>ERZ857998.906-NODE-906-length-37975-cov-5.667827_pt1 | contig 37975 bp, 32 predicted proteins | sample MGYA00519954_ERZ857998 | MGnify/ENA primary metagenome ERZ857998 (study PRJEB31778, sample SAMEA3449424) | human gut metagenome | biome: human gut; feature: human-associated habitat; material: faeces | place: United Kingdom | collected 2010/2012 ...
AAATCCAAAATACAGTAACAACGCTTTTCACGGCAGAAACCGGGCAGAAGATATGCGGATACTTTGCCGAAAAAGCAAAGCTAAGCTTGTTATCGCAGAATGAGGTTGCCTCAGGCACGGCGGACAGAATGAAAACCGCAACGGATTTTTCTTTGATTGAAAAAGATATTGCCGATGTTATATCTATCCTGCAATTCTTCGATACTCTTGCCGATGACTTGATATGTTATCAAACCCAATGACTGCAATATCCTTTGGGATGGAAAGATTTATTTTAGCTGCTAGCTCATATACTAAAGTGGCTACGATATCATTGGCACAAATACAAGCCAGGGGCAACTGCGCCGCTGACAAAACCATCTCTAATTCTTCGTAATCAACCGGTATCTGAATATCGTTGTAATCGCCAGTTGCGGTGTATACTTTGGAGATGCTATTTGCATGATCTTTGACACAACTTTGAAATCCGTCCAAGCGTTCGCGAAAACTGTTAGAATAGTTTTCACTTCCAATGAAAGCCAAATTTTTATATCCACATTGAATGGCATAACAAGTGGCATCATAAACAGCTTTGTGATTGGAAGCCATCGATGTATCAAATTGCTCTCCTCGATAATCACAACTGTCTACCAAAACACAGGGAATGTTTTGCTGGGCGACAACCTCAAGTTGTTTATCTGGAATACGTCCTAATATAATGATGCCGCTGTTTTGCTCAAAGGAAGTGATAATTTCACTGTCTAAATTGACAAAAGAAAGCTGAAGTTTAATATGATGTGCTTTTAGTGTTTTTTCAATATTTTCAATAATATTGGCATAATAATTGGAGTCGGAAAAATCTTCCCGCAAAGCCAGAAGACACACGTATTTGGTTCCGTGGGAAGGTTTCGTCATGTTGGGATTCCATTTCGGCGAACTGTAATTCATTTCCCGCGCCGTCTGAATAATTAGCTGACGAGTGTCTTCTGATACGCCATATTTGTTCAACAATGCTCTGGAAACCAATGATTTTGATAAATTTAAGCGTGCTGCGATATCGTTCAACGTGACTTTTTTCAATGTATCCCTCCTGAACATATTACGAAATATTTCTATACTAACTATATTTTACCATGTATTTTTGTAAATTTCAAATGGCTATGTTAAAATGAGCTAAGCGTAATTGCAGGTGTTACATGGACGAATAAAAAAGCTGGCGAATAGTTAGGGCCTACTGAATGACTGACTATTTTGAGAAAATCGCAAATTATATGTCAGAATAGCCGCAAAATAAGCCGAAATCAACAAAATCGTGAAGATAAACAAGTGTTTTGCCACCTAAAAAATGTAGTCTGTTGTACTGACTTCGGTATCTGCAAGATTATTTTCAAGCAAAGCACAAACAGGCTTGCAGTTGATCTACTGGTTATGAGCTTTAATCCATTGATAATACTGGATTTTTTCTGTTTTTCGCCCCGTTCAGTAGGCACTAGTTAGTCATATTACGGATAAAACACGGTTTGATGACTTATACTAAAATCTAATGGAAAGCTTTCAATCAGATTTTAGTATTACATATGTTTTCTCGTTAACTATTAAAAAATGAGATGAGCAATCGCCTGACCGACGACTGCTCATCTCATTTTTTTCTTTTACCTCTTCACTCCAACTATTCACAATAGCCCTATATTTATAGCGCTACGGTATAATAGGTAAGTCTTTTTTTGCTTCAGCGATTATATCGATAAACTTTTTGACTTGATTGGTTACCGAAATCAACCCTTCTTTTTCTATTTTGTCAAAGTCCATAAATGTACGGGCACCCGAAACTGCGCAAGCACCGCACTTAATAAAATCGGCGGCATTATCAGGGGTAATACCTCCTGAAGGGATAAGGTTCACGTCGGGGAACACCATTTTAAGATTAGTCATATACTTGGGCCCGCCTAAAGCCCCTGGGAAGATCTTTACCATAGTTGCTCCTTTACGCATAGCGTTAAACACCTCTGTCGCAGAGAAGGCGCCGCTGAAAACCGGAATATTATATCTGCCCGCCAGATCGATAACATCGTCAACAACACAGGGGTTTACAATAATGCTTCCTCCATGCATAATCACTTCTCTTGCTGAGGTAGGGTCTAAAACAGTTCCGGCGGCAACTAATAACTTGTCACCAAAATGTGAAGAAATGGCTTCTATTGCCTCTAAAACGCCCGGGGTAGTCATAGTAACTTCTATCACTCTCGCTCCGCCGTCATACATAGCCTGTGCGTATGCAATGTAGTCATCCTTTTGGTGTAATTTAATACATGGTAAAATACCTGTCGATTTGGTTTGCTGTATAACATATTCTTTTAATGATACATCTCTGCTTCTCATCATAATCTCCCCTTATTTATAATTTAATTTTTGCGATCATCTTGCCGAGCGGCTCCGGTTTCTCGACACAGATACACGGCATATGTGCGTCGTCAGGTAGGGTTATCATAAAATATCCTGGCAGCATAGTTATGTAGTCTCCCTCACCTTCCAGAAAAGCGGCATCTTTTTCCTCGTTGTAGTTTACAAGCTTCAGTCTTTTAACATCGCAGTAACCGATTTTCTCTTTCCCGTACGCCACAAAATGAATGTCAGCATATTTTCTGTGTGCTTCAAATCTACAGTCTTCTTTTCTTTTCGTTTCCATAGGACGTGCTTTAACCATTACACCGCTGTTTTCAATCGCAATATCCGCTTTTTCAAAGGGCTCTCCGGAAACGGTTGCAAAAAAGTCAAGTGCAGTTTTGTAATCTTCACCTAAATAATAATATTTTTCACGATTTCTGATGTGGTCTGTTATCATAATCCTTCTCCTATCTTTGAACCCTGCCTGAAGCATCTCCGCCCATAAGACGTTTTACTTCTTCTAAGGTTGCAAGGTTAAAATCACCGGTTATCGTTTGTTTGAGTGCTGACGCAGCGGTAGCAAATTCGCAAGTATCTGCTAAAGACATATTGTTCAGCAAACCGTAAATCATACCTGCCGCAAAAGAAGCACCACCGCCGCCTCTGTCAACAAGATGAATATCATACTTTTTAGAACGGTAAAATTCCTTGCCGTCATAGATCAGTGCCGACCAACCGTTGTCCGAAGCGGAATAACTTTCGCGGAGGGTAGAGGCGATATATTTGAAGCCGAATTTTTCTTTGAGTTTGACAAAAACATTTTTGTAAGCCTCAATATCCAGTTCCCCTTTCGTAATATCGGTGTTTTCAGGCTTAAAGCCTAAAACCTTTTCGGCATCTTCTTCGTTGCCGATGCAAACGTCAACATATTGCATAAGCGGAATCATGACGCGTTGTGCTTCTTCCGGTGACCATAATTTGCTGCGGTAATTAAGGTCAACGCTTACGGTAACATCATGCTTTTTAGCGGCCTTCATAGCAGCTTCTACTAAAATAGCCGCTTTCGGACTGATAGCAGGGGTAATACCTGCCACGTGGAACCAGTCGGCGTCACCGAAAATACCATCAAAATCAAATTCTTGTGGGTCGGCGGCGGAAATAGCAGAATATTTTCTGTCGTACACCACATTTGATGCTCTGACCGATGCGCCGTTTTCGTAGAAGTTGAGACCCATACGCTCTCCGCCTCTAACTATGTACGAAGTATCTACGCCTTGCTCTCTTAACTTGTTTACAGCAGTCTGTCCCAAAGGATTGATCGGTAATTTTGTTACATACCTTGTTTCCAAACCGAATCTTGCAAGGGATACGGCAACAATCGATTCATCACCGCCGTAATGTGCCTCAAATTCGCTTGCCTGCTCAAAACGTAAATTATTTTTTGGCATAAAACGAATCATCATTTCACCCATTGTTACTACTCTCATTTTTATTCCTCCCAACTTATGATTTTCCGTAACTATTAAGATAATAGTCACGTCCGCGCACAACATATTCTTCGCTTAATGTTTGAATACCGCCTGCGGCTAAAAGATGAATGTACATTTTACAGGATTTTTCTAGTACCTGACAGCATACTCTTGCTTCGGCAAGGTTTTTGCCGAAGCACATCGGTCCGTGGTTTCTTATTAAAACTGCGTTTGCGTCGGTTATCGATTCGGACACCACTTTTCCAAGTCTTTCGTGCATATCCGACGGTACAAACTCACTCGAAAGGGGAATAGCGCCACCCAAAAGTTGACACATTTCTTCCGAAATGACGGGCACACCTTCATTTCGTGCAGCTGCCATCATAGCGTAGGGTGAATGCATATGTATAATTGCGCCCACATCACTGCGTTTATTCATAACCTTTCGGTGAATTTCTCTTTCGCTTGTTGAAAGCCTTGTGCCCGCGACTTGTGTACCGTCAGGCGCCAATACTACAAGATCATCAGGAACCATTATATCGTAATCCACCTTTGAGGGAGTAATTAGTATATTCCCGTCATTGAGGCGCACACTGATATTTCCCCATGTAGAAAACACAAGCCCTTGGGATTTCAGCCACAAACAAGTATCTATGATATCTTGTCTTAATTGAATACTGTCTTTCATTCATACACCCCCTTTTTTAAATATTGTTTTTATATTCCGGGTTAAGAATGGTCTTAACCGTTTTGCCACTGAAGAAGTCCGCAACATTTTTGGCAGCCATCATTCCTGCTTTTTTGTGACTTTCTATTGTGCAGGCACCCGAGTGCGGCATAAGAACTGTATTTTTAGCCGTAAGTAAAGGATTATACGGATCGGGCGGTTCGGGTGTGAAAACGTCCATTCCCGCTCCCGCAATAACATCGTTGTTAAGCGCGTCTGCCAAATCTTCGGCTACAACCAGTTTTCCTCTTGCAGTATTAATAAGAATTGCGTTTTTCTTGCATTTAGACAAGAAAGCTTTATTTATCATTCCGTTAGTAGTAGGGGTGGAAGGCACGTGAAGGCTTATGACGTCTGCTTGTTGCTGTATGGTCTCAACATCTGCGTAACTCACATTTAATTCTTTTGCAGTTTTTTCGTCCCAGTATAAATCGTAAGCGATTACATGGCAGTCAAATCCCGAAAGCATTTTCGCCAAAGCTTTTGAAATATCACCAAAGCCGATAATACCTACTGTTTTGCCTTCGAGTTGTGTGCCTGTTTTGCTTTCAAAGAATCTGCTCCAGTCACCCTGCCTTACTTCCTTGTCAGCACTAGGGATACTGCGAAGAAGGGATAATATGAGCCCCATAGCACATTCCGCCACAGCAGTGGAAAGTGTGCCTGCGGCATTACATACCGCAACACCGCATTCAGCGGCAACCGCTTTGTCAATTTCGTCTGTGCCGACACCATAACGTGAAAGCAATTTAAGGTCGCCTTTTAAGGCTCTGAAAACCTCGGCGGGAAATTTTTCACCAGCCGAGATAATAGCGTTATAGCCGATCAGCTTATCGATCCAATCAAGCGCATTTCTGGTTTCCATATTTAAAATATCAGCTTGCAAACCGTTGGATTCCAGGTATTCTTTGATTGCCGTTCTTATAACAAGCGGCTGTTGTTTGCCTATTATTGCAACTTTATTCATAAATTCATTCCTCGCTTATCGTTACCACTATTTTAATTGCGTCAGGATAATTTTTTCTGTCAAAGCCTTTGATACAATCGTCAAACAGCAAATCGTCTGTTATGATCGGCAACATATTGGGGCGATGTTTCTGGAGTATTTGTAAAGCACCGCTCATATTGTCGAACTCACCCATAACACCGAATAAGGTTAATGCTTTAGCAACAATCGTATCTACATTCACATCATTTTCCTTTTCGGCATAAAAACCGATGAGTGCTACGGTTCCTCTGAAAGCCGCAATATCCATAGCCTGTTGATAGGTGGTTGCTGCTCCTGAACATTCAAGTACAAACTCTGCACCTTTGCCGTCGGTGATTTTATCAATCTCAGCTTTGCAGTCACATTCTTTGTTGTTAATTGTATAAGCACCTAAAGATTTCGCAACTTCAAGTTTTTTGTTGTTTCTGCCAATCATAATAACAGTTTTAGCGCCGAGGCATTTTGCAAGTACCACCGCAGCCATACCTATGCATCCTGTACCGATTACTGCAACGACAGATTCCTTTGTGATATTCATTTTCTTAATTCCGCCGTAGGCAACCGACAGCGGTTCTGCAAGAGAGGCGGCTTTCAGTGAAATGCCCTCAGGAATTTTATGAAGATGGTAATGGGGAATGATATAATACTCAGAAAAAGCGCCATCATAAACAGGATCAATGGTGCCTACATTGAGCATATGCTCACAATTAGGGTAATCTCCTTTTTTGCAGGCGTTACAAGTGCCGCAGGTAATTGCGTTATCACCTACAACCCTGTCACCCTTTTTAAATTGGGTAACATTACTGCCCACTTTTTCAACGATACCCGACCATTCGTGCCCCAGTCTAACAGGATATGTAACCTGACCGTTTTCTGCAAAACTGCAATCACTGGAAAACAAGTCCTGGTCAGTGCCGCATATACCACAATAGCAAATTTTAACCAACACGGTATCATCGCTTACTTCAGGTACAGGCAGATTGGTTATTTCACCTTTGCCATAGCCGTAGCTTAAAAAAGTTTTCATTTGCTTTTGCATACTGTCACACTTCCTTATATTTCATTTTTAATACGAATTCAACTGTGTCACCTGCACCAATATACGATGACGCATTTGCTTTTTCGGCATTTAAAGGGTTGTCATATAATGCAGTGCAAGGTTCAAGCGCCAAATTATACATTCCGTTAAGGTCGCCGGGATTCATCCACACACCAAGATACTTTACAATATTATTATCAAACTCTACCGTTATTTGCTTTTTGCTTTCAGGATAAACAATGCTGCATTTAAAAGGTGTGCTTTCTTTCGTATAGTAATATTTGTATTCCTTGTTTTCACCGTGGTTTTCAAGTATGTGTGCCGTTTTCATGGATAAAGGTTTACCAAACATGATTCGCTTTTCGGCATTTTCTTCGAAATCACTCATAATATAAGCACCTTTTTCGCCTTTGAACATGATATGTCCTGCCCACACATACGGAAAATCAAAATGATTATGATTTTCTATATTGTACTTGATATAAAGTGCGCCATCTTTGGCAAATGCCGTCTTTTTATAGGTTATATTAAGATTTTCAAGTGCGCATATAAAAGTAACCTGGTTGCCGTCTGTTTCTACTTGATGCTCGCGTCGGCAAACTTCGCCGTGGTCTAAATATTGAAGACCGTTTATTTCACATGGGTCGATTGTCGGAAACATATCATCAAAAGCACTGCACTCACTCTCAACATAACAGGTCTCCAGACCTAATCTGCGGTATTTGTCACACTTAGCTTGTGCTAACAATTCATCACCGCTTTTCGTTCGAAAAGATGCTAATTTTGCACCGTCTTTTGGTAAGAAGAGCGCTGAAAATTTGTCGCATCCCACTGCTATAGCCGGGCGGTCTTTGTAAATGTAAGATTGAATCATGTTGATCCCCCGTTAAATACAGATTGTTTCGTCCGGTCTCATTAAGAGATAGTTTAAATTGTTGTATTTTGCTTTCATTTCCTCAGCAAAAATATAGGGGTTTCCTCCGTGCTGTGCAAAATTCCAATAATGGCAGGGGATAGTGAGCTTCGGTTTCATAATTCCTGCCGCTTTTACACCCTCTGTTTCGTTCATGTTTCCGAAGGCACCGTTTATAGGCATAATCAGTACATCGAGATTTTTCAACTCAAGGTTTTTAAAGTAATCCTCTCGATAAGCAGTATCGCCGGTTATGTAAATTTTCTTTCCATCCATTTCTATCAGCAAACCAATCGCATCGGGAGTGTCTTTTCCATGGTCGCAAGGCATGGCTTTTATACGCACATCACTGTTTTCATAGATTTCATTTTCTTTCATATAAGTGATTCTGTCACTTTCAAGCCCTAAACGTTCTGCTTCGGCCTTTACGTCACACGCGCATAAAAGACGGGTCTTTTTTAAAGACATAATATTCGGTACGCTGTCAGGGTCAAAATGGTCATAATGAGCGTGTGTTGCAACAAGCAAATCGAGATTTAACTGAAGCGGATTGTAAAGATAAGGCATCAATCTTTTAAATCCAAAATATCTATCGCAACAATCAGATAAATATAGATCTACGCCTATTTTATAGCCTTTTTTACTTTCGATCATAAATCCGGCCTGTCCTGCGAAAGTGAGTTTCACATTGTTTTCATCCATAATTTTCCCTCCCCATATTATTTGCGTAATCGATTACTCATCCTGCTATTATTATATATTCATTCTTTCCGTCTGTCAAGAGTTATTATTGTATTTTTTAAAAATAAATGATATAATAATGTCCTTAGCAGAGATGAATGATTTTGATGTGGAGGTTTAAAATGGACTCAAGGGTTACTATTTACGACATTGCAAAAGAAACAAATGTTTCTGCAGTAACCGTACACCGCGCCTTAAATAACACGGGCAGAATAAGTCCAAAAACAAAGCAATTAATTCTTGATACCGCCAAAAGGCTTGGCTATAAGGTCAATACTGCTGCGCAGGGACTTCGGCGCCAACCAATAAAATTAGGCGCCATACTATTTTGTCCGGTAGAAGAATATGTTGACGCGATCATTGACGGTATTGCTGCTTCGGGTGAAGAACTTGACAAATATAATGTTTCGGTTGATATTATAAAGATTGAATATACAAACAATAAAGATTGCCTGAAAGCCACTTGCGAGCATATAAAAACATTCTCGGGAAACAATTATAACGGAATTATTTTATTTACATCTTCATTTCTCGATGAAATGCATGAACTTTTTGCTCTTATAAAAGAAGTTTCCAAAAAAGGAGTACTGTTTGCAACAGTAGCAAACAATATTCCTGTAGAGGAAAAGGTCATACATGTAGGAATAAACGCTTTTATGGCTGGCAACATGGCGGCAGAAATGCTGGAATTTTCCTGCAAGGGTAAAGACGTGGCGTTGTTAGTTGCAAGTAATGATTCTCCCATTAACAAAAAGTATATCGACGGTTTTATGACTTACGCTGACAATAATGTGTTTTCCAATATCAGCATTTACGAACACTATGACGATAAAGAAAGGGTTGTAGAAGTAACAAAACAAATGTTGCAAGAAATCCCTAATTTAAGCGGAATTTATATGACAACAGCCAGTTCGGATTTAGCGTGTCAATGTATAAAGGATATGAATAAAGCGAATCTTTCCATAATCACAACAGATCTTTTGCGGGAAACTCCTGAGCTTCTGCGAAACAAGGTGGCGAATGCTACCATCTTTCAAAATCCTTATAAGCAAGGTAAAAATGTTGTGAGATTTCTTTATAATTATATAACCACCAAAACTGACAGCGGTGTTCACCTGCTCTCCCCGCATATTATACTGTCATCCAATATAAGCTCATATATTTTTTAGAGGTTGGGATGCAATTTTACCGCGTATGCTATTGAAAAAAACGCCAAAAGGCACTCCAAATCAGCAATTCCGAAAAGAGTCTTTGAGTTAAGAAAAAACGCAACAAGTAGCCACAGGGGAGAGGTAGATTCCAACTGATTGGAAAAGTCAACATCTTGTTGCATGAGCGTAACCGAATCTTTCCCAATTATCCCCAACCTTAAGAACTGTTGTTCAATGCCGGCAAAAGATACAATAGAATATAAAAGAGCCATCTGACTTGCGGTATGAACCGCCCCCTGTCAAGTAGACCGGGAAAATAAATAAAATTGGCATACCGTACCCGAGGATCAGAACATTGGTCTTCGGGTACTTTCATTAAAACGGAAGTTCTTCGAATGGATCGACTTCGTCCAGGTCATTCGGTATGAAGACGATCTCGTCAGACTGTGTATCATACTCCGGAATCATGTCTTCCATATCCTCAGACATGCGCAGAGCGTTTACGAAATCCATCGGAATACCAGCTTCAGTGGCAATGTACCAGCCGTTGTCATAAGGACTGTGGCCAGAGCGTACCCAGGCTTGCAGCTCCTTTCGCTCCGCTGGGGTCATAGGTACTTCTTTCACATATTGTTGGTACTGCTTGCTGAGAATTGTGCGCACTTCCTGAGGCACTTTCTTCCAGAATTTCACTTTGTGTTCCTCTCTTTCAGGCAATGTAACGTGCCTTGTATTTCTGAATTCGCTTGTTCACAGGAATAGGATACTGCGCGGGTGTATCGGCGGCAAGAGCTTCCGTACGCACCTGAGCGGGTGTTTTCCCGTCAAACCGTGCCTGGATGCGTTCTGTGGCATAGAAGGTCATGTACTCGGCAATGGCCTCACGCAAAGAAGTTTCATCCCGGAATGTTTTCAGATAGTACATCTCACTTTTTACAATACCCCAGAAGTTCTCGGTTGGGCCATTGTCAATGCAGTGCCCAACTCGGGACATAGATTGACGCATATCCTGCTTTTTGAGCATATTTTGAAACACCTTACTGGTGTACTGGAAGCCTCTGTCGCTGTGGAAGATTGGCTTTGCATCCGGATAACGCTCGATAGCCTGTGCATAAGTATCGAATACCAGCTTGTTGTCATTTCTGGTGTTTACAACCCATGCAACCGGATACAGGTCATACAAATCCAGAATCGCACTCAAATAGAGCTTGTGTACAACAGGCCCCTCATACCATTTGAATTCCGTCACATCTGTCGCCCATTTTTCGTTGGGTGCTTTGGAGTTGAAATCTCGGTTTAGAATGTTTTCTGCTGTTGTTTCTGGATTAGAATGTTGGTATTTCTTCCGTTTTCTGCGGATAATAGAGTGGATATTCAGTGCTTTCATAATGCGGTGAACATGGTTCTTGCTGTAGTGTTTGTTGTTGAGCTGATTGATGTAAAGTGTCATCCGGCGGTAACCAAGAATATGATTAAATCGGTCATCGTACTCCCGAATCAGCTGGGCAAGAAGATTGTTCTCCTGCTCCGCTTCCGGAATCTCTCTGTGCAGCCACTTGTAATAGGCTGCTCTGGTAATACCCAACTGATGGCACATCCAGCGAATGCCCAGCCCCTATTTTCATAGAAATATTGAATTGCCAAATATTCAGATTCAAACCGAACCTTTCCAAGCCTCACATCCCTTCGAATTCCTTCACTTTTTTTAGCAGCTCACACAGCATATCCCTTTCCTTAATCTGCCTTTTCAGACGCAGATTCTCCCGGCGCAGGCGTTCCAGCTCGTCTACCTCGTCGTCACTCTTGTGGTGCCCCCGCTTGTCCTCAAGTCCTTCCTCACCGCTCTCCCGGTATTTCTTTACCCAGGAATATACCTGACTGTAAGACACATCATACCGAGATGCAGCGCCCTTATAGTCATTGTCATGAGAGATGCAGTACTCTACAATTTCCTTCCGCTCTTCCAGCGTTGTCTTTCTGCGCGCCTCTGCCATATAGACCTCCCGTTTCGGTTCATAATCTTTCAGTTCCATAAAAGGCTTTTGGGCGGATATAAATTTTGGGCACCTGAGGTTTATAAATACAAAGAAAAATTATTGGGGAAAATGGTCAGCTGATTTGTAGCATTTGAGTTATGCGATGACATTATATCGGCGTACTTAAATTATTTTCAAAACAGAAAAGCTTCACTCATCATCAAGCCATTCGGAGTGTGACCACTATAATTTATTATCGACAGTCCAAAATTTGTTTTTAAAGAAGCTATACTGTGATTTTGTGCCGAACACAGTATTAACATTAACCGCAAAGCAAATTGTTGCAAGAATTGAAAAGCACTGTACGCTTATAAAACATTTACGCTACCGTCTAAAACGATTAAGTAAATTCAAAAATGCAAGTCATATCGTCGGGGAAAGTTATAGTTTATTTATCGGTAAAAAAGATAGATCGAAAACAAGTCGGGTTTGGCGTTAACCATATTTGAAAATAGAGATGCTGTTATATTATCAGCTGACCATACTAATCATCAGGTTTGGTCATATATGTACACTGAACTAAAAAGAAGCATCTTTGCGGAGTTTGACATATTGTGGTTCCTCACAATGGAGGAAGGGATGAGCGAACTGACTGGGAATGCAAGGACATAATAGTATCCATAGAATAAATATGCTTTGTTAGGATATGTGGGTTTGTAACTGCACTGCTTGGGAGAGCGCTTGACTGGCAGTCAAGAGGTCAGGAGTTCGATCCTCCTTATCTCCACCAAATTGCCGAAAAACCGCTTGATTAAGCGGTTTTTCATTTTTCATCCACGAAAAACCGCAAATATACGTTGTTTATTACCCGGCTTTGTGTTGCACCTGATTTACACCCGAAAAGATGTAGCTTTCCCGTCGGATGCGCCTGACAAAAGTCGCCGACAACCCGATATATTTTATTTTTAAGTGCATATGTCGGAAAAATGGCTTTATAAGGCGGTTTAATCATTGCAGGGGACAAAACCGGGGTTCCGGTGAATTAAAATACCACTTGTCTTTTTATTGAAACACTGTTATAATGTACACTAATAAATCTGTAGGCATATATACATGCGGTTTGTTCGTTTTTTATCGGTTCGGTGTGTTTTTGCTTATTCTGTAATGCGCATCGTTTTGTTTGGCGGTGCTGCATTTTTTTAATATGCCGTTTTACTTTAGCGAGACAATGTGTTGAATTAACCGGAGGCTAACGGATGGTTAAATCGCGCGCCGATCGGTGTTATAGATTGTTTTTTCGATGTGTCCGGTTGCGGTAAATGTGCCGGGAATGTAAAATCGGGCCGATTTCCGGATGAAACGGCAAACGATGCGCCGTATAAACGAAGATAACCGGTATGACGTCCGCAAAAAGCCGCGGTATTGATTTTTATTTTATTATCGGGTTATTATCGGGGAAAGGTCTTAAAGGGGGACTGAAGATGCTTGAAAATATATCGCCCGAGCGTGTATTCCGCTATTTTGAAGCAATAAGCGCGATACCGCGCGGGTCGGGAAACACTAAGGCCGTAAGCGAATTCTGTGTGTCCTTTGCCAAGGAGCATTCGCTCGAATATAAGCGCGATGCGATAGGCAATGTAATAATCAAAAAACCGGCTGCTCTTAAATATGAGGATCATCCGCCGGTTATACTTCAGGGCCACCTTGATATGGTTTGCGAAAAAGCAAAGGGTGTGACCCATGACTTTGAAAAAGACGGTTTGACGCTGAGGGTTGACGGCGATCTTATTTCGGCCGAAGGCACTACCCTCGGGGCTGACGACGGTATAGCCGTCGCCATGATACTTGCCGTTTTGGAGGATAAGGAGCTTTTATCGCCGGCGATAACTGCGCTTTTTACCGTGGATGAGGAAACCGGAATGTACGGTGCACAGGAGGTTGATCCGAAGGATCTCGGAGCCGCAGTGCTTATAAATATCGATTCCGAGGGCGAGGGCGTTTTGACGGTCGGATGTGCCGGCGGCGCGAAGGTCAATATCGATTTGCCTTTGAATAGCGCCGTAAATTCAAAGCCGTGTAAAAAAATAGTTTTGTCGGGGCTCCTCGGCGGACATTCGGGAATCGATATAAACAAAGGTCGTCAAAATGCCGATATAATGCTTGCGCGCTTTATTTCGTCGATTGGCGACGTGAAGATAGTCGGATTTGTCGGCGGATTTAAGGATAATGTAATACCGTCGTCGGCCGAGTGCGTTATAGTCGATGAGAACAACTGCAATATACAGGCCTTGGCGAACGCGTTTGTTGTAAAAAACCGGGCTGATACCGACCAAGGGCTCAGCATTTCGGTTGAGGATGCCGAGGAGGCTGTGACCTGCTTTGATGCAAAGTCCTCGAAGTGCTTACTCAATTATATTTTATCAATACCGTCCGGTGTTGCCGCGATGGACAAAAATATGCCCGAGCTTGTCGAAAGCTCGATGAATCTCGGCGTTGTTTTTGCGACAGCAGCCGACGGAATCATGAAAACCGTGATTTCGGTTCGCAGCAGTGTCGCGGCGAAAAAGCAGGAGATGTTAGATGATTTAAAGTGTATTGCGGCGCGTTACGGTGCCGGCTTCTCCGTTCACGGTCATTATCCGGCATGGGAATTCCGTAAGGAAAGCCGTTTGCGCGATGTTATGGTGTCGGTATACGAAGAGCTTTACGGAAAGCGTCCGACGGTTGAAACGGTGCATGCCGGGCTGGAGTGCGGGCTTTTCTGTGAGAAAATCCCGGATTTTGACGGGGTGTCGATAGGTCCGGATATGTGGGATATACACACCGCTAACGAGCGGCTTTCGGTTTCTTCTGTAAAACGTACGTACGATTATTTGTGTGCAATATTAAAGGAGCTGTAAAAAAATGCAAAAACAGGCCGTTGAAATTCTTCAAAAGGAGCTCGCTGACGATCAGGCGCTGCTTGTAATGAGCATTCCGAACAGATTTTATCTTACCGGATTTGAGACGAGCGACGGATATGTTTTTATAACAAAGAAAAAAGCGGTTTTTCTTATTGATTTCCGTTATGTCGAAAAGGCGAGACAGACGGTTAAAAGCTGCGAGGTAATGCTTTCTTCCTCTCCGCTGGAGGAGATAAAGGGACTTTGCGACGAGCTGGGCGTAAGAGAACTGTTTGTCGAGAGCGAATATGTTTCGGTCGAGCTTTTCGGACGGTTGAGGGAAAAGACCGCACCGATCATCTCCGAATCGAATAAATTCGACGAGATTATACGGGAGATGCGCTCGGTCAAGTGCGAAAAAGAGCTTTCTCTTATAAAACAGGCTCAAAAAATGACCGACGAGACCTTTAATTACATTCTCGGACGTATCACCGAGGGCCGTACCGAGCGCGATATTATGCTCGATATGGAATTTTACATGCGCCGGCTCGGCTCGGAGGGTGTTTCCTTTGATTTTATAGTGGTGTCGGGCAAGAATTCCTCCCTTCCTCACGGTGTTCCAACCGACAAAAAGGTTCAAAAGGGCGATTTTCTTACAATGGATTTCGGCGCCGTTGTCGGCGGATATCATTCCGATATGACCCGGACCGTAGCAATCGGCGAGGTGTCCCAGGAGCAAAAACAGGTGTACGATACCGTACTGAAAGCTCAGACAGAGGCGATAAAGGCGGTGCGCCCGGGCGTTGTATGTAAGGATATCGACAGAATTGCCCGGGATATCATCTATTCCGCCGGATATGAGGGTTGCTTCGGACACGGTCTCGGTCATTCGGTCGGCGTGGAGATCCATGAGCGTCCGAATTTCAATACAAGGTGCGATATAATACTGAAAAAAGGCACGATAATGACCGTTGAACCCGGAATTTATCTTGAAAACCGTTTCGGTGTACGTATAGAGGATATGGTCTGGGTGACCGATGACGGCTGTATTGATATAACCGAAAGCCCGAAGGAGCTTATACAGTTATAAAATGTACGGTATGATGTTGTTTTGATAATAGGTATTGCAATTTTAGTCATATTGTGTTAATATATTTTTCATAAACACGAAAAATTTGACTTTTTAACGACTTTTATGCGGTAGATTGGCAGCAAACATTATCGGACGTCAATAAAAAACGGCGGATCCGTTACAGCGCGGCATCGAAAATGGTGTTAGCGGGATATATGACAACACCCAAGGAGTTGACACATTTGGCAAAGTACATAATAAAGCGTATTTTAATGGGCGTTTTAAGCGTCTTTATAGTTGCTACGCTGACCTTTTTTCTTATGAATTTGGTGCCGGGCGGTCCGTTCGTTGCCGAAAAATCGATAAGTAAGGCCGCACAGGAGGCTTTGGCTCAGAAGTACGGTCTTGACAAGCCTATTATTGAGCAATACGTAAATTATATGTCCGACTTTATAAAGGGCGATATGGGTCCGAGCTTAAGACAGCGCGGACGTGAGGTTTCGGATATTATATTTTCAAAATTCCCGGTATCAGCCGGACTTGCCGGTATAGCGGTAGCGGTGTCGCTTATAATCGGTATACCGCTGGGATGTATATCGGCCTACAACCGCGGTAAGTTTTGGGATAATTTTATTATTGTTCTTGCGACCTGCGGAATAGCCATACCGAGCTTTATAAGCAGTGTATTATTGCTTTATACGTTCGGAAGCAAGCTGAACATTCTGCCTACGGTGGGACTGAATTCGGCAGCGGCGTACATAATGCCCGTAACGGCGCTGTCGATTTATCCGACTGCGTACATAACGCGCCTTATGAGGTCAAGTCTGCTTGATGTTATGGGTCAGGATTATATACGCACCGCGCGTGCAAAGGGGCTTTCGAATTTTAAGGTTATATTTAAACACGCGCTGCGCAATGCCATACTGCCGGTAGTAACTTATGTCGGACCCATGCTTGCGGGTCTTATGACCGGTTCGTTTGTAGTGGAAAAAATCTTTTCCATACCCGGCCTCGGGCGTGATTTTGTTTCTGCAATAGTCCAGCGCGATTATACCATGATAATGGGTACAACGATAGTGCTTGCCACCCTTATAATTGCGGCGAATGTTGTTGTCGATATTCTTTATAAGATTATCGATCCGCGCATAAAACTTAAGTAAAGGAGCGGCGAGAAGATGAACATGAAGAATAAATTACCGTCTTTGCACCTGAATCCGGACGACTTCGCGCCTGCCACTATTGATGAAAAAGAAAGCCTTGTTATAATGCGCAAAAGCGTTAACTTCTGGGCTGACGGTTTGCGCCGGCTTCGTAAAAACAGAATTGCAATGGTGAGTCTGATATTCATTATAATTGTAGTTATATTTGCTTATTTCCTGCCGAGTGTGTGGCCGTACAGCTATGAACAGCAGATAAAATACAGCGAAAACCTTGCTCCTTTTGAATACGGTCAGACCGAGCAGGCCCGTATAGACGCCGGCGAGAGTGTTTTTCCGCATATATTCGGCACCGATAAGCTGGGCCGTGACTTTGCGGTGCGTCTTATGATGGGAACGCGTATCAGCCTTACGGTTGGTCTTATATGCGCGGTGCTTGTTTTGCTGGTCGGTGCGACCTATGGAGCTATATCCGGTTTTGCCGGAGGCTGGACCGATATAATCATGATGCGAATAACCGATATTCTTTATACGATACCGGATATATTGCTTATAATTATACTTTCAATGTCATTGAAGCCGAGGCTTGAATCTCTGGCCGAGCACGAGGCCTTTAAATGGATGCAAACGATAGGACCGAATTTAATAGCGATATTCCTTGTTTTCGTTCTTCTGTATTGGGTAAGCATGGCCCGTATAACCCGTTCGCAGGTACTGGTTCTGAAAGAGGCCGAATATGTAACGGCGGCCCGTGCGCTCGGTGCGGGATCCTCGCGAATAATAAGAAAGCATTTACTTACAAACTGCATAGGTACACTTATTGTTACCACCACGTTGCAGATCCCCTCTGCAATATTCACCGAGAGCTATCTTAGCTTTTTGGGACTCGGCGTTACCGCGCCCATGCCGTCGCTCGGCTCTCTTGCAACAGATGCGGTAAAGGGTATGGGTACTTATCCTCACTTGCTTTTGTATCCGGCTATTTTAATCAGCGTTATCATCCTTGCTTTTAACCTTCTGGGTGACGGTTTGCGTGATGCGTTTGACCCGAAACTCAAGAATTGAAAAGGGGGATGAACACTTTGAGTGAAAAGCTTTTGGAAATAAACGACGAACGACTTTCGTTTTTTACCCCCGCCGGTGAGGTCAAAGCTTTAAACGGCGTTTCCTTTTCGATGGATGAGGGCGAGGTACTCGGAATAGTCGGTGAGTCAGGTTCGGGCAAATCCGTAACGGCTTATTCCGTAATGGGGCTTACCGCTTATCCGGGCAAGCTTATCGGCGGTACGATCCGTTTTAACGGTCATCAGATTGACCGGATGACCGAAAAGGAATTCAGGAAGATCCGCGGCAATGAGGTGTCGATAATCTTCCAGGATCCGATGACCAGTCTTAACCCGGTTTATACAATAGAAAACCAGATAGTTGAGGTTATACGGCTTCACACCGATAAAACCAAGCAGGAAGCGATTGAGCGCGCAAGAGAGCTCCTGGAGCTGGTCGGCATCAATGAGCCGGAAAAGCGTTTAAAACAGTATCCGCATGAGCTTTCCGGCGGAATGAGACAAAGGGTCATGATAGCCATTGCCCTTGCCTGTGAGCCTAAGCTGCTTATAGCCGATGAGCCTACAACCGCTCTTGACGTTACAATACAGGCTCAAATTCTCGAGCTGATGCAGGATTTGCGTCATAAGCTGGGAATGAGCATTATAATGATTACCCATGACCTCGGTGTTGTGGCAAGCATGTGCGAAAAGATCGCCGTTATGTATGCCGGTCATATTGTTGAATACGGTACGGCGGATGAGATATTCTACGAGCCGCGTCATGAGTACACCAAAGGTCTTATAAAATCGATACCCAAGCTCAACGTTGAGCAGACCGAGCGTCTTGTTCCCATTGAGGGTCAGCCGGTCGATTTGCTCAATCCTCCGGACGGCTGTCCGTTTGCACCGCGTTGCGCGAACTGCATGAAGATATGTCTGCATGAAATGCCGCCCAAAACCCAGTTGAGTGATACTCATTACAGTAATTGCTGGTTGCTTCAAAAGGAAGCGGCCGAGAAAGGGGAAGACCTCTGTGAGTGACAGACATATACTTGTAGAAGCTAAACACTTGCAGCAGTATTTTCCTGCAAGAGGAGAGGCAAAGAAAAAAAGAGCCGTTCAGGCAGTAGATGACGTTTCCTTTCACATTTACAAGGGCGAAACGCTTGGGCTTGTCGGCGAATCCGGATGCGGTAAAACTACCGTCGGCAGAACCTTACTCAGACTTTATGAGCCGACCGACGGAACCATTATTTACGATAATGAAGTCATTTTCGACAAGGAAAAGAAAATAGCGCTGGATATGCTTCCTTACCGCCGTAAGATGCAGATGGTTTTCCAGGATCCGTATGCAAGTCTTGATCCGCGCATGACAATAGGCGATATCGTAGGCGAATCAATAGATATTCATAAGCTTACAAAAAGCAAGGCTGAGCGGCGCGAGAGAATAATTTCCCTGCTCGAGAAGGTCGGCCTTAACAGCGAGCATGCCAACCGTTACCCGCATGAATTTTCCGGCGGACAACGTCAGCGTGTCGGTATAGCGAGGGCCCTTGCGGTCAATCCCGAATTTATAGTGTGCGATGAGCCGGTGTCGGCGCTTGACGTGTCGATTCAGGCGCAGGTCGTGAATATGTTTGAGGATCTGCAAAAGGATCTTGATCTTACCTACCTTTTCATTGCGCATGATTTAAGTGTTGTAAGACATATATCCAATCGGATAGGCGTTATGTATCTTGGTAAGCTTGTCGAATTGGCGGATAGCTATGAGCTTATTGCTCACAGTGTTCACCCTTATACAAAGAGCCTTATTTCGGCTATTCCCGAGGCAGATCCCAAAACGGCGCGTGCTTCCAAGCGTATAGTGCTTCAGGGCGATGTTCCGAGTCCTCTTGATCCGCCCAGCGGCTGCAGATTCCGCACCCGTTGCCCGTATGCTGATGAGCAGTGTGCAGCCGAGTGTCCTGAGTTTAAGGAGGTATCGCCGGGTCATTTCGCCGCATGTCATCATCTTGATAAGGTGAGCGACTGAGAGAATACCGTAAATTGATTTTGCAAAGGCCTTTAGGGCCTACCGTATACCGGCTTTTACCGTGCGGTTTATAAGCGTCTTTTCATTTAAAGAATAATTTGCGGCTTTACCGGCTTTCGGTAACATCCGGATGAGAAAACACGGTGTTTATTGTGCGAATATCATTTTGCACAGTGAATATATGCGGCGGCTACCGTTTTTAATATATGAGTAGCAGCGCAAAAAAATAAAAGGAGATGCAGTTATGAAAATCAGAAGACTGATAGCAGTTACTCTGGCTTTGGTGCTTACTCTTTCGGTAGCAGCTTGCCTCGGTTCCTGCGGCAAGAAGTATTCGGGCATAACGGTTCAGATCGGACCCAACCCCGAGACTCTCGATCCGGCTCTCAACAGTGCTGTTGATGGCGGCAATATGCTCATCACTCTGTTTGAGACCCTTCTCATCATCGATGAGAACAATAAAGTTCAGCCCGGACAGGCTGAGAAGTATGAAGTGAGCGAAGACGGACTTACCTGGACCTTCACCATGCGTGACGGCCTTAAGTGGTCTGACGGCACCGAGCTCAACGCTAAGGACTTTGAGTATACCTTCAAGCGTATAGTCGACGTCAACCTTGCTGCTCCTTACGGCGAGACCGTTCTCGGCATGGTTGAAGGATATCAGGATGCCATAGGTAATCCCGACAAAGAGGGTAAAACCACTACCACTCCCAACACCGACCTTCTTAACGTAAAGGCCAGTGAGGACGGAAAGACCCTTACCATTAAGCTTGCTTATCCTTGTGCATATTTTGATAAGCTTGCTGCTTTCGGCACCATGAGCCCTGTTCAGAAGGCTACTGTTGAGGCAAACGGCGACGCTTGGGCAACCAAGCCCGAGACCTATGTCTGCAACGGTCCTTACATGATCAGCGAGTGGACTCCGAGCGAGCGCATAGTCTGCAAAAAGAACCCGAACTACAAGGGCGGATGGGACTCCAAGCGTATAGTCACCGAGGATCTTACCTTCCTGCTTCTTGAGGATGCAAGTGCTTCTTTTGCTGCTTATAACAGCGGTACCGCTCAGCTGATAAAGGATGTTCCCACCGAGGAGATCCCCAGCCTTAAGAAATCCACCGACGGCGGCGATTTCTATGTAGATACCATTCTCGGTACCTACTACCTCAGCATGAACCTCAACAAGGCTCCCTTTGACAATGTTAACGTACGTAAGGCTCTTAACCTTGCTATAGACCGTGATTACGTTGCTAACGTCATCATGCAGGGAACCTATTCTCCGGCTTATAACTTCATAGGCCCCGGCATCGTTGACAGCGAAGGCATGTTCTTTGACAATGCAAAGGCTGCCAACGGCGGAAAGACCTACATCGGCGAGGATTACAATGCCGATCTCGAGGAAGCCAAGAAGGCCCTCGCAGAGGCAGGTTACCCCAACGGTGAGGGCTTCCCCACCATCACCTATTCAACAAACGACGCAGGTTATCATGTGGCAGTTGCAGAGTACCTCCAGCAGGCTTACAAGAAGCTCGGTATAACCATGAACATAGATAAGGTTGAGTGGGCCTCCTTTACCTCGCAGAGACGTGCCGGCGAATATGAGATGGCACGTAACGGCTGGGTTATGGACTACAACGACGCTTCCAACATGATAGAGCTTCTCTATTCGACCAACGGCAACAACGACGGTAAGTACAATAACCCTGCTTTCGATGCTGCTATTGATAAGTCGAAGGTTGCCGATATGAAGGAGCATTTTGCCGCTCTTCACGAGGCTGAATCAATCATGATGAAGGATTATGCCTGCATACCCATTGCTTATTACAACGACTTCTGGCTCCAGAGCTCGAGCCTTAAGGGCAGCTGGCACAGCCCCTACGGCTACTGGTACTTCCAGTATGCTTACATCGAGGAGTAATTTAAGGGTTTAGTTTAAACCTTTAGGGTTACGACCCTGATGACGTATATTAATTAAAAAAGCCGTCCGCGTCCTTAAGTTTTAAGGCGCGGGCGGCTTTTACATTTTATCTTTTGTTTGGTTTTTCTTTTTTTGTGCTGCGGTCGCGGCACTTTTCTTATTACTTTTTTGCCGTTACGTCGCCGGTTGCAAAAAGGCGCCGCATGTGATATCATTCTTGTAAGATAATATAAACGGAGATGTAAAAATGAACGCTCTTGAACGTTTTTTAAACTATGTTACTTTTGATACGACGTCGTATGAAGGTGCAGACTGCTGCCCTTCGACCGCAAAGCAGCTCGTTTTAGCCGATCGTTTAGCGGATGAGTTAACGGCTATGGGGGCAGAAAATGTCCGTCGCGATGCAAACGGCTATGTATACGCCGTGATTCCGTCGACTGCCGGGTGCGAAAAGCTGCCGGCTATAGGCCTTATATCTCATATGGATACCTCTCCCGATGTAAGCGGCGAGAATGTCAAACCGAAAATTATTGAATTTGACGGCAAAAACGCGAAAATGATTCCGGACAGATATATAGGCGAGCAGATGGTGGTGTCCGACGGAACGACACTCCTCGGAGCGGACGATAAAGCCGGAGTGGCCGAAATAATGGCGGCTTGCGAGAGGATAATTACCGAGAAAATCCCCCACGGAAAAATATGCGTAGGATTTACTCCGGACGAAGAAATAGGCCGAGGCGCCGATCTTTTCGATGTTGATAATTTCGGTGCGGATTTCGCCTATACGGTGGACGGGGGAGAAATCAGTGAATTCGAATACGAGAATTTCAATGCTGCCGATGTCAAAATCACGGTTAACGGGGTCAATACCCATCCGGGATCGGCGAAAAACATAATGAAGAATGCGATTTTGTATTTAAATGAATTCATGAATATGCTGCCGGCTGCCGAAACTCCGGCCCATACCGAGGGCAGAGAGGGTTTTTTCCACCTGACCGATATTGAGGGCACCACAAGCAGCGCGTCGGCGCATATGCTTATAAGAGATTTTTCCGACGAGGATTTTAAAAAGCGCAAGGATTATATTCGCCGGTGTGCCGAATTTATGAATGAAAAATACGGCGAGGGAACCGTTGCAGCCGAGATTACCGACAGCTACTACAACATGCGCTCGGTCATAGAAAAAAATATGCACACGGTTCAAAGAGCGATTAACGCTATGAAAAAGGCAGGAATAAGCGAGCCTGAGGCACTTCCCATTCGCGGCGGCACAGACGGTGCAAGGCTTTGCTTTATGGGGCTTGTCTGCCCGAATCTGCCGACCGGCGGTATGAATTTCCACAGCCTTTTTGAGGCAATCCCCGTAAAAGCACTCGAAACCATGACCGACGTCATTATAAATATTGTCTCGGCCGAATAAAAGCTTTAAATCCGCGGTACCGTTGGTTTTCTGTTGTATCCGTGTGTATTGATTACATTTAATGACATGTGGTTGTCGAAATCGGTATTGAAGTCGTAAAGTTTTAAGTGTGTTGCCTTACATCGTGATGATTTGCGATGTGAGGCTTGTTTTTTGTGCTTTAGCGGTGTAAAATAATAAAAGAATACTTTTAGTTTTTTTACCGAAGGGCGAAAATGAGCAAGCAAATTATAATTGATTCCAAGCTTAAGGGGATATTTTACGTCATAATGGCGGCATTCGGCTTTTCAATGATGTCTTTTTTTGTAAAGCTGTCGGGTGACCTGCCGGCTTTTCAGAAGTCGTTTTTCAGAAATTTTGTCGCCCTTATATTTATTTCGGCAATAATAATCAAAAACAAATCGGGCTTTATTCCAAGGAAAAAGAGTATACCGGATCTTTTATGCCGCTGTGTTTTCGGGACGGCCGGTTTGCTTTGCAATTTTTATGCGATAGGACATCTGAATTTGTCCGACGCCAATATGCTCAACAAGCTTTCGCCCTTTTTTGCGATACTGTTTTCTCTTATTCTGCTTAAGGAAAAGCCGGATATAATGCAGATTTTAGGGGTTGTGGTTGCCTTTGGCGGCAGTTTGCTGATAATTAAACCGGGATTTAACAATCCGAAGGTAATTGAAAGCTTTATAGGGCTTTTAGGCGGAATGGGAGCCGGGGCAGCATATACCTTCGTCCGCCGTCTGGGGGAGAAAAACGAGAATCCGAACCGCATAGTTTTTTGGTTTTCGGCCTTTTCCTGTGTTGTATGTCTGCCGGTTATGATCTTTACCTACTGTTCTATGAGTGCAAAACAGCTGATATTTTTACTTCTTGCAGGCGCATTCGCCTGCGTGGGCCAGATAGGTATAACAAGAGCCTATCTTTGCGCGCCGGCGAAGGAAATTTCGGTCTACGACTATACCCAGGTTCTTTTCGCGGCGCTGCTCGGCTTTTTGTTTCTCGGTGATGTTCCGGACATATACAGTATTGTCGGTTATATTCTTATCTGCTCGGCTGGTGTGGGTGTTTTCCTTTGGGAGAACAAAAAGCAAAGGATATGAATTTACGGTTAATAAAGCATAAAAGCACATGACCTTCGGATCGGTCCGGAGGTCGTGTGCTTTTAAAATGTTTGTTTTTTTCGTTATAAAACCATGGTATCCTGTTCAAAAATAAAGAATCCCGGCGTTTTTTAAAGCGTCGGGATTAATGGAGCTGGTAGGCGGACTCGAACCGCCGACCTGCTGATTACGAATCAGCTGCTCTACCAACTGAGCCATACCAGCAAACATGATGCTCAAATAATATACCACAAAAAGGGACGTCAGTCAAGAGTTGGCGCCCCCTTTTTTTAGCTATTTAATCAATAAAAAATTTTTCAAGCGGCCGTAAAAATTCAATATCGGCCGTGCAATCGGTCTTGATACCTTCTGGCGTGTAATTCTCGCTGTGGAGAATGCCGTTTCGCCTTATTCTGTCAAGCAAGCCTGCTTCGGAATATGGGATAAGCAGCTTGCATCGGAGTACTTTTCGGGGGAGCTTGTTCTCTATTGCGGTTAAAAGGGTGGGAATCCCCGTGTTTTTTGCTGCTGATATAAAAACCTTATCTTCGGAAATACTCAGCGGAATATTGCCGCCAAGTAAATCGCATTTATTCATAACCGTTATAATCGGCCCGTCGTAGCCGAGGGAGTCGAGCAGTTCCTCGGTTACCGCAAGATGCTCCTTACACTCGCCGGATGACGCATCGCACACGTTTAAAATCAGATCGGCCTCGGCCGCCTCCTTAAGCGTTGAACGGAATGCCTCAACAAGATGGTGTGGGAGCTTCCTTATAAGTCCGACGGTATCAACCAGCATGACCGTCCGTCCGTCGCTTAAATTCAGCGCTCTTGCGGTCGGATCGAGGGTGGCAAAAAGCTTATCCTCGCAAAGTACGCCGGCATTTGTCATAAGATTCATAAGGGTCGATTTACCGGCGTTTGTGTAGCCTACGATTGCTACCGTTTGTATGCGATTTTTGCGCCGGCGCTCGCGTATAAGAGTTCGCCTTGAATCGAGCTCCTTTATCCGCCTTTCGAGGGTGGATATGCGCCGTCTGACGTATCGGCGGTCTGTCTCCAGCTTGCTTTCGCCCGAACCGCGAAGGTGTCCCGCGCCGCCCTGACGGGAAAGCCCCGTGCTGCCGCCTGCAAGACGCGCAAGCGAGTATTTGCAACGGGCTAGCTCCACCTGCAGCCGACCCTCGTGTGAGGCGGCCCGCTCAGCAAAAATATCGAGAATAAGCGCCGTCCGATCGACAACGCGAGCCTCGGTGATCTTTTCGATGTTCTTTTGCTGGACGGGGGTGAGCTCATCGTCGAAAATAACGGCGTCTATTTGGTTGTTCTTGCAAAAATCCGCAATGTCCTTTAAAAAACCGCTGCCGACAAAGGTGGCCGGATCGGGCTCGTTTTTTCGCTGTACTGTTGCGGAAACTGTATCTATACCGGCGGTTTTTGCAAGACTTTCGAGCTCGCAAATTAGGCTTTCGGTGTCTTCTTTTCCGGTATCTAGCCCTACAAGGAGGGCGCGCTGAGAAGGGGATAAAATATCTTCTTTTTCTGTCATTTTAAAAACTCGTCAATTATATAACGCGGACGGTCCTTTACCTCGGAATACATCTTGCCGATGTAGCTCGCCGTTACGCCGAGGGCGATAAGTATAAGCGAGGAGAAAAATCCGACGGTAGATACAACGCACGGTATTCCTGCCGGAGCAAATCCGACAAGCTTCGCAACCAGCGAATATATAAGTCCCAGTATGCTGAGTATCATAAAGAAAACGCCGGTTTTGGTTATAAGCTTTAAGGGCTTTACGCTGAATGAGGTTATGCCGTCCCATGCGAAATACAGCATTTTTTTAAGGGGATACTTTGATTCGCCGGCAAACCTTTCGGCTCTTTCGTAATAGATATTTGTGCTTTTAAAGCCTATTGAAGGGACGATCCCGCGAAGAAAAAGGTTGGTTTCGCGGTAGTGGGACATGGCCTCGAGTGCCCTCGAACCCATAAGTCTGCAGTCGGCGTGGTTAAAAACAAGGTCTACGCCGAGCTTTTTCATAAATTTGTAGTAGCCCTGTGCGGTGGCCCGCTTGAAAAAGGTATCGCTCTTGCGGTCGCTCCTGACTCCGTAAACCACCTCATAGCCCTCGAGGTATTTATCCATAAAATCTTCGATTATCTCAACGTCGTCCTGCAAATCGGCGTCCATCGAAACAGTGCAGTCGCATAGCTCTCTTGCCGACATAAGACCGGCCAAAAGGGCATTCTGATGCCCCTTGTTATGAGCGAGCTTAAGTCCGCACACAAGTGGATTTTCCTCATGTGCACGGGCTATCAGCTCCCATGTTTTATCACGGGAGCCGTCGTCCACGTAAAGTATACGGCTTTCGGCAGCGCATTTGCCTTTTTCTATCAGCTCTGACAGCTTTTTTACAAGCCGGGAGTTGGTCTCAGGCAATACCGCCTCTTCATTGTAGCAGGGAATAACGATGTACAGCACCGCCATTTTTATCACTCCTGATTAGTTTTCATTATCCGAAAACGGGTTCCGGCTTGATTTTGTATTATCTTCGTCCGGTTTTTCATTGTTTTCGGTCTCAAAATCTGATTTAAGCGTAAAACCGCCGGTTATTACGCCTTGATTATTGACGATTTTATCAAAGCTCTCGTCGGTTTTCGGTTCATGCGGGTTTGCGTTTTCGGCATTTTTAAATGAAGATCCGAAAATGTCGCTTTTGTCGCCGTTTGCGGCATTTTCGTTTTGAATATCCTGTGAACGGACAAAGTGATTTTTGGACGGGGCGTTATTGCGGATATCTGTTTCATCGGATAAATGTCCGTTTGTGTATTCGCCGCTATTGTCGCTGTTGTGGACGTAACCGAACTGCTCAAGATAGCTGGTCGGGCGGATTCCGCCGGAATTATCGGGGGCACCCGGAATACCGGTGTTTTTCTGACGGCTTACGGGATGATTTTCACCGGCGGAAAAATGCTGGGCCTTGTAAAGATCTTCACCGGAAAATACATCTGTGCCGCTTGAAAATGCCGATTCCTTTTTCTTTTTAACGATTGCAGAGGCGATTGCGGTATAAACTATCAAAGCGAGCAGCGAAAATCCGGATACAACCACACCCTTGAAAAGCCCGGGAACGGTGTAATCGAATCTTATTGTGTGGACCTGACCGTCGCCCTTGACCCTTACGGCCATGAAGCCGACGTTGGCCTTTACAATTTCGGCCGGTTCGCCGTCGACCGTTGCGGTCCAGCCGCTGTCGTACGGAATGCTGAAAAACACATAGTTGTCACGGCTGAGGGTCGTTACCGCTTCAAAGCCCTTTTTGTCGGTCTTGAAGGTAAGGCAGGAGGTCTGTGCACGTTCGTTGCAGTCGAGCTTGTAAAGCCGGATGTTGCTCTTGAATTTGTAGTTTATATACGGGTCGACCTGCTCGCTGTCAGATGAGCTGTCGCTGTCAGAGCTTTCATTTTCAGGCGACTCGCCGGAGATTTCCGAGCCGGATTCCGATGAGGATGAGCCGGAGGACGAATCTGCAGGTGAAGGATCTGAAGAATCCGACGCCGGAGGTTCGGTGCTGCCGTCTGAAAGGGCGGAGGAGTCGGATGAGCTGTCGGATATAACCGATGCATCGGACATTGCGGTGTCCGAAGGGGTATCGCCGCTATCGGCAGAAGAACCGGACGAGGAGGGATTCGATTTGTACCATGCTTCGCTTTTTTCGTCATTCGAACGTATATCGGTTAAGACATCGCTGAATTTATCTACATCCTCGTCATCAATTACCATGGCTCTTAGCATCATTAGCTGACGTTCGCTGTTTTCGAGCTTTTCGCAATAGCTTTTGGTTACGTAGTGGTCGTAGGTGAACCCGTAGGGAATATAATAATCGTTCTTGTAAATGTCAAAATCGTTTTGTGTATCGTAAAGGGTATAGCCGGGCATTTTGGTTAAATTGTACTCGTCGGCAAATTTGTTCGAGTCCTTGTTGTAGTCGAGCAGGTATTTTACCGACAGCAGTCCGCGAATGGCGTAGTTTTTGTCATCGGCATCGGGACGGGAGCCTACCACCCTTTCAACCCCGACAAAATCGTAGTAGTCAAAGATGGATTTTGAAACAACGCTGTGGAAAGCATTGATCGAGCTGACCCCGAGGTACATAGCGATATTGTCCATGCCCTTGTAAACGTCAAAGCGGCAATCGTCGATTTCGTCGATGTTTTTGCCCTCGAGCTGCATGCTCCTGCCGTTTTGAATGAGGTTCGGAACAATAAAATCACGCGTGTCGTAAGAGCTTTGCTTGCCGAGCGCCACAAAGAGGGAGGAGTATCCGGTCGATATAATGCACACGCAAAGCAATGCCATAACGGTAAACCGGCGCACCGATTTATTGCGCAAAACAAGCAGAATTCCGGTAATGAGCGAGGAGGCAAGCGCAATACCGCAGCTCATGTAAAAGCGGTCCTTGTACTGCTCACTGAAAAGTCCGAAGCCGGTAAAGGAGCCGTCGGAATACTGGCCTTTCGGGAACAACCCTATCGCCAAAGCGATGGCCAGAGTGATGAAAAAGCTCCAGACCCAGCCCCGGCGCCAGTCGATCTCGGGATCCTCAAGGCTTTTTGCGGTTATAAGCACCATCATAAGCACCGGCATATAGAACCAGCGCGCATAATAAGCGTAGTTAAAGGCCGAGAATGAAGCGTTGAGCACGGGAATGAAGGCAAAAACCGCCGAGATGATTATTATACGCTTTAGCCATGTGCCCTTTTTGGCCATCATGTAGGCGATAACTCCGCTCATGCCGAACACCGGCAGCCATCCTGCGACCGATGCCCATTTTGCGTCGGCCTCGGGGAAAAATACCGGACGGGCAGGAAGATCCGGAGGGAAGAAGAAGGACTGGAAAATATAACCGTAGCGCTGATATTTGCTGTAAAGCAATCCGTTCCAGCCGGTAATAAAGCTGCCAACCCTTGAATTCTGTGTTATCATAAGCACGCTCGGAAGCAGCAATACCGAGCTCATTACAACGCCGATTACGGCCTCCAAAGCGACGACCAGGAACTTTTTGAAGGTCATTTTCCAGTCGGGAGACAGGCAGCGAAGGACGAAATATATAAGGGTGTAAACGACCATTCCGAAAAAGAAATAGTAGTTTGAAAGAGCACACAAAAACACTACAAATGCGAATACTCCGCGGCGATTGTCCTTTACAAGCAATTCTAAAGACAAAAGAAGAAGGGGGAAGTACACTATTGCCTCGTGAAAATGATTAAAGAATATATTGTAGACCGAAAATCCTGAGAAGGCATATAACACTCCGCCTAAAACGGCAAAGTCCTTATTCTTTACAAAACGGCTTAAGAATGCGTAGCAGGTAAGCGATGCAAAGGAAAATTTGAGTATAAGCAGCGGTCCTATAAGGTGGGGGACAAATTCGGTCGGGAAGGGCAGAGTAAGCCAGAAAAACGGACTGCCGAGCAGGTAAAAGGTGTATGAACCGATGAAGTTTGTGCCAAGATCGGTACCGAAGCTCCAGTTTATGCTGCCGGAACGTACAGCCTCGTGAGCAAGCTTATAAAAGGGTACTTGTTGGACGTTGAAATCACCGTAAAACAGGAAGTAGCCCTTATCATATATCATATATGGTACGAAAAGCGCCGCTGCACAGACAAAAGCGATAAAAAATGCCGTAAGGTATTTTTCGCGCGGCTTGCAAAGCGGAGTTTTAGCAGTTTTCAAATTGAACGCTCCTTCTCAGTATATTACTGTCAAATTGTAACACATACTGACCTTTTTATCAACCGTTTTTGATTATTTCGGTGTTTCTTTGGCGGCGGGAAGTATCAGGCGTCCCGAAAAGGAAAATGGTGGCAGTGCGTGTTATCAAGTTTTTTATTACTTTTTATTTTGCATGCAAAGAGCGATAAAAATTGATTTAAAACATGGAAAACCATGGTGAGGCCTTGGAAGCTTTAAAATAAGGAGGATTTTTTTGTTCGGCGATAAAGGGGATTGACTTTTTTTCGGAACGGGTATATATTATTATAAGCAACATATGTTGCGTAACACAAGTTGCCTTTGTGCTTTTTACGGGAGGGATAATATGCCGCCGAAAAATTTATTCAGTCGGCAGGAAATAGTGTCGGCGGCCGTCGAGACTGTCAGAAAAAACGGTTATACGGCGCTGACGGCCCGATCTTTGGCGGCGAGCCTCGGCTGCTCGTCAAAGCCGATATTCGGTGCTTTCGAAAATATGGATGAGGTAAGAGACGAGGTAATGTCCGCGGCTTACAATCTGTATTCCGAGATGATGCAGCGCGAGACCGAATCCGGAAATTACCCCTATTATAAGGCGACCGGAATGGCTTATATCCGTTTTGCCAAGGAAGAAAAGGAGCTTTTTAAGCTGCTTTTTATGAGGGATCGCACGGGAGAAAAAATTGACGACAAGCCGGATGAAGAAATTGTAAAGGCGATTTGCAATGCTACCGGGCTAAGCGAAAAAAAAGCCTGTCTTTTTCATCTTGAAAACTGGGTTTATGTGCACGGTATCGCCTCTATGATAGCAACGGGATACCTCGACTGGGATATGGAGCTCGCAAGCAGTGCCGTGACCGATTGCTATCTCGGGTTAAAAGGACGCTTTTCGAAAACGGAGGAATGATTTTGGAAGCGATAAAAACAAAAGGGCTGACAAAAAAATATAAGGATACCTTAGCCGTCGATCGGCTCGATCTGTCGGTGAAAAAAGGCGAGCTGTTTGCCCTTTTGGGGGTCAACGGCGCCGGCAAAACCACCACCGTTAAAATGCTTTCGGGACTGACGTTACCGACGTCGGGCACCGCATTTATAGGCGGTATGGATATAGTAAAAGAGAGCGAAAAGGCGAAGGGAATTATAGGGGTTTCTCCTCAGGAGACCGCCGTCGCGCAAAACCTTACGGTAAAAGAAAATCTTGAGCTGATGTGCGGAATTTACGGATATGGCAGGGATAAAACCGCCGAGACGGTAAAGGCTTTAGGGCAGCGTTTCGGACTTGATACGGTGTTTTCAAAAAAAGCCGGAAGTTTGTCGGGCGGATGGGGAAGAAGACTCAGTATTGCCATGGCGCTTACCGGCGATCCGGAGGTTCTTTTCCTTGATGAACCGACCCTCGGACTTGACGTCATTGCGCGAAGCGAGCTGTGGGACGTTATAAAGGAAATGAAGGGTAAGGTTACCATAATTTTAACGACCCATTACATGGAGGAGGCTGAAATGCTTTCCGACAGGGTAGGAATAATGAAATCCGGCAGAATGCTGAATGTCGGCACTCCGAACGGGCTTAAAGCCTTGTGCGGCGCTAAAAATCTTGAAGAGGCTTTTATATCGATAATAAAAGGAGGGCCGAAAAATGAGGATTAGGGCTTTTTGTTCGCGGACGATAAAAGAAATAGTAAGAGATCCGCTTAATGTCTGCTTCGGTCTGGGTTTTCCTATAGTATTGCTTTTGCTTTTAAGCGTTATACAGTCCAATGTTCCGGTAGAGCTCTTTAAGATAGAAAGGCTGGCACCTGGAATAAGCGTTTTCGGGCTGTCATTTATGACGCTTTTTTCGGCCACACTCGTTGCAAAGGACCGTGAAAGCGCCTTTTTGCAGCGGCTGTATACCACCCCGATGAGGGCGTGGGAATTTATCCTCGGGTATTTTCTTCCCGTTATTCCTCTCGCTTTTGTACAGGGGCTGGTTTGCTACCTTACTGCAGTTATTCTGGGACTTAAGGTAAGCGTTAATATTATTTATGCCGTATTAATGCTTATACCGGTATCGCTGGTTTTTATATCGCTGGGGCTTTTATGCGGAAGTGCCTTCGGGGTTAAACAGGTCGGCGGAATATGCGGTGCGCTCTTAACCAATTTAACGGCGTGGTTGTCAGGTGCCTGGTTCGATCTGGATCTTGTAGGCGGAGTTTTTAAAAAGGTCGCATATATGCTGCCGTTTGTCCATTCGGTCGAAATTGAGCGTGCGGCTTTATCAGGGGATTTTGCAGGACAGCTTAAAGCTCATATCCTGTGGGTTCTACTGTATGCCGCAGCGGCGTCTGCAGCGGCTGTTATTGTATTTTTGCGCCGGATGAACCGCAACTGAGCGGATAGCTTTATTAAGTTTTATAGTCGCTCAAAGAGAATTTTGCCTAACGTTAAATGGCTAATTATATATTTATAAGATCAGAAACACAGTCGGCGATAAGATTAAAGCCGGCGGTGTTTTTTGATTTTTATAAAGCTTTGCGGCCGTTATAAGGAGAATTATGCACGAAAAGTCCGATATTATAAAAAGTATTAAAATTACAATACTGTAACTAAAAATCCTTACCAAAAGGGTATATAATAAAATTAAGAAAAAGCAGTGTGAGAGGAGAGAAGGGGCAATATGAAGCGTAAGTTTATTGTATTTATAATATTGCTGTGCATATGTTTTTTGTCCTCCTGCTCTCACGAAGGAAACAACGTAGCGCCGGGGAACTCGTTCTGTGCGCCGGGCGCAAGCGAAAATGCAAGCGGAAACGGCGACGCGACCGGCAGCGGCAATGCTGATGATTCCTCCATTGTCTCATCCGATGATACGACCTCTGTTTCGCCTTCAAGCTCGGTTTCGCGGAGCGAAGGCCGGCCGGGCAATGCATCGAAAACCGATGACGAGTCCTCATCTGCCGACACTGTTCAAAACGTATCACCTGAGAATTCGGCATCGCCTGTATCATCGATGCAGGAAAGCAGCAAGACCGTGTCGAATGAGAGCAGTGTTGATACAAAATACTTTGCGAGGCTCTTGTACAGCGACTATAAATCGGCCTTTGAAAAAAGCGCCGCTATGACAAGCAGCAACATTAAAATAGCGGAAAAATATTCCTGTCCGGAGCTTGGCATAGACGAAACAAGCTATTTAGAGGTTCGCCGCGAGGAGGAAAACAAAACTGCAAGCTACAGGTTTTTTAACCGTCTGAACGGCCGGCCGACCCTTACGCTTATATATTGCGATCGGGATGGCAACGCATATGTAAGCGAAGCAGGCGAGAAGTTTGTAACCAGGGCCGAGCTGGTTGTAATAGATATGCCGAGGTTTTTTGAGGTATCTCAGGATAACGTGTCCGACGCACAACTGAGCATTTCCGGCCGTCGCTCGAATATTACCTTCAGCGTCGAAAATGCGGAGGTCTGCAAAGGGATACTCTCGCGCATGAGCAGTGAAAATCACAATACCGACGGCAGTGTAATAAGTAATGCAAAGATCACATTTTCGGCTAATATATCGCCGCTCGGGTACCTTTTATCCGAAACGATGAATGTGAGCTTTTCGGTTTCGAACGGAGATGTAAAGGCGTATTTCGAGGCTGAGCAATGCATAGAATACACCCTGCCCGACATGGTTTTGCCGCCTGAGAATTTCGGTCTTGTTGATAAAAAAGATCAGGACGATGACAGCAGCAGCAGATAATGCAGACAAATTAAGGCCAAAGCCCGTTAAAAAGGACGGATTTGATTCGTTTTTTTGTTTTACCGTGAGGTGTTTTGTGCCGTAATATGTTTTTGCTACGGAATGTATAACCGGATATTAACAGATTCCGCATTATAGAATAAAAAAACCTCCCGAATCGGACGGCAACCGATATACGGGAGGTTTTTTATCGTTGTTTTTTTATTTAAAGTATTTTGAGCTTATTTTCCGTTTTTTGGTCGGTCTCGTCCGACCGATCGTTTTCCCGTCTGCCGACGTCGTTTTTTTCACGGGTAATTCTTTCTATTACCGATGCAATCGACTCGAGAATATCAGCGGCCGAGGCGGCCTGTGAGCCGGTCGTCGCCTTTTTTGAGCCTAATTTGCTTTCAAGCTCGGCGCACCGCTGGGAAAGCTCAATGTTTTCGTGATGAAGCGTGTCGAGGTATTCGGTAAGTAATCGGCGGCTGTTTAAATGCGCCTTTTCGTCAAGAGAAGCCTTCTGCCGAAGGAGAGATACCTGCTCTTTAAGGGCTTTGTTATCGGTGTCTGCTGCCACAAGCTGAGACCTTACAAGGTTTAACTGAGTCTCCTGCCCGGCGTACGCACTTTTAAGCTCGGCCGTTTTTTCGCTGAGAGAATCAAGCTCCTTTGCAATAGCTGCATTCGACGCTTTTAGACGCTCTATTTCATCCGTTTTTTCGTTTACGACTGCATTTAAATCTGCATTTTTCCGGTTTGCAAAATTAAGCTCGTTTACGGCTGAATTATGTTTCTCGGTCAATAAGGTATATTCTTCGAGCTGTCGGTCAAGGCGGTCGGAATAATCGTTTAACGAGGCGTGAAATTCGGCTTCGGTTTCAGCTATGTAGTTGATGACATCGCGGCGTTTAAAACCAAAAAGCGATTTTTTGAATTTTTTAACTTCCAAGAATAACACCTCCGTGTCATGTCTTATTTTATAAAACCCGATTTTTTAAGATAATAACACATTTTTTTGCATTTTGCAACATGTGCAGGTGCGGCAGATTTCGGCGTATAACGGGTGTGTCATTTATTCGGCATTGCGCCGATTATGATGAGTGTAAAAGAAACTGCAAATAAGTCGGTAAATTCGGCAGTTACAGGCCGTATTTTACCTTTATCCGTTCAAATATTTTGCGCATGGGGGAGAATGTCAGCGCGAGCACAACGGCATTTGAGACGGCATGCATCAGGTCGGTGGGAATGGACGCCGTCGCTGCGGCGACGAAAGACGTAACGCTTTTGTCGGTATATCCGAGGAAGAACTGCAAATTCATTATTTGTCCGTACAAAATTCCGGCCACAAATCCGTAGGCCGCAATTCCGGCCGGCAGCTTGAAAAATGCACCGAGCTTTCCGCGGTACAAAAGACCGCCTACCGCACCGCAAAGCCCCCAGCAAAGCATCTGCCACGGTGTAAAAGGGCCTTGGCCGAGCAGCATATTCGATACTATCGCAACCACCGAGCCGGTTATAAAGCCTTCGGTCGGGCCGAACAGGCATCCGGCAATAATAATCAGCGCCGTTGCCGGCTGAACGCTCGGAATAAAAGCGAATATCCATCGGCCGACAACGGCCGCGGCGGAGATTACGGCGATGGGAACGATTTGTCTTGATTTCGGTTTTTTTGATTCGAAGGAGACAAAAAAAGGGATGATAAGAGCGGCGGTGCAAAAAAGCGAAAGTATAAGCGAGTATTCGGGGAAAAGTGTGGCCGCACCGGCAGTTATTGCGGTGAGTAAAATGCACAGCAGGGTGGAAAGCAGGGTTATTTTACGTTCTCTTTGCAAAATCTTATCACATCCTCGTCCGTTACGGCATTATCGTCAAAGCCGGACGATATTCTGGCGGCCGTTGTGGTGTAAAAGCGGTTATCCTTAAAAAATTCACGGGTATTAAGATCGGCTGCCGTATTGCCGGAAAAAAGCATTATGCAGCGGTCGGTGTACCGTGCGGCAAAGTCCATATCATGGGTGACGAGCACGACCGTTTTACCGGAGTCCGAAAGGGCTCTCAGCAGTCCTGCAAGCTCGGTTTTTGACCTTACGTCAAGCCCCTTTTCCGGCTCATCAAGCAGGTAAATGTTCGGGTCGGCAACCGATAGCTTGGCAAGTGCCGCGCGCTGTGTTTCTCCGCCGCTTAAATCGAAAGGATGCCGGTCGCGAAGGGCGGTTAAGCGATAGCTTTCAAGTGTTTTTTCGGTAATACGGGCCGCTTCACTGCCGGAACGGGAAAGCTTTGCCGCCTGTAAAATATCGTCAAACAGCTTATCCCTGCAGAATATCGCCTTCGAATCCTGCGGCAGATAGGCGATTTTTGAGGATTTATCCTTAAACCTTATTTTTCCGCTGTAAGGCTTTATAAAGCCGGCTAAAAGTCGCAAAAGGGTGGTTTTTCCTGCGGCATTTTCGCCCAAAATACAGGTTATCTCATCAGAATAAAGGGCTATTGACAGCTCGCTGATTACATCATTTGAGTGCTTTTCATATGTAAACGACACATTTTTAAGCTCAACCGAATAATCTTTGAAATCGGAGGTGGTGTGCCGAACGTTGTTTTTTGCGTGGGGAGTGTTTTCGGCTTCGTCATCGGTATTCGGCAGTATGCTTTTGTGACTTGGAGTGATTTCCGTCGCTCGTGAAAGGTATTTCCTCGCATCCCCAACCGATAGAGGACACTCCCCCTGTCCGCCGGTCTTGCGGAAAATCTTAGCAGCGCTCGGCAGGTAATCGAAAAACTCATGCTCCGGAGGAATCTGTTTGCAGATCTCTTTAGGCGCCGAATTAAGCTTTATGCATCCTTCGTCCATAAATACGACCCGGTCGCAAAAGGGCATTATTTCTTCAAGTCTCTGCTCTGCAATTATCACCGCCGTACCGGTTTCCATGCATAGCCTTGCGATAAAGCGGATTATCTCGCCTGCGGCGATGGGATCAAGCTGGGCGGTCGGCTCGTCGAGCAGTAAAAGCCGGGGATTAAGGGCTAAAGCTGAGGCGATAAAGAGCAGCTGTTTTTGTCCGCCGGAGAGCTTGTCCACCGGTCTTGAAAACCAGTCGCCCATGCCGAAGTATCCCGATATTTCGGCCGCACGGCGCCTTATAAAATCCTTGTCGGCACCGAGATTTTCGAGCCCGAATACAAGCTCTGAATAGACCGAATCGGTAACGATCTGTCCGTCCGTATTTTGTCTTATAAGGCCTATTTGCGAGCAGGATTTAAAGGGGGAGAGGCCGCGAATATCGGTTTGGTCGAACAGTATGCTGCCGGTTCTGGTTCCGGCCGGCGCTGTTTCGTTTTTAATGCAGTTTAAAAGGGTGGATTTTCCCGAGCCGTTTTGTCCGCAAAGCAAAACAAACTCCCCGTCGTTTATCGATAGATCGATATTTTTTACGGCAGGGGAGGAACAAAGCGCATATTTAAATGAAAAATCTTTAAATTCAATAAGAGCCATTTTAATGCTTTTTATTAACTCATTTAAACGGTTTTCGTTTGGCTTTCTGCCGCGTTTAAATGCCGGACGGAAGTGCGAACGCCTATAAATCGTAAATTAAACCGTTTTTTGAATGTCGGCTTTTAAAGCCATGATTCCCACGGCTTTAGTTTTTGGATTTTATGTATTCGTCTATTTCGGCGGCCGCTTCCTTGCCTGCTCCCATAGCGAGGATTACGGTGGCGGCGCCGGTTACCGCATCGCCGCCGGCGAAAACACCCTCGCGGCTGGTCATACAGCTGTTTTCCTTAACAGTAATTCGGCCGCGCTTGTCGGTGTCGAGTCCCTTTGTGGTGTTGTGAATAAGGGGATTCGGGGAAGTGCCTATAGCCATTATGACGCAATCGACCGGTAATTCGAATTCCGAGCCGGGTACCGCTACCGGTCGGCGGCGTCCGCTTTCGTCCGGTTCACCGAGTTCCATTTTGACACATTCAATACCTTTGACCCATCCATCGTCACTGCCAAGCACACGAACCGGATTCGTCAACAGCTGGAAGTTGATTCCCTCTTCCATTGCATGCTCCACTTCTTCTTTACGCGCTGGCAATTCTTCCATGCTGCGGCGATATACGATGCTTACTTCTTCAACACCCAGACGTTTTGCACATCGGGCAGCATCCATGGCAACATTGCCTCCGCCGACAATCACCGCACGTTTTGCACGCTGAATCGGAGTATCCACACCATCGCGGTAAGCTTTCATCAAATTACATCGGGTTAAAAACTCGTTTGCTGAATAAACGCCCTTCAGATTTTCACCGGGCATTCCCATAAAATTCGGCAGCCCGGCTCCGCTGCCGACGAATACTGCCTCATAGCCTTGTTCAAATAAATCATCAACAGATTCGCTGCGTCCGATAACGACATTGGTCTGAATGTCGACGCCCATTTTACGCAGTCCGTCAATTTCATGACGAACAACTTTCTTTGGAAGACGGAATTCAGGAATTCCATACATCAATACGCCGCCGGCAACATGAAGCGCTTCAAAAAC
>ERZ857998.911-NODE-911-length-37903-cov-17.157763_pt1 | contig 37903 bp, 26 predicted proteins | sample MGYA00519954_ERZ857998 | MGnify/ENA primary metagenome ERZ857998 (study PRJEB31778, sample SAMEA3449424) | human gut metagenome | biome: human gut; feature: human-associated habitat; material: faeces | place: United Kingdom | collected 2010/2012 ...
TGAAGCCTTTGGAAGAGAGAAGGAGTACGGTTTGGGTAAACACCTCGTTGATTTCCTTCTTCACCCGATTGCGGAAACGGTTGATGGTAATGAAATCCGGTTTCTCATATCCGGCAAGCCAGATATAATGAATGTCACGATGAAGGAGCTTTTCGATTTTCCGGCAGGAGTAGACGTTGTTCATGTAGGCATACAGAATGACCTTGAGCATCATCTTGGGATGGTAAGGGCTGCGGCCGCATTCCTTATATAGCTTCCTGAAACTTTCAAGATTCAGGCCCTCAACCAGGGCGTCAACCATGCGCACCGGATCGTTATCTGCAATATCCTCATCTATTCTTTGAGGAAAAAGCACTGTTTGGTTGGGATGGTAAGGACGAAAATGTATCTTTGCCATAGTATAAATTCTTATGCCTAAAGATACAAAATCTTCAGGTTATAACAAAGCCCCAGCTTGTGAAAGTCGGGGCTTTGGGCATAAAAAAGAAGGTGAGAATTTTGACACACCTTCACCTTGCATCTGCCAGTCCTGAATCATTTGACAACTAATCGTCATCATCATCCGATTTCTTCCTTTTCCGTTTTCGTCCGCTACCGCCGCCGCCATGAGTACGCATCTTCATGGCAATCTGTGCGAACACTTCGAGGATGCCGGACAAAGATACAGGTTCGAGGATGGCATCCATGGAAGGAGAGGCCGACTGTTCCTGATCCTGTCCGAAATCATCCGCCCTGTTCTTTCCTTCCGAACGGGAGCGTTCCGTATGATCCTCGTCTGTTTCTGCAAACCTTTGTCCTGTTCCATCCGACTGTCTGGTGTCGTGTTCAGGATATGTGACCGTGTGTTCGTTAAGATAATCCATCCACTTGCTGTAGTTACGGTTCGTCCTCTCGACATCAAGCACAAGGATTCCAAGACTTTGCAGATGTTCCCTGTCAAGATCCGTTTCCAGCTGTTTCATGTTATACAGCCCGCCTTTGGGATGGTAGCAGAACATTCCGTCCCGGAACAGTACAAACGCAACCTTTTCAGCCTTCAGATGCTCAACCAGGTCTTTCCCTTCGTAGTTGTTGAAGATGGAAGCCAATGTAAATCTGCACTGCTTGCGCATTTGTTTGTCTTCCTGAGCAAACCGTTCGGGTCTGACATCATCCACCTTGACATGATGGATAGCAGCCAGACACAAGAGTTCGTATTCGGAGTGTATATCCATTTCCCGCACATTTGCCGCCCGCTGGTTATAGAACAGTGCCGCCACCGTTTGCTGCGGAATATGGAACTGTCCTCTAGAACCGGCCTTAGTCGCATAGCAGATAAAATCCTTGTCTGCATGCATCTTGTATCCAAGATCCGTCATGCGTTTAGCAAAGAGCCGCCATGGGCACATTGTCCCTTCCTCTTTGAGTATCTGGTTGACCAGGTTGTAGAAGTGGTCAGCCTCGTTCCGGTAGGCATCGGAACGTGTAAGCGTTTCAAACGGAAACACATCGGATCCTTTAAAGATTGTCTTTCCCGGATAATCTATGATGGAACACCGCAGATGCTCCTTTCCATCCTTATCAACAGAAACGCTGCTTTCGATATGAAAGCCTAGCTGCTTCCTAAGCTCCTGCAGGGATTTGATTTCATCCAGCGAATATCCTTTAGACGCATACTCCGTAAGCTTTTTGAACAGCAGCTGCTTTCTGGTATAAATCTCCGGCCTTTCTGACGGGTCCAGCTTGTTGTTGATGCGCACAGAAATCCCGTTGCTATACGCTTTCTTGCAGGCATCCAGCTGTGCCTTTGTCACCTTTCCGCAGGATTCGCCGTCATAGGTGATATCGAAGGTGTTCTCTTCCTTTTCTGACTTCTGCATCCGGTAGCCGGACATAGCCAGTATATCCGCAAAGTTCTGCTCATACGCAAATTTCCATTGCAAAGCCACCTTGATATCATTTTCCGCCCGTTCTTCCAAGGTCGGCAATTCGGCAATGCCGAACGCCTGGTTGATCTCACGCATAGCCTTGATGGAATTATACCGGTCGTTGCCATACGCTACAAGCGTTCCGTCTTTTCTCACCATGCTGGATATGATGTGGACGTGGTTGTTATCCGTATCCTTGTGGAAAAAAACCATATAAGGCTGCCCGGAAAATCCCATTTTGTCCAGATACATCCTTGCCGCCATCAGCAGTTGGTCGCCCGACATACTTTTCCCTTTGGCTGAGATGACCGCATGGAACTGCCGGTACTTGACATCTTGTCTGATGTTGCCGAGGTAATCCAGATAATCCAGGTAGAAAGAGACATCGGCGTGTCCTTTCATGTTGGCGATATCCTGAAGGTCGAAATTCTTCACTTCCAGCAGTTCCGCTTTTCCGTTCATCAGTTTCTGACGGTTATAGTCCACTCCTGCAAAAGACTTCGAATGTTTAAGAATCTTAGCTATCATGTCACAGAATATTTACATGGTACGAAGTCTGACCGGCAAGGACTGTTCCCAACCGTTTTTTATCTCCTTTGCCTTCTGCATGAACTTTTCATCTGCAAGCAGTGATCCGGGTATAAACCTTCCCGTTTTCGGGTTTGTTTCAAGCAGTTTCAGAACACGTTCAGGAGTAAGACAGTCATCTGGCACGACCGAAAGGAACGTAGGATCGCTCTTGCAACAATCCAGGATCATGTCCGTATACATATCCTCTTGCGCCAGCGTCCTCACTTCTTCATGATCCTTTGCCATCGCCAATTGCAGGAGCGTTTTCTGTTGAATACCGGTGAAGCCTGCCAGGTTTACATACCTTATGCATGCAGCCTTGCCCATTACGGCAGACAGAGCCATGTCATACGATATCCTGTCCGGGTTCAAGAACCGTATACATTCGGGGTTGCGGTTGATACACATATCAATATAATCATCAGACAAGAGAGATCCGGGTACAAACTGCAAATTTTCAGGCGAACCGAAAATGATGGCATAATCCAGCAGCTCCTTTGTCCTGTACTTTTCCGGCACATACCGGATGTTGTCCGGTCTTGCGTGTACGGCACACGTGTACAGTTTCTCATCCGCCAGTTCCCGATCGATTTCATTCAGATGCAGGATACCGCTTCTGACATCCATGAATGCGTTCAGATAATTTTGCGGCAATCCGGAAAACCGCCATTCACAGGAAGGCACATGGAAGTTGTTCTTCAGAATAACCTTGTCTATCCGCGCCAGCCTGTATTTTTTCTCATCACTGCCATCCTGATCGACCACATTGCACAGCCGGACGGTCCGTGTCATAAGCTGAGCGCAGGAAGACGGTGCATCATCCAGTCCTGACAGATCTTCTTTCAGTACGTTCTTCAAGTAGTCCGACATCATCAGTGCGTCCGAAAGACCTTCCATATACAAAAAATCTGCAGTATATCCTTTTGACTGCCAAAACGTATAACAGTTAATAAGGCTTGCCCTTTCCATATCCGCAGTCCTTTGCCTGTCTATCCTTGCTTCCACCTGGACTATGAGGCTGTCTGTTTGCGTATACTGCGCTTCCAGCATATTAATCCGTTCCGTCAATTGACCCTTGTCCGGATGCCCGTAGCCGTCAGCTTGTGTATCATATTGCTTCAGTTCCTCTTTTTCGTCCCATACCCGCCCTGCTTTCATCTGCAGGAACACCTGCAGGTTATTCCATACCTCCTGTGGTGTATCTTCCGGATAGCCCATTTTTTCCAGCAGATTGGCCAGCTCGTATGCCACATTTGAAAGGAACTCGTTAGCCGTCAATTCACAGAGACGGGAATAAGGCTCATTCACCAGCAGGTGTACCAGAAGATTCTTGTCATCAGAGAGATTGAAACTCTGCAGCACATCCTCTGTTTCCGGTGTCATGCAATACAAGCTGTCACCACTTTGCAGCAATCCGGCGAGAACTGCCGCCTGTGTATTACTTCTATACGATTCGTTCATAATCTACCATAATTTAACTATTTAAAAATCAGTCAGGCATGTTTAGGCAACAGGATTGTTTCAGCCTATCTTCATCCCTGCCGAAGTTGATTTCCCGCTGTCTTTATCGACCTTCGCCTGATATTCGGCCCTGTTTTCGTCTGTTTTGATCGTATCGGCAACACCCGGATTTGCTCTGTCAAAATCCACTTTCTGTTTATATTCGAATTCCAGTTTTCGCATCTGTTCCAAGTCTGGATTTTCGATACTCCTTGCATTTTCAGCTGATAGCACCGTTGAACTGAGATAATCCGATTTCCTGTTTTCAGGCAGTCGGTCATAAATCCGGAATTCCTGCCGTATGTTATGAATGTCAATCTTTCCGGACTTTTGCAGTCCATTCTTTTCATCAACCATCTTTACGAAGTCCATCGCCTGTTTCTCTGTGGTGTACCTGTCCACGAACAGCGCATCTTCGGGCAGTTCGACATGACATCCCGCATCGGCAAGGAAAAACCGCCCACCGTCAGCTTGATAGATCAATGAAACCACCTTTTCCACCGGTGCAGCGTCAGCCGCCGATGCGCTTATTTCGCGTAAGGTCGTTTTTCTGGCGGCATACAACCTGTCCAGTTTGCTGTCCGTTTCCTTAAGCAGCCTCTCGTTCTTCAGGTATGCCTGGTATTCGCCTATTTTCTCCTCGGACGGTTGTGTAGACAGAGATATTCCGAGCTGTATCTTTGACAATTCGAGTTCTTTCCTATACAGCTCCATGACCATAATATCACCGGGGGTGGCAGCTGTCGCCGTCATTTCCAGGCCTTCGCCGTAGTTCTTCAAGAATTGTTCAGAGCTAAAGAACAGTCTGTCCAGTCCTTTGCTGTTCCCTTTTACGAAATTCTCGGCCTCTTGCTGCAGGGCGAGCTTCTCAACGCAAGCCTTCAGCAGTTGTTCTTTCCGCTCATTGACGACCACAGGTTGCAATCTCTGATATTGGTCCAGATAATACTGTTCCGCCTTTCCTACCCTTTCCGCAAAGTCCACAGCCATATTCAGCTGGGTAGGCATCATCAGCTGCGGATTCACTTTGTCGATGTTCACCCCTACGAATGTATCAAACCACTTTGTCTTGGTCAGAGCCAAGAACAATTCATCGTTAATCTGTGCATGTTCCGGTTGCACGGATTTGTTCAGTCCATGCTCGACACCATAGAGATATTCGATAAACTTGCCGATAATGATCGGATCTCCGGCTACCTTTTCCACATCCTTCAGCAGCTGCTTCATGTCGTTCTGTCCAACGGCTGCTTTATGTGCTTCGATAAGTTTCTGCACATCTTCACAAGCGTAGTTCCTCTGGTAAACACTTCTATAATTCTGCTCTGCCTGCGCATATACCGCAAACTGCTCCCCGACAACAGACCTCGTTTTACCTTCATCAAACGATTTACCTTTGCCGTTCATCTGGTATTTCGCATACTCTCTCATGACATCCAGCGAATCTCTATATCCTGAAAGAAGTACCGTCTCGGAAAACAGCTTTTTCCACTTATCCCCGTTGTCTCCATTTCGTATTAGTCCCGATAGATCCTTTCCAAACTCCTTTTGGCAATAGTCCGACTTCAGCATCCTTTCAGCGTAGCCTTCGTTCAAGATGGTCAATGCAGACACCTCTCGGTCACTCAGGATGTTGAATGTTTTCAGCAGTCCTGTAATTTCTTCCGAACACCTTGACAACAATTCGCTGCTTTGTCTCCCGTTATACTCATTCAGGTACCTGCTGACTAGCGCATAATACTTATCATATGCCTCGGTTCCCTTGAATTCAGCCAGCGCTTTCTCCGCCAGATCCTCGGTAGTAGACAGCCATTCGGCAATTTTCTTAATGTTGGCACTTCCCTGGTCAAACATATAGACCATGGTTAGCATTTGAAGGTCCGTTGTCGAACACTTGCTGATATCATCATAATTTTCCATTGTATATAATTTAAACTTTATTGATTCATTTGAAAATCGACAATTTATTTGGTGTCCTGTTCTGGTTCACATTATTTGCAGCCTGCAGCCTTTCCAGTGGTGCCGCAGTAGGTTTTTGTATAGGGCTGTCCGCCCGGTAGAAGTCAGGAAACAATTTATCCACCTTCAACTCCGGGTGTTGTGACAGCATCCTGGGTATTTTCCTGCACAGAATCGCATAGCACTCCCGTCCGATTTCATGTTCCCTCTCCTTCATTATATTGGCCAGATGCTGACTGGCTGTGACAGACTCCTGGTTGCACGAAATATGGGAAGGATACTCATGCGACATCAGATACCAGTCCAAATCCTTGACCGCCTTGTTCCAGTTTTCCACAAGCGGCATAAGCCCGTATATCTTGAAGAGATTCATCATGGCTTCATTTTTGAAGTCTCTTGACAGGTATTTCATCTCGTATTTCGCCAGATAATTGAGCATACCGTCAGGCGAAATATTTTTCTGCCCCCATATCGTGTTGTACAAGACGGGCTGCAGTAACGGCATGATAGCTTCATAGAGGTCCTTCCGTTCTCCCAGCAGCGAAACCATCATCTCCACCCTTTTCTCGTCATTAGGATATTTTATCAGAATATTATACAGTGCATTAGGTCTGGAAATTGATTTATCCATTTTATACTGCTCATGTATTTCGTCAATGTAGTAAGTCAGTATAGCCTCCATCTTCTTCGTCTCGTTTTCGGTTATGAACCTGTTGAATTTTTCGGAATACCCCTTTTTGTTCGTCCATCCCGAAAAACACCTCCCGTTGCTGATCAGGTCAATATCGTTTTTCAAGGCGAATACCGCGTCGTACAATCCGATCTTCATGACCGGTTCCATCTGCTTGATATAAGGCACCAGGTGGTTGTTATCAGTCGGATTGATGATAGGAACCCTACCCATATCGTTGACATAGTAGTTCAGCAGCACCTCGTTCGGCAAATATTCCTGCTTGCGGAAGTGCTTGGCCACCTCTTTTATGAAAGCCTCAAAGGTGTCCTCCTTATACGGCGATTGCAGATCGCACAGTTTTACATAAGTAACATTCTTGGAATCTTTGTTGATGCACACATACAACGAACCCGGTCTGTCCAGAAAGTCAGCCCTGTCATTGTAATATTTGCCCGGCTGCGGCTTCTCTTCATATTTGACACCGGAAAGATTCTCTAAAAAATTTATGAAACCCATACCCTGTCAGTTAAAATTTTACACCTCTGCTTCGTTGTTGTTCCTGATTTTGCACAGTTGCGACAAGTCCTTCGCCAACCGCATCCTTTCGCTTGATCATTTCAGGCATTTTTTGAGCAAACCATTCGCTCAGGCGGTCCGCCTCTTTCGCAAGGTCCTTACCCTCCAATGCCTTCAGTGTATTTCCGTCACCTACAGGATAGGTGCTAAGATATTTCTCTGCAGATATCTCATTGTTCCGATATGCCAGCGACAGCTGCGCCTCACATTTCTCCCGGTATACCTGATAGTCAAGGGTGGCATCATCCAGTAAACTCTTCAGCGTTTCGAGTTCTTGTCTGCTGAATAATTTATCAACCGGCACATCATATTTCACACCCTCTTTAAATTCCGGGTTTACCTGCAATTGCATAGGATGCACAAGCTCCGGGTGATGCTTGGCGACAGCCAATGTCACCTGTAGGACATGAGCCAGCTTGTTATCCGTCAGCTCTGATTTTGCAGGCAGCAGTTCCATCATTTGGTCAGCGGTTATTTTCCCGTTAAAGAAGTCAGTTGCGAGCCGTACACCTACGATAGCGTCATTCCTGACAGCTGCAAAATTACTTTCGACCGCCTTCCTCGCTTCTTCATTCAAGTTCGGATGCATGAGAAAATAGTCCTGCGGAGAAACCTCCACCGGCAGTTTGGTCTGGCTGTAGCCGGACATAGAATAATCAGGAATTTTATCCAACTGCTTATATTCCGGCAGCGTTATCTCTTCAAAGCGCCTTACCATTTCATCCAGCTTCATGGCGGCCTGTTCAGGAGCCAGCCCTTCAAGTAATGGAGTGAAGTACCACATGCTTTTAAGATCAGAATAGGAGATATCACCCTGTTTGTAAGCCAGGGCCACAGCTGCAGCATCCATCAACATGCTTTTTGTAGAATCATTGACATACCCGTTATCGTTTTTCTCCAGAAACATAGCCAGTCGTTGATGAGAAGGGCTGTCCTCATGGATCTCAAACAGATCGGGCGTACATTTTCCCTTATCGACCATGCCTTCGTATTTATCGATAGCCGCATAGATATGATCCGCTGAAAGTTCATAATCCTTTTCTTTCAATGCAGCAAGGATGTTCTTGCTGCTCAGGAACCTGTTTTCGTCCAGTATCTCCTTGCTTTTTATCTCATAGCCAGTCATGCCAAGTTCCTTCTGGACAATGGCCCGTCTCTTCAGTTCTGCATCAGAGAGACCGTATTTCCTAGGTTTGAACATATCCACCATGTTGTAGGTATGGCGTGCCAGTCCTGTAAGATATCTTGTCTTATCCTTTTGCAGCAGATACGCATAGTTGTAGCCGCCTTCAAACCGTTTGATAGCCATATGTATCAGTTTTCTGTCACTTTTCAGATTACGGGGGACAAACCTGTACGCATCCGGAGAGGATTTTACCGCAGTGAAACACATCTTCTTATCCCGGAATTTGGCCGGTACGAACTGCAGAGCCCCTCCGCTAGCCTTGACTGCCGCCAGGCACATACCATAGTCCACGAGTTTTTTATCTCTACGCATCACGTATTCTAGCGCATATCCCGTTTCCTTGCAGGCGAGGTAAGCATTCTCATAAGTCCGATTTTCTTTGTCAAGACCCAGGTAAGCCCTATAATCCTGAGATAACTCTTCCCTTCTCCCTTCTTCATCCTTCATGTTGATGCTGACAAACGGTATTTTGCTCGGATGTATGTACTCAGGGTCAAACAACAGCCGCCACTGGAACTCCAGCCAATTCAGTTCTGTATGTACGGTTTTCTTGAACGCCTCTTTTTTTTCCGGTCCTGCGAGGAAGTTCTCTTGAAACTCCTTTGTATCTCTGTACTCGGCAACGAATTTGTTGTACAAACTCCGGGGTATGACTGCGGATTCGCAAATTTCGGACTCCGAGAACCTGCTTGATTCGGTCATGAACAGCATAGCCGCAAGAGTATGGGAAGACCGCACCTGCTTGATATCATCATGGTCGACGATAATACTTAGCGGTGTATTGTTTACGTTTGTGCAGAACGTCGTGTACCGTTTCCAATTCTTTTGAGCTAGTTCACCGAGGGTGTTTACTACATACCCTTTCACTACTGGTCTTTGCTGTGCTTTCCGGTACAGCTCGCCCAGCACCTCCGGTCCGAATTTCAGGTAGCTGAAAACCTTTCTTTTCAGTTCCGTATCCTCCGGATGCTTGTTGATGTAGTTGACGGCGAAAGCCACGATAAGATCTTCCGCCTTCATGCCGGGAATGATGTCGCTCTTTACGTATTTTATGTCATCCAGTTTCTTTTCGAAATTCTCATAATCCGCAATATTTTCGTTTACGAACTTGTGTATGGTATCTTTTTCTAAAGCCTTGAAAAGCACCTTGTCTTTCGCCTGCTGCAGTAGGTTGTTCAGCTGGGAATACGGCAGGTTGAGAGCCTGTTCTGCATGGCTCATGTAGGTCCTGTTCTGATGAATCTTCTTCCCCACCTGCGGTATTTCAATATTCAGGTAATAGTTTGCCATGGCGAGAGCCTTGGTGGAAACCATAGAACCATAGTAACTTACGTTCTTTTGTTTCTCCACCTCTTCGAGCAATCTTTGGTATCTGAATGGATTCAGTTCCACTATATCCTGCAACCTGTCATCTCCATGTTCTTTCAGCAAGTCCGAAACCTTTACTTTCTTCAAGAAATCATCCATAGCATCCAGCGACACCCCGTATGTATCGGCCAGATAGCTGCGGGTTAATATAGAATCCTCCTTTTGCAGATAATGAAGCATGAGGGCCAGATCGACCGCCTCAATCTGTTTGCCAGGTGCATACACGCTTTCAATCAATTCATTCGTATCCATAGTAATAAAGTTTTGATTATATACGTATCGTAATCTTGTCTTCACATCATTTCAGACAATACCGGTCTGTTCCGAATGACGATGGCTATATGCTATATAGCTTCCTATCCATTCAGCTACTCTGCTGTTTTCTTTCTCCCTGCTGCGTTTAGCCGGTTGTCTACCGGAGCTATACTGCAGGAAAAGAACCGATTCGGTATCCACCAGCACATCGGCTGCGGATATCCAGTCACCGTTGCTGTCCACGGTAATCAGTTTGAGATTTTTAAGCAGATTCTCCACTTCGTTGTATGATTTTTCCCCAAAATTCTGCAGTTTGTTCAGCATACCGCTTTTTCCGCACGCCTTGTTCACTACTATAAAATCCATAAGGGAACGGACTCCGCTTTTATGTGCAGCGTTGGAACATCTGACAGACAGGCCCAGATCCTGTATAGGTGTGTGCAGGATCTTCATGAGATTGTTATACGCCTCCTCTACCGTTTCGTCATCATAGTCAAAGTGTTTCAGAAGAAAATCGCACACCTCTTTTTTATGCATATCTTCCGGAGAGATTTTCTGCTTCAGCTGTTTGTTTTCTTTCAGCAGTTCAGCCAGCCGTATCCGCAGATAAGGCACGTCAGAGAAATATTTCTTCAATCTTATGACCGCTGTCTGAATGAGATAATGCAGAGAAGATAATGCGATGGAATGCCGCTCCGCCACATCTACGAGATTATCGCTTGCCAGACATTCCTTCAGCAGTTCACTCTGCTCATCGCCCAGCACATCCGTCCATAGCTCCATGAATTGCCGGAATGCTTCACCGGTACGGTTCACGGCCATCAGCCAAGGCTCCCCTGCTTTATAACCAAGATCGGCTAGAAAATCCTCCAACGAATCAGCATTCACTTTATTTCCCGATTCCTTGATATATCCTTTTGCCAGCCACAGAGTCAATCTGTCCTGCTTGATGTCGTATAATTCCTCTATATCATTAAAGGTCAGTAATCTATTCATTGTTCTTAGGTTTGGTTTTTAATTTATTTATCGTCTGGATCTGTGATAGCCGGTTGCTTTCTCTTCGGCATTACTCTGTGTATAGTCAATACATTTCTCCCGGCCCTCATAGATGGAAATCACCCTGTCAGCTTGTTTGTCCGCATATTCCTTGGACTTTTCCTGTTTATCATCCATAGATGGAACTATTTGCAGCAAAGTATTGTAATCTATTTCGCCATTCTTATACGCTTTGGCAGCCGCGATGGAATTGTCCATCAGTTCAAGCCATTGTCCCGGATTCTCAGACCATATGTTATAAGCGCCTTGCGATGCCCTGACCAATGTGCAAAACTGTTCCAGTGTCGCATGAGTAACATACTTACTTGTTAGCTGATCGAGCAGTTGTTGCCTTGCCGCCATCTTCTCTTCATTGGGGGTATATAGGACAACACGCGATTCATCATCAATCTGTTCCGCCTGTACGGGTGTCTTGTCATTGAGCTGCACGCTTTCTTCTGCTTCCGGCTGCAGTCCTGCAGTCAGAATTTCCTCTGCAGGCTGTTCTGTCCGGTCATCCACGGACTGTTCCTGTTGTGTTTCTCCGGCAACATGTCCAGCCGCTTCCTCTGACTGTGTAACAAAAAACCGCGTCACCTTTTCAACGGCATCATATAGATTTTCCTTTTCATTCATTTCCGCCAATTTATGATAAAACGGCAGTTCAATAAGTTGTTCATAAGAAATATCGTCATGGAAATAGGCCAATGCCTGTGCAGATATATGAGTAAGCATAGATACTATTGCAGCATCATTGTCTGCGACAGGGTTCAACATTTCTTCAAAAGCCGCTTTTATTGAACTATCCTTTTCGTACAGAGTAGAAACTTCATTGAATTTAAATTGCGCCATTGGCACATAATTCCCGATGGTTTCCTCCAAGGCGATTTGTTGTTTCTCTTGTGGGATTAGAGGCTGAATATACGATTCAAAATTGCGGAAATGCATGGCTTCTTTCTCAGAGTTGATGTACTGTTCGAGAAACACCTTCATTATATCCTGATCCAAGATGCCTGTGTTTTTCAATGTCTGCAGCACAGGCCCGTCTTTCCCGACTTCATAAAGGTTATATACGACACCCGCCAATGCATTGGCTACCTCTGGGCTAAGCTCATAATTACTGCCTGAACTGTTCTTCCGGCAAATATCCAATAGTGTATCAACCTTGGCGTATTCAATTCCTATTATCTCCTCTGAACCATACAGCCGTGCTATCGACTTGTTTTGCTCGATTAATTTGTTCTGCAGCTCTTTATATTCCTCGGAATCGACCATTGCAGGGTTATCATAACAGAGTCTATCCAGCTCCATGCACAAATTGATTTTCTTCTGCACTTCGGTGAAATAATCGAATACAGGCGAATCCGGTTTGTTTTCCAAAAAGGCTAGAGCGAACACCGTATCTTTGTACATGCCACGGCTTTGTATGTTACTCAGGTTAAACACCGATGAAAGGACATGATTTGCCATCCATTCAAGCGCCTCTTTATTTCCGTACCGATCTGCACACATTATCATTGCAGACCTTTCGTTGTCAGAAGCCTTCATAAAGTCCTCCATGCCGTTTCTTGCCCATTCAGCATTAAAGTCCTTTTTCCGAATGATGTCGTCTGCCAATCTGGTATTTTCATCAGCAGGTTGTATAGCGGCCATCACTCTCAGGTACAGTTCTTGTGAGACCGTAATTTCCTCCAACGGTATCTGTGCAAGTGCCCACAATACATCAGGCCGGTTCAAAGAAGCATCATTTTTCCGTAAGAGATTCATCAACTCATTACACTGCTCAACTGCAATATTCTTGAACAGATTATCGCCCTGCTGATTACAGATCTGCATATAATTACGATACCGACCGAAGTCACGGTTGGCTGCAGCATCCGTAAGCATGCCAATCACCTTATCTGTCCGATCAGCAGTGATTATCTGTTCCAGCTTGACCCGGTCAATCAGCTTATCCTGCTGTTCGGCAAACAGCTCAAACTGAAATTTCTGTTCCGGTGTAAGTTCGTTTGCCGTTATACCGTTCTTATTTTTCCAATATTCTTCTCTGAACGAATAACTTTCAGCTGGTTTTTTATAAAGAAGCCCATATGCTTTGTCTGCACCGTCCTTCCTGAATGGATTTATATTCTTCACGGAATGCAACTGAACGGTAAAATCGGGCACCCCATTTGAAAAATCCTGATTGAAATTCTTTGCAAGATCCTGTTTCTTGATGGCCTTTATATCCAGGTTACTGCTGTCGAAAACCTGCTTGTCCATTATCCGGGCCTCCCCTTCCAAAGCCAATACCACAGTGCCTTTTTCTCCGAATATACGATGTCGTGCCAGCAAAACACCTTTAGGAACGACCTCAGAAATAATACCCATTTGCCTTCTGGCTGCCCCGTACATTCTTATCCCAAGTCGGTGCAGTCTGCTTCCAATGGCCTTACCACCTTTAGACAATAATTTCCCAGCCACTTTAAGAACCGGTGTCATGATTAACCGGGTCAAACTCCAAAGCGAAGCGGCAAGAGCCTTTATCGTCCATCCCAGTAAGTTGAACATTTTCATCAATACGGAATTTTGTTTATCCCTTGATTGAGCCATGATAAAAAGTTTTGGTTATATTGTTTACAGCTTAATTGTTTAGCAATTTTTTATTCAGCAGTCGTTTTACCACCAGTTCCGTCGGCACTTTTTCCGCCATATAAAGATCGAACAAAATCCTGTCCGTTTCCGGATAGAAAGACGGTCTCTTATCAGGCGGCATCTGTAAAATCATTTTTTCTGTTTGCGCCAACTCTTCTATTAAAGTCACGTCATGTACGTTATCCTTTAATCCGGCCAGTATTTTTGACCTTTTTTCCTGAAGGGAAAGAGTGATGCCGTCTGTTTCTCCACTGTCTGTTTCACCGGAAGCTTGCTTGTCTTCGTTTTCGGCCTTCTCTTGTCCTCGTATCTTACGGAACAGCCCTGAGACTTGTTGTTTCATCGTTTCATTGGCTTTTTTTTCGAACTGGCAGGTATACATACGCTCCATCTCATCGACAAACTCTTCATTTTTCCTTTTGAGAATTTTGCACAGACTCTCCACGCACCCGGTAATCTTATCATCACCGTCGGCATCCAGCATTTCCTGAAACAGCTCGTTTATCCGTTCTTTACATGAGTTCCATTGCTTTTCGTTATAGCTGAAAGAGACGTTGTTTTTTCTCTCTTCGACCAAACCTTTCTTTTCAGCCAATTCCTCCAGTTTACGTGTAGCCAAAATCCTGACAGGTTCAAAATCATCATCTTTGGTACCCTTTAGAAAAGCCTCTTTCAGTCCGTAGAAATCATAGAATGGATCTATTTTGTAGGCAATCTGCTTTTCGATACTGTCGGGTCCGTTCTTTGCCAAATTTTCCAGACGCATGCTGTCAGTATTCTCTTCGCTATTCAATTTGTCCAACTGCTCCCAGTCTCCGGGTGAAGGGCTGAAAATTTTTTGATTGGAGCCATCCATGTAAGGAACCTCCCTTTTTTGAATCAGATTTATTGAATACTCGATTTTCTTTTTCCTGTATATTTCGTAATCCTTGTCAGGAAATCCGTGCTGTTCAGGGAGCGAAGGAACGCTATGAGTCTTTTGTTCAGCCCCCTTATCCTGCATGTTACGTAATTGGTCATCCATTTTCCATTCCGTTCTGTCCAGATAATTCCGACCTGTCAGCTTCTTGTAAATATCCATCCCTATCCGATTGGAAAACGGTTCGAATACCTCATTGTCAAATCGCTGTGTGAGGAAAGAAAGCTGCCATTCAAGTGTCTGATTCTCCCAAATACAATTGTCATTCGCTACAAGTTCGCGGTTGAATTCAGAGCGTGTCAGCCAACGCGAATTGAAACGTATGTTGTCCAGCCATTGCTTGTCGGGAATGATGATATGATAAAGTTTGTCAGCTTTACGGGTCTCCCCGTGTTGGACCATGATAAATTCTATCCTGTTGTTGCGCAATGTTCGCACCGTATAACTGTCATTCCAGATTGAAAACGGATTGGAAGCAACGCTATTTGAAGCCTCACTGATTACATAGTCAATGATTTTGTCATAATAGAGACTCTGTTTTTTAAAGGAAGCCAGTTCCTCTTCAAGACACTGGGCTGTAACATTGAATTTTTCAGCCACGGCATCAGCATGAAACTTTCCGGAATCCAACCAACATATAGCATAAACCTTTTCTTGTAAATCCATTGTCAAACGAGTTTTGGTTATTTTTATACGAAGATAGGACAAATGTAGTAATTATGTTGTATATCAGATGTTTATTTTCGCCCCAAGGGTATTAATATTCACTAAATTAATACTAATATATATTAATATTAAGTAGAAGAAATACGAGAAACTCCTCATTTATGTCATTCAATTTTACCAAAGACAGTTCTGCCATTATAGGATAATCCGGTAATCATCCAGCCTGTTACCGGTTGTTTTTTGTCAATAATTTGAGATATGCAAAGCGTATAATCTCCAATCCGGCCAATATGCCTTTCGTTTTCGACACGTTCAAAGCGGAGAAAGTTGTTTGCAGTCAGAAACAGGAAAAGAGCCACCTTGTCCGGACGGTAATCTGCCCCGGCTATATGGTATGGATTCGCTCCGGCGTTGTGTGCAAACACCTGGAATCCGACCTCATTGTCTGAAATCCCAATATAACCTATCTTTGAAGTATCGCCCAGAAAAAAATAGTCAGAAGACACATCTTCCACGCCCCAATAATCACCCTTATCACTATGTTTCAACTTCATGTGGGCAGTAATTTTCACTTCTTTACCATGCATATCCATATAAAAAAGGTCAACAAGCGGTTGCATGTTATCCTGGTCAAGCATCAGATTATGCTGCACACAATAGGCCGCGAACTTCTGTTTTTCATCCTGCCCGGCTGTATCCATCGGATTGAACAACCCTTGCAAGACATTCATCCTTTCAGCATTCATCAGCTTGGGGAATTTAGTCCATACGGAAACCTCCTGTTGTTTGCCGTTAAACAACTTACAGAATTCATAGTAAGTGGACACATTCAGCTGTTGCTTGATCAGCTCCTGTGCGTACAGGTTATCAGCCGTACCGATTATCCAACATACCCATCCGAATATAAACAGAATTACCTTTTGCATAACTACCAGAGTTTACTTCCCTACGGATATGACCTGTGCATCTACATCACCTAAAAGCACTTGCCAGGAATCAGTATACTTGCCGCGTAGATACAAGGAAGACCTTTTCATGTATACCTGAAATTTTCGCTGTACGACATCGATGTATTCGAATTTGTCATTTTTTCCGTGAAAACGTTGGATAGTAGTACATACCCCTTCGTACCAGTCTTCCCCGGGATGCAATTCATTCATCTTTATGGAAGGTCTAATATCCGTAGCTATTCTGAAATCCCCTGAAGTGATTTTTATCTCAGAGTAAGGCAATTTGGACAAATTTTCGAGATATGTCTTCACTGCTTGTGGTTTTTTAGTCCTACCTCTGGCATCCGTAACTCTGATAGTACGCTTTTCATCGACAAACAGGTCCAACGCATCCTTTTTGGCTGATTGACTTAAATGAGATTTGCTGGCTATGGTCTGGCATCTTTGTTGAAACGTTTCCACCTTGCTCAAAGCTTGTTCTTCAAGAAATACCTTCAAATCTGCCGAGAAATGAACTTCTTCCTGCTGTTGGGCTTGAACTTGTACACAAAGCAAGAAGGATATAAGCCCAATAATATAATATAGTGTTTTCATATCGCGAAAATTAGATTATAATTTTTGCAAATATAGTGAAAAACACACTAATATTTATGGAAATGTTCGATAGAAGTATCCTTGCTGAGAGAATATATATACTGTGTCTTTCTACCGTTATCGCCGGTCTTACAGAAAGCCGAGTATTGAAACGAGCATGAATAGAATGGTCCTAAATATTTGATTAGTCAGCCTAGAGATGTCAGCATTATGTTATACTAGCCACAGAGCCACCTCGATTCTTCGTGGGTGAAAGTTAAAGGGGCTGTCCAAAAAGTCGGATAGCCCCTTTCATTTACACAATTTTATGGACAGTGTCAGATATTTACTATGGAGAAAGTAAATAATCAATTCTCCAATCTACCCCTTCGCATTTAACAGGAATATCATCGTTTGCCAATGATAAGCATAAATCCGGATAGTAATTTTTTAAATAAGCCATATCATTCAGAATCCAAAGAGTTTCAGCTCCGGAACGGGCTTGCAACAAAACTTTTTTCAATAAACCGACCGGATTAATATGAGTTGTCGTTGTCAAGAAAACCACAGCACGACTTTGAACCAGGGCACTCGGATCTTTCAGCATTTCTCCTATTTGTGAAGACAACTCAGAAGCCTCGTCTCCCCACCAAATACACGCAGTTAATGCCCAGCAACGTTCAGCCTCATCCGGAGATACAAGAGCTTTTCTTATTTCTTCTTTTGCTTTTGAAAAAGGAAGTAATTGCAAATTTGCAACATTCATCAAACGCTTAAGACGTTTATGCGATTGTGAACCATAACCAACCGGATTTTGTTTCCCTTCTTCCAACCAAATGCTTTCCGGTAACAAGCCCAGATCATTTTGTGTCATGAGATTGTTAATAAGTAGACAACGCATCTTTTTCAAATCGTCCGCATATAACGGATCTGCAGCCAAATTACAGGTTTCATAAGGATCTACCGATAAATCATACAATTCTTCCGGTCCTTGCGGCTCAAAAAAACGTTTCTGAATATCATCCAATTTATTCTCTTTATATAATAATTCCCATTCCCGGAAAGCTTTTTGCTTATAACGGTATACGGCATAAAGAGACTTCGGATGATAAGGTTGGAAATTGCGCGAATACTTCCACTTCCCTTTCCGAACCGTCCGGTTAAAAGCATATAATTCATCAAAACGATCGCCATATCCATATACGATATCCCGGCTGTTCAGTTTCTTTTCGGAAATATCCGGGCCCAAAAACGGGGTTCCGTCCATTTTCTTTGGAACTTCCAATCCTGCCAAGTGTAGAAGGGTCGGACCAAAATCCATAAAACTCACAAAACCATCCGTACGACTATTAACAGATAACGGGATACGGTCACGCCACTTTTTCGGGATATAAACCACCAACGGAACCTGTAGTCCGGTTTCTCCAGTATATCCTTTGGAACCGGGTAAACTCCCCCCATTATCCCCAAAATAGAAAATAAATGTATTATCCAATACTCCATCTTCTTCCAACATATCCATTAATGTTCCCAATTCATCATCGACCCGGCGTATCTTATCATAAAAGGTTGCATATGTATAGCGGAACGTCCGGGTGTCTGGATGAAAAGGCAGCAAGTTCACTTTTGAAGGATCATGTTCCGTTTGTTTTATGTTCATCGTTCCTTCATCAAAATGCAGGCAACTCTCATGACTGGCGGCATTGGTTCGTACAAAAAAGAAAGGCTGATTTTTATCCGGACGACTACGCCATTCTCCCATTTTACCCTTTACCTGATCCCAGGCATTCTCATCCATAAAACAGTTATAGTCAGTCTTTGCTGCATTTGACGTATGATAACCGGCTTCCCGCAGATAGGAAGGGAACATCTGTAAGCCATCAGGCATAGGTACTTGCTCCAGTTTACGATGCCAACTGACTCCCAAGCGAGGAGCATAACAGCCTGTTATCAAAGTGGAACGAGCCGCCGAACTGACCGGAGCATTACTGTATGCATTACTAAAGATAACACCATCCCTGGCCAAACGTTCCAGATTAGGTGTCTGAGCACCTTTACCATCATTATACAGTCCCATAAATTGCGGGGCAATATCTTCTGCCATAAACCATACAAAGTTCGGACGTTCTTCTGCACAGATGACATTTACCAAAGAAGGCAGAGAAACTGCGATCCATATAATATTAATCTTATTCATCCTGTTTCACTTTTTCTTCCAACTAAACCAACTACTTTCCGAACGGGCTGTTGAAGTCAGCTTTCGTAACTCCTCTGCCTTTTCGGGATGTAAATCGATCAAATTATGTTTTTCTCCGATGTCTTCATTTATAAAATACAATTCTTCTACTAACCGGTCTTGACTATCCATATTCAAACGGATCAGTTTCCATCCGTCTTTCAGAATAGCCTGTTTACCCCCCTGTTCGTAAAATTCGTAATAAAGATAATCATGTTTATGTTGCGACGATTCGTTATCTTTCAAAACCGGAAGATAAGAAATGCCATCTATATCCTTAGGAGCCTGTGAACCTATCAAATCGCATACAGTCGGAAGAAAATCCCAAAATGTCGCTGTATGCTTTGTTTTACGAGGTTTATCTATAACAGTCGGCCAACCGACAATGAAAGGCACATGAATTCCCCCTTCGTAAAGATCCCGTTTATATCCCCGGTAAGGTCCGTTACTGTTAAAATATTCAGGATCGTGTCCTCCGACATTATGTACACCATTATCGGATGAGAAAATAACCAACGTGTTTTCTTTTAGTCCTAGTTCTTCCAGTAATGCAAGAACTTGTCCCACATTATTATCTACTTCACTAACCATAGAGGCATAAGCTGCACGAGGTTTCAGCTGGGTTTTAAAACCTTTTCCTTTTTCATTTATAAATGGCTTTTCCTCAAATAGACCATCATACTGACTCAAGTCAGGATAGTCCAGATCTGCATGGGGTGGAGTGATTGAAAAGTAGGCAAAAAACGGAGTATCTTTATGTGTACGAATAAAATCCAGCCCTTTCTCCATAATGGCAAAGTGACTATATACTTTTCCTCCAAGCCTGATTTTCTCCTCATTCTCATACAAGTAATCCGGATAATAACGATGTGCCGCCCCTTGACTCAAATAACCGAAGAAATAATCAAAACCCTGATTAACTGGACTTCCGGTGGTTCCCGGACCACCTAATCCCCATTTACCGACGCACATTGTTGCATATCCCTTTTCTTTAAAAAGCTCGGCAACAGTAATTTCCGATTCCGGCAAATGCAAGTCGAAAGTACCTTGTTCACTCTGCACGCCTTTATTTCCCCGTACATAAGCATGTCCTGTATGCTTTCCTGTCATTAAGCAACAGCGAGAAGGCGCACTGACAGTAGAACCACTATAATAATTCTCGAACAACAATCCTTGTGCTGCCAGAGCGTCAATATTAGGAGTTTTGATCTGACGCTGTCCATAACAACCAAGATCGCCGATTCCCATATCATCAGCCAATATAAAGACTACATTAGGCCGCATATATTCTTTTTCCTGTGCATTACCCTGAACTGCCAAGGTAACCATCAGAGGCAATATAAACATTTGTTTATCCATGATATTCAATTTCTAACCGATTAACAACTAATCATCATTCCAGTTGACTTCCAGTCCGGAAGCTTCCGGCTCGAAATCCGTAGAATTCACATATCCCAATTTCATTTTTTCACCGGCTTTCATCCGGTCCCAGACCATTCGCTCCGCACCCTGATACTCAAAAGTATCAAAAATCGAACCATCTGCTACAATACGAGGATCTTCCTGCAAACGTAACTGCTCCAGCAATTCTTCACGCATCTGACCTTTTAATTCAGTAAATTCGTCCTTACCCACCAAGTTTGTCATGCATTCACGATCCGTACGGATATTATACAGCTCTTCTTCTCCTCTTTTCCCAAAAGATAAATTCCAATAAGCATCATCCGGCTTTCGACGGCTTTGAATAACTTCTGTCTTGGTTGGGCTTCCATCAACATTCAGATATCCTGTTTCCGGATTACCTGCCGGCCAACGTCTTGTCTCAAAATTAATCAGATACAGATAATCACCTCTCAAAATGCCACGGATCGGATATCCTTGATCATGAGGACGTCCAACATCATGACGCTCTTTTCCTATCAAGACGTAGTCCCGATCTGCAATAACCGGATCATCCTTTAAAAGATCAGTAAAACTACGTCCTGTTATCGGTTGCATTCCCGACGCTTTTTCATCGACTCCGGCTAATTCCAAAAAAGTCGGAGCCAAATCGATCACACTGATTTTCTCATTAACTATCCTTCCCGGATTTTTTATACCATTTTTCCACATTACAGCCAAAGGTATATGGTTGGAATATTCATATTCCTGTCCTTTACAACGCGGGAAAGGCATGCCATGATCGGCCGTAACAACAATAATCGTATTATCCAGTTCCCCCGCTTCTTCAAGCGTTTGTATGATCGACTGCAAATGCTTATCAAAATGTTCGATCTCCAAGGCATAATCCAACATATCTGTTCGGACAATCTCATTGTCTGGCCAGAAGGATGGAACGGAGTCGATTTGATTCACTGATTTTCCAAATCTGATAGAAGACGCATACTCGTATCCCCGGTGAGGCTCCAATGCTCCATACCAAAAGCAAAATGGCTTATCTTTGGGACGGTTATTGAAAAAAGCCTTGAAGTTTTCTGCATAATTAACAGTAGAAATACCTTTCGTCGGCGCTTCCAGCTTAATTTCATTCCATCTTTTCCCTGTCAAATTCCGATTTTGTCCGGTACTATCCTTAGCAACCCCTGGTCCCCAGCCTTTTCCGGTAAACCCGACATAATATCCAGATTCTGTCAATACTTCCGGATACGACTTGAATTTTGCCGGGAATTTCGGCCAATGGTTACAGGCCTCTTCCAATTGCCAGGAATTGCGTCCGGTTATTATGGCCGAACGAGATGGGGCAGATTTCGCATTACAAGTGTATGCCTGCATGAAAATCAAACCTTCCTGAGCCACACGGTCGAATCCGGGAGTATTCACCCAAGGTGTTCCGTATGCGCTCATATGAGGGAAAGAAATATCATCCGCTATACAAAACAAGATATTCGGTTGTTTCTGCTTTGCTTCATCAGAGCAGCCTGTTATAAAAAGGCTTAATGAAACCGATACCAATATATTGGTATAACCTGAATCAGACTTTATATTTTTCATGGCTTATAATTTTTATATTGAGGATTTAATTCTGTTGGGACCGGAGCTTGTACTTGTTGCTTCCAATTTGACAATAACCGACGTAACTCCTCCCGCTTCTCTTTGTTCTTCTGTGCAAGATCTTTCTTTTCGGATATATCCTCATTGATATTATACAGCTCCAGGTCTCCTGTTTCATAATTTTCAATCAACTTCCAATCTCCCTGTCGAACAACGGAAACAGGGCGGGTACGAAAATATGGCCCCGTCTGCTCCGTATCCTTTGCATTCCCTTCCAAATAAGCCGGGAAATGCCAGTAAATCGGTCGGTTTTGATATTTTTCTGTATTCTTTTCCGATAATAGAGGTAACAGACTTTCTCCATCCAGTATCAAATCTGATCGCTTTATACCTGCAATATCCAAAAAAGTAGGAAATAAATCTATTTGCGATACAGGAATATGCACAATCTCTTTTGCTTCAAAACGTCCTTTTTGATAAATAATCATAGGGATTCGGATACCTCCTTCATAAAAAGAACCCTTGCCCGCTCTTAACGGCCACTGACAAGAGACACGATACAACCCACCGTTATCAGAAGTAAACACTATTAATGTATTATCTTCCAAGCCCTGTTTCTTAATTTCAGCTAAAACCTTCCCTACATTGTAATCCATATTTTCAATCATTGCAGCATAAACAGGATTATCATGTCCCGCAACCGTTTGCTTCCTTTTATACTTTTCAACCAAACTGGAATCTGCCTGCAAAGGTGTATGTACGGCAAATGTCGCTAAATATAAGAAGAATGGTCGATTTTTGTCAACCGCGCGTATATAGCCGACTGCTTCATTTCCCAGCCGATCCATCAAATATTCACCAGTAGGCCCATCTTTCAGGTCTTTATTCGAATAAGGTGAAAAATGGCTTTTTGTACCTCCGGCATTATTCCCTCCAATATTAAGGTCTATCCCATTTTCTGCAGGATTATCCGTCACATGCCACTTCCCAATATGACAAGTTTGATATCCGGCCTCTTTTAAAACCTGAGGTAGTATTTGAATACCCGGTTCCAATGCCCGCCGGTTGGGAATTGTAATAAGTTTTCTTTTACTGGCATCTCCTCTATCAGGAGTCCCCACCGTATAAATCCCATGACGGGGAGTGTACATTCCCGTCAACATACACGCCCGACTTGGCGCACTGTTTGAGGATCCGGAATATGCTTCATTAATCCAGATACCTTTTTTTCTTAAATCGTCGATATGAGGAGTTTCATAATAAGTACATCCATTTGAACTTATATCCGTCCATCCTAAGTCATCAATATTGATCAATACAATATTGGGAGACCGCTGTGCCATCAATATTCCCGGAAAGATTAATCCGGCTGATAGTAATATTTTATTCTGAATTTTCATACTAAGAACTTGTAAAAGAGGCCCGTCTTCATTAGAAAACGACAAGACCTCTTCTGATTATTATTTACAATAGATTGGTTTAATATATTAATTCCATCCCGGATTTTGTACTAAATTGGGGTTCAAAATCATATCGTTAGACGGTATCATATATAAATAATATTTATCTAACCATCCCTTTCCTTCTTTTACGGGATCATTAAACAGATAAATATATCCTTCAGTCGCATTCGGATCTGGTAACCCTGTTTCCAAATTATAAATCTTACCCGTTCCGACCTCTTCTTTTGTCGCCCACATTCCATATTCAGGACGATTGACAAAATAATCAGCTTTTTTCCAACGGCGCACGTCATAAAAACCAAATCCTTCACCCATCAATTCAATAATTCTTTCCCTACGAATTTCCCACAACAACGGTTCGACAGTTTTGTCCCGTTTCGGGTCGAAGCTATCATTAATTGCCGTAATTTTCATGTTGGCTACTTTCGCCCTCGGACGAAGTTTATTAATCGTTCGGTCGGCTATATCTTGCGTGAACCGCCCCAATTCATACATAGCTTCTGCATAGTTTAATAACACTTCATCTATTTTGAAAATGGGTTTATCAGCTACATTGGCTGCATATTTATTACTATTTTCATCCCAGACACAATAATTTCTATACACATAATATCCACCGCGACAGGTCAATATTTGCTGTTTGGATTTTGTCGCTATATTCGGGACTTTTAAAACGATCCTACCACTCCACTGTAATAAAGGTAGAATCTTATGTTTCCCTTGTTCTCCCGGATTCGCTATGACAAAGTTAGGTCCTAACATATCGATATACTCTCTATATGCAGCATTACTATGATAATCCCAACTCTTTTCACTCGACGTTTCCGCTAACTCATAAGGTGGAGCGACCGTTTCCAACAAACGATGATCACGGTTCCTAAATACCGAATATATCGATTTATCCTTTTTTCCCCATTCGTAAACAGCACTGGTCGAAATAGGCTTTCCATCCTGACATAGATACATATCGACTGTTAACTGAGGCATTTCTACACTATGATACTGATTACGTTCTAAATGCGAATAACGATTAGTTATTATTTCAGCAATATATTCCTTATACAAAATCATTCCCGGAATCACGGATAAGTCCGGAGAGGTCCACTCCTCTCCCCAATCCGAATGCAAAGTTGGATAGACTTTCATTAATTCTTCCGAAACACGAACACATTCCTGCAAATAACCGATTTCATCTCCCAATCCATGATACTTACGCCATGTCCCTTCAAACAGAGTGAATCTTGAAATCAAAGCACGTACACAATGTATATTTATTGTATTCGCTCCGTCTCCCTCTGGCTTGACATGAGTTTCTGCATATTGAAGATTTTCCAAAACTTTATCTGCCACCTCTTTCCGAGGAGTTCTCCCTGCATAAAGAGCTTCATCGTCATCCGTAAGAACATGTTCCAACCAAGGCACATCTCCAAAACGTGCAATCAGCTCCATGTAATAGTATGAACGGAAAAAATACCCAACAGAACGCCAATGCTCTTTATCAGCCTCACTCAATGATGAACTTTCCAGATTTTTAAGCATCACATTTACTTTACGGATATAACTAAAATCCCATCCATTTCCGGTCGTCGAGTTAACAATCGTTTGAAAAGCATAAGGATTATAAGAACTTACACCTTTATTACTAAGATATCCAGCATATCGATCACTCTCATACAATCCTCCACTGGCACTAGCTCCCAATCTTTTTAAAATATTTTCATTTTCAAAAACACCATACAAAGACCATGCATAAGTCTTAAAATTATCATACGTTTCAAACGAAGTCTCCTCTGTCAGATCTTCAACAGGAAGCCGATCCAGGAAACTATCATTACACGAACTTGTCATTAAAATGACTGAAATCAATATTGTAATTATATTCTTCATAATCTATTCACTTAAAGATTCAAATTAAACCCTAACGAAATTGTACGATAAAAAGGATATCCCCAGCTTAAACGCTCCGGATCAAAACCCATCGGCAAAGAGCTGAAAGTATGCAGATTCTCTACGCTGACATAAAGCTTTAGCGCATTCAACCGCATTTTTTCTACCAGTGTTTTTGGCAGCGTATAACCTAATGTTACATTTTTTATACGCAAATAAGAAGCGTCTAACAAATATTTCGTTTGAACTCTGCTGTTATAACTGTAATTTTCATATTCATCATAAATACGTGGTAACCTGGCTTCCGGAGTCAGTGCCGTATAATTACCATTTGCCTCATCAACAGGTTTCCAATAATCTAATTGTCCCTCATACAAACCACCGAATTCGCTTCCTCCAAACGGGAATATCGCCGAAGCAGAATAATAATCCCTTTTTCCAACCCCTTGCAATAATATATCCAGCGTCAGAGTTTTCCAGCTAACCCCTAAATTTATACCATAATGGTAACGAGGCTGGGTATTACCGATAATTTGCCTATCACCTGGATTATCCAATGTATTATCACCTACATCAATTTGATTGATACTATTTTTATCATCATGCAAATTCTTATATTTTATATCTCCAGGTTTCACATTGACTCCTTGAACAGAAACAACTCCCTCTTTTAACTTCCAGGCATGTGTATCTTCAAAATCATCGACTGTATAAAATCCATCAGTTACGTATCCCCAAAGTTCTCCAATCTTCCGCCCAACATAATTAGTATGCTTACTGTCATCCGTATCCATCGGACTTCCCAACAAATAATTTTTATTATCAAACTTTGTTATCTCAGTTCTGGAGTCATAAATATTGAATCCTACATTATACCCCCAATCACCGATCTTATCTCTCCAACCAAGCGTTATCTCCCATCCTTTTGTCCGCAGATCCGCAACATTCTGCTCCGGAACACTCGCACCTAACACAGAAGGTAATTCCATTCCCGGAGCCAACATATCTTTCGTATCCCGGATATACCAATCCGCAGTCAGATTCAAACGATTATTAAGCATAGATAAATTAATACCTATATCCGTTGTTTCAACCGTTTCCCAGGTAAAACTACTGCTGACCAATGCAGGAGTCCCCAATGTTGTAGGTCGTTTTCCTTCATAAATCCAAGAAGCTAAAGAAGCACCCATTGTCGGAACAAAAGCATAATTACTGATTGACTGATTACCAATCTGTCCCCAAGAAACTCTTAGTTTAAGCTCACTCAACCATGTATCATAATCAGCCATAAAGTCTTCTTTTGCCACATTCCATCCCAAAGAAAAAGAAGGAAAGAAACCAAAGCGGCTATCTTTCGGAAATCTTGACGAACCGTCGTAACGGCCATTCGCCTCAAACAGATAACGTCCTTTGTAATCATAATTGAGGCGATAAAAAGCTCCTCGAACAGCATATTCACTGTAATCGTCTATAATCGTCCTCTCGCCTGTTGCACTACTAAATGAAGGATATTCCTCATTTATCATTCCTAAACGCTCCACCTTCAATTGCTCTTTGCGACTCGATTCTTGATTATATCCGGCCATCAGTTTAAAATTATGATCCTCTCCTATGTTAAATTGATAAGTTCCATACAGATTTATAGCATTATAATTAATTGTATATTTGGTATCTTCATATCTCGATGTTTCATAAAGCGGAACATTACCTAACTGCATCGATGTTTGATTATAAGGTTTGTCATAAATTTTCCGGTCATATACTGTTTTATCATAGGTATATTCAAAAACAGCATCTAACCCTTTAACAGGACTGAAAGTTGTTTTAGAAAAAATACGTGGATTCTCTATATTCGTTACATCTGGAGTCGCATTTAACAACCCATTCTTAGGGGTTCCTACAGGGAGCATAGTACCGTCCGCTGCAGCCATTTCTCCTTCAGGTGTCAAAGGCATATGTCCGGTGTCATAAATACCACTTCCATGCGGAACTGATTTTTTAGAACGAGCATACCGCACATCTACTTCTTGCATCAACCAGTCCGTCACATCTAAAGAAACATATGATGATGCGGTTATACGTTTATAACGATCTAAATCCGTAATTAAAACACCCTGTTCGTCATTATATCCCAAAGACAGACGATAACTCGCCTTATCAGTACCACCTGATGCCGAAACATTATGACTTTGCAAGAAGCCAAAATTATCTAATATATTTCTCGTCAAATCTTTTTCATTCAAATAATAACGTGTTCCTGCCGGATTATCTTCCGTCGGAATATAAATTCCATCTCCTACTACATTAAATCTACTCGGATCTTTTTGATATTCAGACAAATATTGCATCCACTTATCCAAGTTTTGCCCATAAACAAAATGACCAGCCAACCAATCCGTATCTTTATATACCCTCAGGAACTCCATTGCAGAAACAGGTTCCAACAGATTCACAGACTTTTGGAAACCAAAATTATTATTATAGTTCAATTGGAAACGATCTTTCTTTTTCGCTTTTTTGGTAGTCACCAATATAACACCGAATGCAGCACGTGCTCCATAAATGGCAGAAGAAGCTGCATCCTTCAATACGGATACAGATTGTATGTCTTCCGGATTCAACATGTCGATATCACCAGGTACATTATCGATCAAGACCAACGGACTACCTCCATTGATAGAGGTCGTACCACGAATATTAAAACTTTTACTTTCACCCGGAGTAGAACCTCCTGAAATATAGAGCCCCGGCATCGAACCTTGTAACGCACCCATCGCACTAACAACTGGACGATTGCCTAAAACATCTTCCATCTTTACCTGAGAGACTGCTCCGGTCAGATTCTCTCTTTTCTGAGATCCAAAACCAACAATAATAACCTCATTCAATATTTCACTATCTTCTTTCATTGTTATGGTTACAGAACTTTTTCCTTCCATAGATATCTCACTTGAAGTATACCCAATGTAAGAAACAATCAATGTTGAATTCAGCGCGACATTTATAGAAAATTTACCGTCTATATCCGTTATAGTTCCATTTGTTGTTCCTTTTTCTACCACGTTCGCGCCAATAACAGGATCACCCGACTGATCAACAACCGAACCTGTTATCTTTTTTAATGATTGCTGATTAACCATATCTCTATCAGCAATCTTTCTATCCTTAATAAGGGTTATGTTCTTACCAACCAATTTATAGATCACACCTGTACCCTCAAATATTTTATTTAATACCTGAGATACAGACTCATTATTAGCATTCAGGGTAACTTTCCTGTTTACATTTATTTCATTCTTATCATATACAAACAGGTAGTCAGTCTGTTTCTCGATCTCACTAATCACTTTCTGGACGGAAAAGTCATTAGCCAGTATCGATACTTTCGCATTCTGCGAGTTGGCTTCAACCGCAAAGAGCGTATAAATACAAGTAAACAAGGCTACAATAGTGATTTTCATAATACGAAATATGTGTTTAATTTCACGTATAGATTGTCTGTACAAAATATAATTCATAATTTTGTAGTTAATAAGTTGTTAGTACTTCGATAAATATCCCAGTTCGGGGTTCTAACCCATAACCGGTGAGCGTTGGCGCGCTTGCCGGTTTTTCATATACTTTTTACGTTTGTATCATAGGCTATCAGATTTAAAAGGTTACACAATAAAGTTAATTAATAGTTATCAGATTCTTTTCCTCATCTTTCTTATAAGTAAAATGATTTGTTAATTGTAGAACACTCAGGATATGATCCAGGCCATCCCTTGTCCGGAACTTACCGGTACAATGCCGTTTGTTCTCAAGTACCGATTTATTATTTACATTGATATTTACATCAAAATATAATTTCAGTTTATCCAATACCTCCGTCAACGGCTCATCAAAATAGAAAATACCTTCACGCCACAAGAAATAATCCGTACTTTCTATGGGAACAACTGATAACCGGTTATTCATAAGCACTGCACGATTATTCGGGGTTAGAGAAATGATATGGTCGGTTATACGATCAGAAATTTCCACTTTTCCCGTCAACAAAGCGGTTTCAAATTCCTCCGATTGCTTATAGGCATTCACATTAAAAGAAGTACCCAATGCCTTAATATCATAAGTAGATGTCGAAACAATAAACGGTTTCTCTTTATTGGCCTTTACTTCAAAAAAACCCTCGCCTTCCAGAGTAACTTGCCGCTTTCCCTTTACAAAACGAGTCGGGAAATTCAATGTACTTTCTGCATTCAGCCAGACTTTGGAACCATCCGCCAATGTCAACTGTGCATTCTGTCCGGCCGGAACATATACAGTCTGCATAGCAACTTCATCCATTGCCGGATTAAACCAATGGTTAAGAGTAAATCCCAGAATAAAAACAGCAGCAATTTTCACCGCTTCTCGTAGAATAACCCGCCACCTGAACTTTTCTTTCAATGAAATTACGGCTATTTCCGGTTCTTCGTGCCAGAATCCTATTTCATACAACCGACAAAGCTGTTGGTAATGTTTCATATTTGCCGTATCAGCATCCAGCCATTCCGTGATCAGGCGGGACTGTTCTTCCGTTGTACGACCTTCAAAATATAATTGTAATAGTTTATCGTCCATATTTTTATTGCTTTACACATATAAGACGATAGCCGGAGAAAATTCACTAGTAACAAATCCGCTTTTTTTTTACTGTATAAACAAAAAATAAGCCAAAGGCAGATAATCCTTTAAAGAAACACGCAACACTTTCAATGCTTTTGCTATATGATAATCAACCCCCCTTACCGTAATACCCAGCTCTTCGGCAATTTCTTTGCCCGATTTCTGCTCAAAACGACTCATCATAAAAACTTTCCGAGTCTGGGAAGGTAGTTCTTCTAAAGTTCTGGAAAGGATATTCTGGATCTCCTCTGAAAAAATATCATTGGGATTGCAGGCTTCGAGCGTTGAAATGCGGATGGACAATTCCCGCTGTTGCCAAGCTGCCATCGCTTCAAAAGTTTCTTCTATACTAACTTGTTTTTTCAGATAGTCGAGTGATTTGTGTTTAAGTATAGTCAATAACAGGGCAAGCGGCTTCTCCACTGTCTCCTTTTTCATCGTTTCCCACAATTTGATGAGAGATTCCGTTGCTATATCTTCAGCCACCCAGTCATTACGAACATACATCCGAGCAAAGCGGTATGTTTTATCATAATGCTTTACATATATGTTATTAAATCGATCGATCTCAGACATTGTTATATTATATAATAAATATAGGTAATGTAAATTTACATAAATATCCCAAACTGCAATACAAACACAATCAAAAATGAATGTCCACAAATGTCCAACTTAGCAAAGTCTAAACAATCCCATCGTCAAAACGTGTAGAAAGGGACAGAATTTGCATATCAGATATAGTGTAACGTGAGTTCGATATAACCCAATAAATATCTACTTGAATAATAAGAACATAACGATAAAAGTGTCAACTTTTTTATACAAAGTTAGCGAGAAAAAATGATATATGGAAAAGTAAAGCAAAGATATTGATAGATAGGTGCTTTAAGGGATTATCATCAGAAGTTCCACGACGGTAAAAGTCATATTCCAGCCATGTTGGTACTTCGCTACGTTACCCATTTGTTACCATGCCCTATAATGTGTCACGGGGATGTAGAAAAACGTAGCAAATCATTATAGTATAGCGAGTTATTAACAACTCACGCAAGAAAAACCGAGTCGAAAATAAATTGCAGTATTTTGCATTTGTTTGCGTACCAGCCAAAGGCTCTTCACCAAGTAATTTTGAAACCAAAAAAGTTCAGAACGATGAAAGAGTACATTTTCAGTTATTTTCTACCTCAAACGGCAGGTAGTGAAGAAAGACGGGACAGTTCCCGTCATGGGTCGAATCACGGTGGATGGGAGCCAAACACAGTTCAGTTGCAAGCTGACCGTAGATCCGAAATTGTGGGACACCAAAGGCGGGCGTGTCACGGGCAGAAGCACAGCGGCACTCGAAACTAACCGTCTGCTCGACAAGATGCGCGTGCGCATCAACAAGCACTATCAGGAAATCATGGAACGTGACAACTATGTCACGGCAGAAAAGGTCAAGAACGCCTTTCTCGGACTTGAACACCGCTACCATACCTTGATGCAAGTATTCAACCGGCATAATGAGGACTACGAAAAGCAGGTGGAGGCAGGCATGAAAGCCAAAGCCACGCTTTCCAAGTACAAGACGGTGTACAAGCACCTGCAAGAGTTTCTCAATATCCGCTACCATGTGAAGGACATCGCCTTGAAGGAGCTTACGCCCGCGTTCATCTCCGATTTCGAGATGTTCCTCCGCACGGACAAGCATTGCTGTACCAATACCGTGTGGCTTTACGTATGCCCGCTCCGGACGATGGTGTTCATCGCCATCAACAACGAGTGGCTGACACGCGACCCGTTCCGCGAGTATGAAATCAAAAAGGAAGAAACGACACGCAGTTTCCTTACCAAAGAGGAAATACGCCTGTTGATGGAAGGCAAACTGAAAAACGCCAAACAGGAACTGTACCGCGACCTCTACCTGTTCTGCGCCTTCACCGGATTGTCATTCTCGGATATGCGCAACCTCACGGACGAGAATATCCGTACCTACTTCGACGAACACGAGTGGATAAACATCAACCGCCAGAAAACGGGTGTGGTGTCCAATATCCGCCTGCTTGACATCGCCAACCGCATAATCGGCAAATACCGGGGACTGTGCGGGGACGGCAGGATATTTCCCGTTCCGCATTATAACACGTGCCTTGCCGGTATCCGTGCCGTCGCCAAGCGTTGCGGCATCACCAAGCATATCACGTGGCATCAAAGCCGCCACACGGCAGCCACGACAGTTTTCCTTTCCAACGGCGTACCCATCGAAACGGTCAGCTCCATGCTTGGACACAAGAGCATAAAGACGACGCAGATTTACGCGAAGATAACCAAAGAAAAACTCAATCAGGATATGGAAAACCTTGCCGCAAGGTTAAACAACGTCGAGGAATTTGCAGGTTGCACCATCTAAAAAAGAGGAGCCATGAAACGTGACATAATCATCATAGAGGACAAGGCGGTCAGCGTAACCGGTAACGATGTGTGGATGACCGCCACCGAAATAGCCGGACTGTTCCATACGACCGTCCCGGCAGTGAACGCCGTCATCAAAGCCGTCCGCAAGTCTGACGTGCTGAACGACTACAAGGTGTGCCGCTACATGCAGCTTGAAAACGGGCTGTACGCGGACGTGTACGCGCCTGAAATCATTATTCTGATTGCTTTTCGGCTGAACACCTACAACACCTACCTGTTCCGCATGTGGCTGGTAGGAAAGGTTCTCTCACAAGAGAAGCGGCAAACATACGTGATGTTTATACAGAACGGAAAAACTGCGTACTGTTGAAGATATCAAATGAAAATTATACGAAAGAATTTCTATATGGATCCTTATCTAAATAGCCATATCATATCTCAAAAAATATAGAGGTAATAATATGGCTATTATTTAATTCTTTTGATTTGTCGTTATGCAACGAATTCCGTTCATAAAATGTTTTAATATATATTTGTCAAATGAATGGAGATTAGGTATTTTTTGTTCAAGGTATTCAATTCCTATCGTGTTAAATTCCTGTATAACGATTGTAATCTCTTTAGAATCGTCTTCAAGATTTATAAGACCTGCATTTTGTATCTTTTTACTAATCATCCTCGGTAATCCGTATTCTTCAAGTTGAAATACAATTTTAGGTAAAAAGGCATTTGATGCTTTATATACAAAATTGGCGATATTTGAGGAATTAGGATAAAGTTCTTGACGTATAATATTAATTACCGCAATAATAGATGAGAGATTAAAGGATACATATCTTTCAAATGTAAATATATCCTCATATGTAATACCATAATCTTTTACTGTGTTATATAGCTCTTTTATAGTCATTTTCCATCCATTACTACATGCACATGCATAATACCGTAAATGTCCTTTTCGATGATATTCCAAAATTTCTATGATATCTCCTAAAGCATCCCTCCATTCCCATGTATTATTGTTTTGTAAAGCATCGCAATTTGTTGGCCAATTGGAATCAGTTTTCAATTTTTCCGCAATTATCTTTAACATTGATGGTTTACAACTTCTGATTTGTGGTATTCTTTCAATTCTATGCCAAATATCCGTTCCAAGAAGTTCTATCATTTCATCTTGATATCGTTGAATTTTTACATATTGTTCATTATTCAATTTTATACCGGGGTCATTTCCATCAAGTTTTTTTACTACATCATCAGGAAACTCTAATCTCAATTTAGTATTTTCTTGACTTGGTGGCTCTTCAAGCATATAGACACGACCTACAAAATAACGAAACATTCTGCCTGCGCGTCCAATGATGTTGCGAAAGGTAAAATAATCAATCTTATGAGCCCCGTTCTTATTTGACCATAAAACGACACTCTCTGCTTGAGTATTTACTCCTTCAATTATAGACGAGGTCGATACCAAATAATCTAACCCATTCTGTTCTTCAAATAGTTTTATTTGAATTTGACTAAGAGAACGATGTAGCTGACCATTATGAATACCAATACCATGTTTGACTAAATCTTTAAGAATATACTTTTCTCCATAATTGCATTCCAGCCAATCAGAAAAATTAGCAAGCAGTTCAGAGTCTTTATTATATAAATTTCTGTTAAGAATTGTTGTTACTTCTTCAATTCCCTTATATGTGCCGGTATATATCAAAGCTTTACCTATACCTGTATTTATTAATTCAATAAGTTTACGTGTCTTAAAACTCTGTTTATCTTCATTCTTTGGTCTGCTTTTATATAACCGCCATGCATGCGTTACAACGGTCTTAAAATCCATACGCAGAAATGTCATCCCTTCAGTGAATACATTTTCTTCTATTTCATGGATATTTGGGGCAAGATAATATCTTTGTTTAGCTTTCTTTCCGAGTTCTACCATTGAACTGAGTAAAGTGGAGCTTCTTTCAAGATCAAAATTTGTACTTGCCTTATAAAACTCATCAACGATTAGAATATCAATTGAAGGAAGTTTATCTATATAGGCAAAAGCTCTTTCTTGCGGAAATACCAATATGTTTTTCTCCGCAAGTTCTACATCTGTTGTTGTAATTATTTTATATTGATGAGAGAATTTTCGGCAAATTCGTCTTCTTGTTTCATCTGCAAGAGCAACCGTAGGTACTAATATTACAACATTAATTGGTTGTTTAATCGCAATAAATGCATCAATAACAAAACTTTTACCAAAACTTGTAGGAGCACTCACCGCAACGCTTTTCCCTTCTAATAACTTCTTTAATACCTGTGATTGAGCAGTATGTAAGACACAAGGTTTTCTTTCTCCAATATTAACTTTAAAAACTTCACATACAAACCGATCTTCCCAAGATGCAGTATATGTATCAATATACGGTAAAAGCCCCACTTCACGAATAAGATGGTTGACTAATTCCATATATGAATTATTGTTAGTACCATTAATCTCATGAAGTAATGTAATTACTTTGGATCTTGCATTACTTATATCACCAGCATTTAGAACATTACTTATATCTAAACATGTATTATATATATCATTCGTCTGCATCATTTTTGAGATTTTTTGCTTGTGAAATAAACCAGTTTACTATTTTTGTTTTATCAGGAACAGGAAAAAGAATCAAATGAAAGTTTATTTCCGAATACTTATGAACAGAACTAAGCTTGTTGATCTGCTTCTTAAAAAACGAATGAGCACGATCTCTATGAAAAGAAATAATACTATTTTTATACTCATCACTCATTTCAGTAGTACTTGCTGTTATCTGGCATTCATGTAATAAAAGAATAGGTATATGTAGTTTGGGTTTTATTTCGTCAATGGAAGTATTCTCATCGAAACATTCTTTTATCTTTTTAAGTAATGTTTGGTTTTCAATTTGTTTATCAAGTTCATTGAGATTGGTCATTATTCCGCATTCCTTTTTCATAATAGGTTTGCGCAACATTTGTTCAACAGAATTTATTGGTTCGTATAATCGCGCATCCTCAAGAGAATTATAAAATTTAGCTTCTCCTAACCAAAGTTGAAAGCCTCCATTTGGGTCAATTACAATGTGTACAGAATCAGAGCCCTTTGCATTATCATTATCATTCTGTTTATAAAAAATTTTAGGTATTGCAGATAAGGCTTTATAATGGTTCTTCATTATGCCATATAGAATAATTTCCGCTATTTCACTTCCCTTTCCATTCTGCTCTTTGTCAACAAGTCGTAAATGTTTGGCAGCCTCAATAAGCCTACCGTAATCATTATCTATTAATTTCTCTCGTTCTTGTGCAGACAAAGCTGTTTCTGCAATATTACTGAAAACAAATTCTTTGAATTGACGATATCTCCAACTGCCATCTTCAAAGCCATTAGCAACTGATAATAACCTGTCATTATGATCTGGATTTATTTCTTGCTTTTTTGTATTAAAATTAACAAAACAATCATCAACTAATATATCAAAATTCCAAATTTTATTGCTCATACACTTTATTTACATGCTTAAAAATGGTGAAACATCTATATTCCTTTAGATACTATTTTTTTGTATGACAAATAAGTTCATGAACATCAACATCAAGCAAATTTGCAATACGAACAAATGTGTACAAATCAGGTTGAGAATGATTATTACACCATTTAGATACTGTTGCAGGATCTTTCTGTAATTGTTTTGCCAACCATTTGCTCATAACTCCTTTTTCTGATAGTACATTTTTAATGTTGTTTAAAATTGCCATTACAATTAATTTTTAGATTGCGTTAAATGCAAAGTTACAACTTTTTATTAACTATATGAATTTCTAACGATAGAAATTGGTTGGATCAATCAAAAAACTGGTTTTAAGGTCATTAAAACACCCAAGTATATAAAAAGTAAACGGGCAGCACCACAAAATGTCGCCCGTTTCCTTTTTCATGTTGGCCGCCTCACTCCAGCGGCTTGCGGTAGTTCGCTTCCAGCACCTCGCGCAGCCCCGTTTCCGGGTAAAGCACCTTCCCTCCCAAAAGTATGAAGGACAACACGCGGTTGTTGCGGTATTCCTGCAAGGTGCGTCGGCTGACACGGAGCAGTTCCGCCACCTCACCGTCAGTCAGGTAACGTTCCCCGTCCAGCGGAGGGCGGTAACTTTCCAGAAATACAGACAGCCATTTCGAGCCTTTGCGCATATCCTGCATCACAGAGGCTATCGGCTCGTCTTCCATCGTAAAAACATCGTTGGTCTCGTTCATCATAACTTCGGATTCAGTGGGTGAATAAATCAAATCATCTGCCGTGCGGATAGAGCGTGCCGACAAGCGGTATCAGCCGCTTCACCTCCTCCGGCTTGTAATAGAACCTGCGGTTTATCTGCGAGTAGCCGATAAGCCGCCTGTCACGCAGCGTCTGCAACGTGCGCGGGCTTATTCTCAACTGCCCGCAGACCTCCTCGCCCGTGAGCCATCTTTCCATGCGCCCCGTGTCGCTTTTGCGCCTCAGGGCGGCGACCTTCTCCGAGAGTGCGCCGAATGCCGCCACCATCATCTCGAAAGTCTTTTTCTCGATAGATACTATTTCCATATTCATGTCATTTAGAGTTTGCCGCAAAGGTAACGAAACGGCATACAAGACGTATCGTTTTCCGCTGAAAGGCTGCCTGTTGCGCCGTTTGACCGGGTTACGGAGCCATCTTCCGCAAAAATCTTACGTGAGTCACGTAGTGAGTTGTTAAAGCCCCTTTTGTTTATTGCCGAATTTTGTCGCAGAAACAAAAAGAAAGGACTGAACATGAAAGTGATAACAATGGAAAGTTCCGCCTACAAGGAGATGATGGCGCAGATTGCGAACATCGCAGGGTACATCCGCGAGGCAAGGGACGAGAAGAAACGGAAGCGGGAAACCGAAGACAAGCTGCTTGACACGGCACAGGCGGCGAAGATGCTCAACGTGAGCAAGCGCACCATGCAGCGTATGCGCACCGACCACCGTATCGAGTATGTGGTGGTACGCGGAAGCTGCCGCTACCGCCTTTCCGAGATACTGCGGCTATTGGAGGACAACACAGTAAGGAACGAGGAAGGGACAATAGACACCCTGTTCCACAACCACACGCTGCGCACGGGCGGCAAACCAAAAGGAAGGAGGACATAGGTCATGGAACTGCTCACACGAAACAACTTCGAGGGCTGGATGCAGAAGCTGATGGAACGGCTCGACCGTCAGGACGAACTGCTGCTGGCGATGAAGGCTGAGGGGAAACAGCCCACTATCACGGAAAGCATCCGCCTTTTCGACAATCAGGATTTGTGCATGTTGCTCCAGATAAGCAAACGCACCCTCCAACGCTACCGCAGCGTAGGCGCATTGCCCTACAAGACGCTGGGCAAGAAGACCTATTACAGCGAGGAGGACGTGCTGACATTCCTTTCCAACCATATCAAGGACTTCAAAAAGGAAGATATAGCCTTCTACAAGGCTCGTATCCATAATTTCT
>ERZ857998.912-NODE-912-length-37884-cov-11.736974_pt1 | contig 37884 bp, 34 predicted proteins | sample MGYA00519954_ERZ857998 | MGnify/ENA primary metagenome ERZ857998 (study PRJEB31778, sample SAMEA3449424) | human gut metagenome | biome: human gut; feature: human-associated habitat; material: faeces | place: United Kingdom | collected 2010/2012 ...
AGGAGCTAAAGCGGCGAAAATCGGAGGATTCCTATGAATAAAAAGAAGCTTGTCGCACCCATTGTGGTAACCATTTTGATGGTCTTATTGGTGATCGGCTATCTGATCTTGTGGTTGGATATCCTGAAGCCCTTATGGGTAAAAATTGTCGCTATCGTGGTTTGCTTGGCCCTGATCGGTATCAATATTGGCGTTTTGGTGGAACGGGTGAAAGAAATAAAGAAAGGTGAGGAAGATGATCTTAGTCAATACTGATTATATTACCGGCAAGGAATTTGAAATGCTAGGCCTGGTGCGCGGCGGCACCATACAGAGCAAAAATATCGGTAAAGATATCAGCCAAAGTTTTAAAACCCTGGTGGGTGGGGAACTGAAGGCCTATACTGAAATGATGAACGAAGCACGAGCCCTTGCCACCAAACGGATGGTGGGGGAAGCTGAGGCCCTGGGTGCGGATGCGGTTGTCAATATTCGCTATGCTTCCGCCGCAGTGATGTCCGGGGCAGCGGAGGTCATCGCCTACGGTACTGCGGTAAAATTTAAGTAAGTTAAAAAGAAAAAAGGCAGGAGGCATTGCTTCCTGCCTTTTTGATATTGCTTTTTTATTCCGCTTGACGGGCACCGCATTCGCCACAAAAACGGGTACCGGGGGGCAGTTCCGCTCCGCAGGCGGTACAGAACGCTTTGGTCTGTCCGGATAGCTTGGTACCGCATTCCTGGCAGAACTTGGTTCCTTCCTTATTCACCATGCCACAGTTCGGGCAGGTAAAGGCGGCCTCTGCCGCTTCGCGCGCTGCGCGTTCGGCCTTTTCCTTGGCCTCCTGTTGGGCTTTTTCCGCCTGCAAAGTGCTAAGCGTCCGCTGGGCGGCTTCTATTTCCAGGCGAAGTAACTCCAGACGTTTTGCCTGCTCCGGGTAGGCCGTCGCCTGTTCGGCATTGGACATTACCTGCTCGCCGACCTCTGCATAAATATTGGTAATCTTATTTTGTAAATCTTTCAGATTGGTCTGTGCTGCTGCTAGCTTTACATCCGGGTCATTGGCATCGAGAATACCGGTGCTGGTCAGGCCTTTGACCAATCCATCCAAAAAACCAGCCATGTTCCTCTGCTCCTTTCTTTGTTCTTCTGTTTCTTGTTTGGGAAATGGGGATCAGTATGAGTATTTTAAGTCCAGATGCGGCCGTTGATATCATCCCGGACCAAATCCTATTCCGCTATAAAATTTTGTTTTACCTTTGCTGTTATAAGCAGTCGCGATAAAACGAATGCCTCTGTCAATGCCAACTACATTTGAAACATCAGACATATTAAGTTTTTCAATCTCGTAAGTAACAGGTATATGCAGAAAGAACCTATCATGTTTAAAGACAATCTTGGCAGTGCCAAATTTACAGGTATCTGCAAAATATTTTTCATAACCATTTTTATAGAAATTGACCTTTATACGTCCGTTAAGTGTATTAACAGAAAAGATATCATTCTTTATATTTAAAGAGTAATCTCTGTTCCATACGAGGTCTAACTGAGGAATCCTAAACACTGGTTTAATCCAATCGTTCTGATTTTCTAAAATGGTTTTATATTTGGCGATTACAGTTCTTACACAAGAAACAGCCATCTGCGAACGAAGCCCATATATCTCACGGATCTGATGGTATGTATCTTCCTGCACACTGTAACGACTGAGATTATGAGTTTTGTATATGTATTCTGACACATAATTACAGGCATCGGAATAAGCCTTCATTGTATCGCAGAGAATCTGCTTATCAGAAGGGTTGACCAAAATTTGAAGTTTTGCTGTAACTGTCTGCTGCATATAATCTCCTTATTTCACCAATAAAATTGTAGCATATATTTTGGCGAAGAACAACTAATGATTTGACAAACAGCCGCTAAGTCGGGCATTCCTCCCCGACTTATAGAAGCCGGGGCTTCCTGCCCTGTGGCTTGGTGAAATTTACAAACTTCACGAATTTTACAAAAACTTTTGACTACCAAAATTTTAGCATAAATGGTATACTGTTAGCAAGAAAAAGACAAGAAAATCGGAGGGTAAGATGGACGCGAGACTAAAAGAAATCATCGACGAGAGTCAAAATATCGTGTTTTTTGGCGGCGCGGGCGTTTCGACCGAGAGCAATATTCCGGATTTTCGCTCGGAGCAAGGGCTGTATCACGCCAAACAGGCGTATGGCTACGCGCCGGAGGAGATTCTTTCGCATACCTTTTTTATGCGGCATACGGAAACCTTCTTCGACTATTACAAGCATAATCTGATTTACCCGGACGCGCGGCCGAACAAGGCGCATCTGGCACTGGCGTATTTGGAGCGGCAGGGCAAGCTCAAGGCGATTGTTACGCAGAATATCGACGGCCTGCACCAAAAAGCAGGCAGCAGAAAGGTCTACGAGCTGCACGGCTCGGTTCTGAGAAACTACTGCATGGACTGCGGGGCAGCCTATGACCTTGACTATACGCTGGATTCCGCGCATTGCCGCGGCAGTATCCCGATTTGTCCGCAGTGCGGCGGGATCATCAAACCGGATGTGGTGCTGTATGAAGAAGCGCTGGATGAGGACTGCATGCTGGGCGCGATTCGGGCGATCGAAGCGGCGGATACGCTGATCATCGGCGGCACGTCCCTGGCGGTTTATCCGGCGGCCGGTTTGATTCGTTATTTTAAGGGTAAAAATTTAGTATTGATCAATAAGCAGCCAACGCCTTATGACGGCAGGGCTGATCTTGTCATTCATGACGCGATCGGAAAGGTGATGGAAATAGAACAATGAATATATTAGTGGCAAATGATGACGGCATTCAGGCAAAAGGAATCGCCAAGCTGACGGAAGCGCTCAGCCTGGCGGGACACGACGTTTATGTAATCGCGCCGAATGGGCAGCGCAGCGCTTACAGTCACGCGATCAGTATCAACAAGGACGTGCTGTTCAGCGAGGTGGAGGACTATCCGTTCGCCAAAGAGGCGTATATGGTTGACGGTACTCCCGCGGACTGTGTCAAGCTCGGTACTTTGTTTTTGAAGAAGCGCGGCATTCGGACGGAGGCAGTCTACACAGGCATCAATCACGGGGCGAATTTAGGTACGGATACGATGTACTCCGGTACGGTATCCTCGGCGGCCGAGGGCGCGTTTCTGGGCTTGCCGTCTGTTGCGGTTTCAGTCATCTCACATGAGCCGAAGCATTTTGAGGCAGCGTGTAAGGCAGCGGTAGAGCTATTGCCGTATGCCTGCAGCCATGTCGCGACCGGTTCACTCATCAATATCAACGCGCCGGACCTGGAAGCCTGCGAAATCAAGGGAACGAGGGCGGCCAGGCTGGGAAACGCCAAATATGATGAATGGTATTACGAGGCAGAGGACAACGGTGAAACCGTAACCTATCGCTATGCCGGTACGATGATTGAGGACGAAACCTGGACCGACGATATGGACACCAAGCTGGTACGCGAGGGCTATATCACAGTATCGGCAATCAAATATGATTTGAACGATTATGCGGGCTTTGAGGCATTAAAAAAATGGGAGGCAATCAAATGAGTTTATTACAGCAGATACAAACATGGAAAACAGAAAAAGAAGACGCGATCTGCGTTCTGATCGATATGCAGACAAAATTACTGCCGGCGATGTCCGACCCGCAAACTGTTGAGCGAAACGTGATTCGTCTGATTCAAGGCATGAAGGCTCTGGGAATTCCGACGGTCGTTACCCAGCAGTATACGAAGGGGCTCGGACCGACGGTTCCGGCGGTGGCAGAGGCGCTCGGCGCGTTTGAGCCGATCGATAAGACCTCGTTCAGCTGCATGGACGAGCCGGTATTCGCGGAGGCTTTGGAAAACAGCACCAAAGGCACAGTCATTCTTGCCGGTATCGAAGCGCATATCTGCGTGGTGCAGACCGCGCTGGATCTGATCCGGGAGGGCTACCGCGTGGCGCTGGTCACGGACTGTATCGATTCCCGTGATCCGCTGAACAAAGAACGGACAATCCTCAGACTCGCGCAGGAGGGCGTGGTCATCACGACCTATGAAAGCGTGCTGTACGAGCTCTTAGGCAGCGCGAAAGCGCCGGAGTTCAAGGCGATTTCGGCAATCGTAAAATAGTTTCTGCCGTCCGCGCTTCGGCGAAACCCGCAGCGCATACGGACTTGCGCGGACTGCGGACATAAACGCTGCGGCGATGGGTGCGTCCTGCCGTTTGCAGCGTACATCGAGAAAGGAAAAAGAAAAAACAAAAAGAGCTTTATGATATTTGAGAACACTTTTGAGAATTTGACAAAGGAGCAGATCGACCTGCTCAACACGTATTTTGATGGCTATGACTATCAGTCCTCGAGTCATACTTATATCGCCAATTATATCTGGCGCAACACGCATCAAATCAGCTGGCAGATCATCGGGGATTACCTGTGCATCGGGGCACTGGGCAATCTCGATCCGGAAGAGGATCCGCAGTATTTCATGTCTTTCCCGCTGACCAATACCGGCCGCTATGAGATATCAAAGCTGCGGGAAACGCTTCTTGCGGCGAAGGAGATTTTCACGGGGAACGGACAGAAACTGGAGCTGAGCCTGGTGCCGGAATCGCTGGTACCGCTGCTTACGGAATGTTTTCCCGAGGAGGGGGCGCTGTTCATCGAGCACGACCGGGATGATGACGACTACATCTACCTCAAGGAGGATCTGGTGAATCTGGCGGGGCGCAAGCTGCATACAAAGAAGAATCATCTTAACCAGTTTATGAAAAATTACGAGTTCACTTATGAAGAGGTGACGCCGGAGACGGTGCCGGAGGTTATGGCCTATATTGAGAGTAAGAACGCGTACAAGCTGGGTGAAACGCCGGAGGAGTGGAAGGAGATTCTGGAGCTCGAGACGGAGGCGATCCGCGAGCTTCTCAAGTTCGTGGGAAAAGGGCTTCTGACTGGCATGATTCGCATCCACGGCAAGATCGAGGCGGTGACGCTCGGGGAATTCGCGCGCACGAACAGCAAGGAAACGGTGCTGGTGCATGTAGAAAAGGCGGATGACCGCATCCGCGGCTTGTATCAGGCGATTAACCATGAGTTCTGTCTGCGCCTGCCGGAGGAAACGGTGTATGTCAACCGCGAGGAGGACATGGGGCTGGCAAATCTGCGTCTTGCCAAAATGTCCTACAAGCCTTGGAAACTGGCGCAAAAGTATACGGTTATTGTTAAATAAACTACTTTTGGTGAGGGGCTTGTTTTTTAACCGAAATTTAGGTAAGATATACAGGAAGAGATGTACCTTAAAAAATACAAGAGATTTCGTTAAAAAAATAACGAAACTTCTTGCATTTTGTGTTATTGTGTGATTAAATAATGATAAGTCAAAAAACCAAAGTATTATTTATCTAAGGAGGATACATAAAAATGAGAGAAGTTGTAATTGTGAGTGCAGCAAGAACACCAATCGGCAGTTTTGGCGGTTCCTTGAAGGATATCCCTACCAGAAAGTTAGGCGCTATCGCGATCAAAGGGGCCGTCGAAAGAGCAGGCATCAAGCCGGAAATGGTTGATGAAGTTATCATGGGCGCGGTTCTGCAGGGCGGCCTTGGTCAGAACGTCGCAAGACAGATGACACTGGACGCGGGTCTGCCGATCGAAGTACCGGCTATGACCATCAACAAGGTTTGCGGTTCCGGTCTGAGAGCTGTAGAACTGGCTGCGCAGATCATTAAAGCAGGCGATGCTGATATCATCGTAGCGGGCGGTGCGGAGAACATGTCCGCGACAGCTTACGCGATGCCGGCAGCAAGATGGGGCGCAAGAATGAACAACACTCAGATGGTTGATATGATGGTAAACGATGGTCTTTGGGACGCGTTCAACGGTTACCACATGGGTATCACCGCTGAGAACGTTGCGGAACAGTGGGGCATCACCAGAGAACAGCTTGACGAGTTCTCTGTCATCTCCCAGAACAGAGCGGAAGCTGCGATCAAAGCAGGCAAGTTCAAAGATGAGATCGTTCCGGTAGAGATCCCGCAGAGAAAGGGTGACCCGATCATCTTCGATACAGACGAATTCCCGAAATTCGGCACAACCATCGAAAAGGTTGCGAAGTTAAAAGGCGCGTTCAAGAAGGATGGTATCGTAACCGCAGCAAACGCTTCCGGTATCAACGATGCAGGTGCTGCAGTTGTCGTTATGAGCAAGGAAAAAGCGGATGAATTAGGCATCAAGCCGCTTTGCACTATCAAATCCTATGCTTCCGCAGGTGTTGATCCGTCCATCATGGGCGTTGGTCCGATCCCGGCTTCCAAGAAGGCTCTGGACAAAGCAGGTCTGAAGATTGAGGACATCGACCTGGTAGAAGCAAACGAAGCTTTCGCTGCACAGTCTCTGGCAGTCAGAAAGGACCTCAACTTAGATCCGGAAAAGACAAATGTCAACGGCGGCGCAATCGCAATCGGACACCCGATCGGCGCTTCCGGCTGCAGAATCCTCATCACGCTGATCCACGAAATGATCAAGCAGGATTCCAAGTACGGTCTTGCGACTCTTTGCATCGGCGGCGGTATGGGAACTGCGTTAATCGTTGAAAGATAAGCAGACTGATCATATCAGATTCTTAATTTAAGACAATTATATAAAAGACCGAAAGGCGGGAAACAGACAGAACCCTGCTTTTCGGTCTTTTTTTATGATGCAGGAAATATCGTTATGCGATATTTTCGGAATCATGACAAAAACACCTTACGAAGCGGCGCTCATGGGTGAGCGCAATGTGCGTATGGAAATCTCAGATTTCGTTATGCGCACTTTTGTTTTTATTCCGGAAATTTCCGGCATCCAAAGGTTTCGTTACGCGCGTGTTTGTCGTTTGTCATCCTCATTGGAGTCGAGCCATGCCATCGTATCCCGCAGGCTTGCCGCGAGGGAACGCGGCGCGTAACCGAACGCCTCCGCAGCCTTTTGATGTGAGAAAAAACCGTTGGAAGCCAGAACTTTGACAGAATACGGTGTAAAAAACGGTTTTTGCCCTTTGGCAAGACTCATTTTTTCAAAGAGCGGCGCAAGGCGCATTGCGGAACGCGGCGACAGGAAGATTCGGGGAAGTCTGTAGTCTGTGTCGTGTCTTGCGAGCGTGAGGATTTCCCGAATCGTGGCATAATGACCGGAGAGGATGTAGCTTTCGCCGGACGTGCCTCTTTCGGCGCAGGCAAGAATCCCCTCTGCGACGTCCCGTACATCGACAAAATCATAACCGCCGCGCACTGCTGCCGGAAGACGATGACAGCGAAAGGCAAGCAGAAGACGGGTGATCGCTCCGCCCGCGGTGTCTCCCGGACCGATCATGCCGGACGGCAGCACGATGCTGGCAGGCAGCCCGCGCCTGGCGGCATCGAGGACAAAACCGGCCGCGAAGGACTTGCTTTTTGCGTAAGGTCCGTTCGCCCTCCGCATGGCGTAACCAGCCGCCTCTGTGATGACCTCACCGCGCGGTCTTTCGGTAAGTGCGTGAACAGAGCAGACGTAGACTAGCTTCGCAATGTGACAGGCAAGACAGAAGTCTGTGATATTCTTTGTCCCGCGGATATTCACCTGATACAGTCCCTTCGGCGGGCGCGTCGCTACGGAGATCATGCCTGCGCAATGGATCAGACAGGTACGACGCGGTTCCTGTATGGTATCGAAAAAAGCCTGCAGGGAAGCTTTGTCGGTAACATCGCCGAAAATCGGTTCCACGGCAGCAGGCAGCTCCGCACGCAGCGGATCATCTGCGAGTACCAGAGCCGTCACGCGAGCGCCGCTTTTGATGAGCCGCTTGGTGAGGGTTTTTCCCAAAAATCCGGTGGCGCCGGTGATAAGATAGTGATCGTACATCGTCATGGTGAGTCCTCCCTTCTTTTTTATGCATGGAAATATCGCTGTGCGATATTTGCGGAATCACGACAAAAGCACCTTGCGAAGCGCCTGTCATGCATGGCAGGCATGTATGCAAAGGAATCGCAGGTTTCGTCATGCGCACGTTCGTGCTTTCCCTGCTTTTTGTGTAGGGTCTTAACCGTATTATACCCTTTTGCGGCAAATCGGTACAAGGAATGAGGGAGGAAACGCAAAAAACAGGGAGCAAAAGAAGAAAACCAGGGGTGACAGCGATTCACCCCTGTCAATTTCACCCCGCGGTCACCCTCAATGTCACCCGCGGGTCATCTTGTATGGGAACTCATTTCTTGTTAAAGTGGATTCGAAAGGCGATTCGGCCGGACACGCAAAAGGCTGCCCTGGGATCCGATCCTTCGGTACCTGCCGTGAAACAGCCCAAATCGCCGCAAAAGCTTGATTCATTCATTCACGCACTAATCTTTATTTATTTTCCCTAAAGGAGGAAATGATTATGGGTAAAAAAATTCCTATGTGGCAGACTTTGTTGGTTATGCTAGCCATGATTGGCTTGCTGATGTGGTCGATTATTAAGGATACCGGAGGGGAACCTCACATCGCGTTGATTCTCGCGGCGGCCTTTGCCGGCATTATTGCGGTTCTGAACGGGTGGAAATGGGCATATCTGGAACAGGGCATCTTGGCCTCGATTAACCGTTCCATGCAGGCAATCCTGATCCTCGCGATTCTGGGCGCGATCATCGCGTCCTGGATGGCAGCCGGTACGATTCCTTCGATGATGTATTATGGTATTAAAATCATCAGTCCAAAGGTATTCCTGGTAACCGGCTGTATTCTTTGCAGTATCGTATCTTTAGCGACAGGGTCGTCCTGGTCAACAGCCGGTTCCATCGGTGTTGCGCTGATGGGTGTCGGTACGGCACTCGGTTTCCCACCGGCGATGACAGCCGGCGCGGTAGTATCCGGCGCGTATTTCGGTGACAAGATGTCGCCGCTTTCCGATACGACCAACCTCGCTCCGGCCATGGCAGGCGCGACCCTGTTCAAGCATATCAAGCACATGATCTACACAACCGGAACTTCTTTGATTATCGCGTTGATTGTCTACGTTGTTATGGGACTGATGTACGCGTCAAAAAATGAACCGGACATGACTGTGATGAACGATATTCTTAATTTCATCGCGGATTCATCCAATATCAGTGTGCTGACGCTGATCCCACCGGCCTTCGTTATCACCGCGGTAGCGTTGAAGCTTCCGGCAATTCCGTCGCTGGTCTGCGGCGCGATGCTTGGTGTTCCACTGATGTTCTACAACCACGTGGCGATCGAAACGGTTTTGGAGGACAAGGTCATCAACAACATGTTCAGCATTCTCAATAACGGAATTTCCCTGGGTGTTGTTCCGGAGGACGCGAGTCCGGTTATCGCGGAACTGGCAGAACTGCTTTCGTCCAGCGGTATGCAGGGCATGATGTGGACCATTTCCATCATTCTTTCCGCGATGTGCTTCGGCGGTATTCTTGACTGTACCGGCATGATGGCATCGGTAGCGGCAATCTTCCTGAAAGTCGCAAAGGGCAGAGGCGGTCTGGTGCTTTCCACGAACCTGATGGCAATTCTGACGAACGCGGTTTGCTGCGACCAGTACCTGGCACTGGTACTCCCGGGCAGAATGTTCAAAGAAGCCTTCGAGGACATGAGACTGAAGCCGGAAAATCTGTCGAGATGTCTGGAAGACTCCGGTACGCTGACTTCTAACTTCTTCGGTTGGAACACCTGCGGCGCGACGATGAGAAACTTCCTTGGCATCGACTCCAGCTACATCCCTTACGCGGTTCTGAACTGGGTAAATCCGATTATTTCGGTTATTTTCGGATACACCGGCATCACCATGACAAAGATGACGGAAGAAGAGTATCAGAAGATCTTACAGGAAAGAGAAGAAGAAAAGGCTGCGGCACTCAAGGCTCTGGAAGCTTAAGACCGCGTCATAATAATTATGGTTGAGAGGACGAGAGTCCTTCTTAATAATGAAGTGAATGAATAAAGACCGAAAAGGGCGCCGCAAGGCGCTCTTTTCGGTGCGATCGCGAGCCGCCGCGTGAAAGAAAGGCGAGGAGGTCAAGGACGCGCGGATTTTGCGCGCGTCCGGCTTCGCGACGCGGGGGGCGAGGGACAGTTGCCGCGTTTTCGCGGCGGCTGTCCCTCGTTTTACGCTCTGCGGGAAAGCGCGGGAGATGGCGGATATGGGACGAAAAGCGTAAAACAGGGACGAATGTGGAAGAAAAATACGTGCAGGCATGTTAGAATAATTCTAAAGAGCATATTTGCAAGGCACTTGAAGAGGAATGAATGATGAGAAGGCGCTCACACGCGCCGGAGAATCGCTGCTGATGAGGAGGTGGAATGGATGGAACATGCGATCGCGCTTGCATATCTGATTTCCTGTCTGCTGCTGGCGGCATCCTTTCCAATCGTACTGATCCGAAAAAACCAGAACGGTACGGAGGACGTCTTTTTCGCGCATATTCAGGGTTTCCTTCTGCTCCTTTTGCTCGCGCTGCTGTTTAATATGATGCTGCATTATTACCAGACCGTATTCGCGCCTGCGCAGTGGGATACTCCCTTGATGCTCTGCAATCTTCTGTGCGATCTCTGCGTTTTTTTCTGGATTGAAATGCAGCGCTGTGTTGTCACAAGCCGGCTGGGAAGTATGGTGCGAAAGCTGTGCCGCCTGTATCTGATCACGTATTTGAGCGTATGGATTCTGGCGAATACGCCGCAGCTGCCGGACAAAATCGTACTGTGCTATCTAGAGCTGCTCCTGCTGCTGTTTTTGCTGCTCCATGTCATCGCCTCAGGATTTGAACAGATTCGGGGAAAAGCCGCCGATCAATTGTTTTTGCTGTACAGCGTCGCGGTCAGCCTGCTGCTGCTCGCGGATTACGCGAGCTATATGTTTCATCCCCGCGGAGCGGCTCCGCTCACGCACCTGACCATTTGGTTTTGGGGACTGATTGCCGTGCTGACCTTCGGGCTGAGCCTGTATAAAGGGATTATGGCACCGGAGGCGCGGCCTGCGCGGGCGGCAGGAGAAACAGGAGAAAATTCGGAAACATCCGATTTTGAAACCGCGCTGCAGGCGGTAAAAAGGGATTTTGGCTTGACAGAACGGGAACTGGAGATTCTTCGGGCTTTCTCCTTTGAACATACGAACGCGAAGATCGCGGAGGAACTTTTTATCAGTGAAAATACCGTCAAGACACATATCCGCAGGATGTTCGGCAAGATGCAGTGCGGCAGCCGCGGAGAAGCGATCGAGGAAGTCAGGAAGCGTATGTAAAGCTCCGGCGGGAAGGCTTTAGGTTTGTGGGAGGAATGGCGCGATTCAGGGATAAACCGCGCTTTTGATATGGCCCGCATGAAGGTATAATATAGATAGAGGATGATTCAGCCATGCGAATGAATGATCCGACACTCCTTGTAAGCAGGTGATGCAAACTGCGGTTTGCGGCCCATAGATTGGAAACCGCCTGCCTGCTGACCCCTTCAGTGGGCAGCGGTTTCTGGTGTATGACCTTTGGTGCTCCCGCGCAGGAGTTTTTGTAGCAGAAAGAAAAGGGATAAAAACAAAAAAACAGGGATGAATGTGTAAAAAGAAAGTGTAGACAGCCTCAGCATTTTAAGGTAAGATAGAAAAAATGCGAAAAAGGAGGAATAGCCATGAGAGTCGCGATTGTAGACGATGATAAGCGCGAACAGAAGAAGCTGGAAGAAAAACTGGAGATTGTCAGCGACATTCTGCATGTGCGGATCCTCCATCAAAAGTTCAGTTCGGGTGAAGAATTCCTGGCGGCAGTAAAAAAAGGAGAGATCTTTGATGTCGTGTTGATGGATATTTATATGCGGGAAGGCTTAAGCGGCATTGAAACCGCAGCGCTCATGCGGCAAAACACCATGAATAATATCCTGATCTTTGTGACCTCTAGCGATGAGCATATGGCAGAAGCCTTTCCATACCATCCGTTCGACTATATTACCAAACCGATCGCGGACGGTGAGATTCTGCGCGTGATGAGAGATGTGGCGAAAGTCCTTTCGGAAATCGAAAGCTATCTTGCGCTCGACGCGGGGAAGTACACCATCTATTTTTTACACTCCGAAATCCTGTACATTACGGCGGACGCGAATTATTGCGTGGTGCATGCCAAAGAGGAAACCTGCAGGGTACGGATCACCTTCCAGAAGTTTGAGGAAATGTTGGCGGAGGATACGCGCTTCTGCACGATCAACCGCGGGATTCTGGTGAACCTGGATGAGATCACTTCCATGCAGAATGGCATCTGCAGGATCAGCAACGGAGAAACTTTTCCGATCAACGCGCGCAGAAAGAGTGAGATCCAAGACGTTTTTACAAAATATCGATTTATGCAAAGGCGGAAAAGGCTGGCTCAAATGCCGCAGGCACCGCTTGAAGAATCCTGAAGAAAGGCAGAAATCGCGATGCACCTATATGAATTTTTCATGGCGGCTGTGGAGAATGCCGTAATTCTGCCGGTTGCGGTATTGATGCTGGCGCCTGTCAAAAACCATATCACGTTCCAAAAACGAAATTTTTATCCTGCCGCGTTGCTGACACTCGTGTTTACCGTACTGGCATTGGCCGCGCTGGAAACGTACCGGAACCGCTTCAGCGCTTTGGCTGTATGGGTAGTTCTGCTGATTATGCTGTTGTGCTGTTTCAGCATGATATCTCTGCAGCGGCATAAGCTCATGTATGTGTTTGCCTCGGCCGCGGCACTCGTCTCTTTCACCCATTTGGGAAAGATTCTGTTCGAGGCGTGGCTGTTTCCGGAAAAGGACAGCTTCATGCCGACGACTTGGGGACTTGTGTTTCAATGGGCGCTGCTTTTGCCGATGACAGCGGCGGCGTGGTTTTTTTTACATAAGAATTTTGTTTGGATCGCGGAACACTCCGAGAGTAAAAAAATCTGGAGATACGCGTGGATCCCATCGGCGGCGATCGCGGTCTGCAATACGCTGCTGGTGCCGACGAGCTACGAGGTGCTGCATTCCCGCGAGGTCAGGATCACACTGATAGCCGCGGCGCTCCTGCGCCTGCTCTTGTTTGTGCTCTTGCAGCTGATCTTTTATCAGGTGCTGCGCGCGGCGCTGGAAAAAATCGAAATCAACAAAAAGAATCTCGTACTGCAGCTGCAGGCACAGCAATACAGGGCACTGCGGACCTATTTGGACCGCACGCGGCAGATGCGGCATGACTACAAGCATGTCGTCCGCACTGTGCAGGAGCTTCGCAAGAGAGGCGACTATGACGGGATCGGCCGGTTTCTGGAAGAATATGAAGCTGTCTCGGCTTTTGGGGAGGAGCAGTTTTCCTTTTGCGCGCAGGCGTCGGTCAACGCTGTACTGAGCCACTATATCAATCTGGCGCGGCAACGGCAGATTCGGACAAAATGCGTGGTCAGTCTGCCGGAAGCGCTGACCGTCAGCGAGGTGGATCTGTCGCTGATCCTCGGCAATCTTTTGGAGAACGCGATCAACGGCTGCATGACCGTACCCTCGTCGGAACGACATCTGGAGCTTTCGATTGATGTAACGGAAGACGCGGAGCTGTATCTTGTGATCCGCAATTCCTTCGATGGGATTGTTCAAAGGAGAGAGAATCGTTTTGTCCGCGCGCATGGCGGAGAAGAGGCTGAACGCGGTATCGGGATTTTTTCGGTGAAGGAAACCGCGGCGAAATATGACGGCATGACGGAATTTGACGCAGAGGGAAAAGAATTCTGCGCCTGCGTAATGCTGCGGACGCCAAAGAACGAAGGCGAAGACGATGACGCTCAGCGTCCGGACCTATGACCTTGGCGCTGCGAGTGGCAAGCGGAACGCGCAGGCAGAGCAGACGCAAGTCAGGTGTCCGAGCGAAGGAAGCGGCGAACCGAAAGGCGAAGACGATGACGCTCAGCGACCGGACCTATGATGAAATACGGAAGGAGATGTGAGAGGTATGGGAGTTGCTGTACTTACTTCAAAAATCAATGATTCAACCGCGATATGCCGGAAACTGCTTGAGGAGACACTGAAACAGCGAAGATATTCGGAATATGTAGAGTTTGCGGATACGGTCGGCCTTTTGCAGTCACTCGATTGCTGCCGTTACGGTACGGTCATTTTGCGCGATGATATTTCGCACATGCTGGAAACCGCGCAGAAGATCAGAAGCAAGCATCCCAAGACACGCATTGTGTTTCTGACAGACCATGACGAGCTCCACGCGCGGGACTGCGGCATGCCCGCTGATTTTTGCGCGCCGGCCTATCCGGACGCGAATCAGATTACGCGTCTGATTGAAAATCTTTTTGTGAAAGAAACCGCAGCTAACTAAATCGCTTGCGATCAACTGGAATACACATGTTTCAATTTTCTTTTTTTGCACACCCCCGCGGCCGACAAACGAAGGCCGCGGGGCTGCTCTTTTATGGGGTTTTTTCAGCCCCACGGAGTGTCCCCATTTTTGCCAGCCCCCCACGAAAGTTTGGTTACCCCTTTTATGCCGCAAAAATATTTGCGCAGAGGCAGGAAATGTGGTAGAATAACTTTAAAACCGTGGCACTGCGGCGAAATTACAAGAAGCACAGAAAGGACGCGAAATGAAAGCGGAGTATCTGAACAAGATTATAGAAGCGTTGATTGAGCTGATTGACGAGGGCGTATACATCGTTGATCAGGATGGTGTCGGCAAATTCTACAACAAAGCGATGGCATCGATGGAAAAGGTCAATATTGAGGACGTACTGGGAAAGAAGTTCCACGAAGCTTTTCCTGATTTTAGTCTGAGCGAGAGCACGATGTTCGAAGCACTCAAAAAAAACAATCCGACTCTTCGCAAGCAGCAGACCTACAAAAATCTCTACGGCAAGGAGATTACAACGATCAACAGCACGATTCCCATCATTGCGGATGGCAAAACGGTTGCCGCGGTGGAAGTTGCCAAGGATATCACCAATATTCGGAAGATGTCGGATACCTTGTTGGAGTTGACGGAGGGCAAGCGCGAACCGCGCGCCGAAGAGGATGAAGCGCAGCCTGTCGGCATCAAACGCTATACCTTTGACGACATTTACGGTGAAAATCAGGTCTTTCGGCAGGTCATTACCCGAGCGAAGAAGGCCGCGCTGAACGATGCTTCGGTCTTTATCTACGGCGAAACCGGAACCGGTAAGGAATTGCTGGCACAGAGCATTCACCATGCGGGCAAGCGTAAGGACAGACCTTTTTTGGCGCAGAACTGCGCGGCGATTCCGGAAACACTGCTGGAAGGCATTCTGTTCGGCACGACGAAGGGGGCCTTCACCGGCGCGGTCGATCGCGCGGGGCTCTTTGAGCAGGCAAGTGGGGGAACTCTGCTACTGGACGAGATCAGCGCGATGCCGTATGACCTGCAAAGCAAGCTGCTGCGTGTCTTACAGGAAAACTATATTCGCCGCGTTGGCGGCACGAAGGATATCCCGGTGCGGGCGCGCATCATCGCGACGGTTAACGAACCGCCGGAGGAATTGATGGCGCAAGGGAAGCTGCGAAAGGACCTTTATTATCGTTTGAATGTCGTGAACCTCTGGATTCCGGCCCTGCGTGAGCGGCCGGACGATATTCCTGTGCTTGCGGAAGCTTTTCTCCATAAGCACAACAAGCGATTCGGCAAGCAGCTCTGGGCTATCTCGGAGGAAGCAATTGTAAAATTAAAGCAGTATGATTACCCGGGCAATGCGCGAGAACTGGAAAATCTGATTGAGCAGGCAGTATCCATGGCCGACAAGGAACATGTTTTGAGCGATAAGATGTTGGCAATGCCGAGTTTCGGGCGGCGCGCGCATCTGGCGGAGCAGCTTCCTGAGCGCAGCTATGACGCGGAATGTTCTCTGCCGGACTATCTCGCAGAGGTGGAAATACGGATTATCCGCGAAGCCATCATCAACGCGGAGGGAAACATCTCAAAGGCGGCGGAGACTTTGCAGATCAAGCGGCAAACTCTGCAGCATAAATTAAAAAAATATCACATCAGCGTGCTTTGAGAGGTCGCACAAGCGGAGGAAAAAGCGCGGAATCGACAGGCGAAAGGAGCGCCATCGGCCTTTGAAGCAGACGCGAGCGAGCCGGTCGTGGGGAGCAGGAGGCGACATACCGTATCAAAAGCGGCATCTTAATCGCTTACTTACGGGCGAGCCGGTCGTGCGAAGCAGAAGACGAGATGTCGATACAGCAGGGCGATAGGGAGGACGAACATGAAAGCAAAATTAGAAAAAACCAACGCGATGCGAAAATTGGACGCGATGAAGATAAAGTACAACGAACATACCTATACCGATACGGACGCCATCAGCGGCGTGGAGGTCGCGGCGGTGCTCGGGCAGGAGCCGGACAAGGTGTTTAAGACCCTGGTTACGCAAGGTAAATCCAAGAACTATTATGTATTCATGGTTCCGGTGGCGGAGGAACTGGATTTGAAAAAAGCCGCCAAGGCGGTCGGCGAAAAGTCGGTTGAAATGGTCAAATCCAAAGAGCTGCTGCCGCTGACCGGCTATGTGCATGGCGGATGCAGCCCAATCGGCATGAAAAAGTTTTTTACGACGACGATTCACGAAACCGCGCCGCTGTATGATACGATTTTTTTTAGCGGCGGCCGGATTGGATTCCAGATCGAGTTGCCGTTTGCGGATCTCGAAAAGGTGATTCGCGTGCAGCGCGCGGATATCATCAAGGACTGACAGCGCGGGTCGCCGCGGCGAAGAGCGGCTGCAGATCGGCGGCCAGTGCCCGAGCTATTGTCAGGGCATGACGTCATGATGTCTCGGCACAGTCGTGAAGCGTGCTTGCAGACCGGCGGCCAGTGTCCGAGCTATCGTCAGGGCATGACGTCATGATGTCTCGGCACAGTCGTGAAGAGTGCTTGCAGACCGGCGACAAGCGTCCAAGTTATTGTCAGGGCATGACGGCATGGAGGCGGAAGGGCAGGGGTGAACCGCGGACAAAAAACAGAGTTTTGCATTGCTTCTCACGTCCGATGTCCCACTTTACCCCTTTTCCCTCAAAAAGATGTCATGTGTACGCAATGAAAAGCGGCAGTCCCTAAAAAGGCTGCCGCTTCTTGTATGGAAACTGTTTTATAAACTAAAATATTGAAACAATCTTTGTGATACCAGACAAATATCCGGAAAAAAGATAAAAATGGGTGCCGGACTTGCCTGTGCGTGCAGGAAAATTCGTGCCAATATGACATCTTTTTGCGAACTTTTGGTCAAAGTGGGAAGTTTGACGTGTTTTGAACTCTGCGCCGGTGTCTATCTGCCGAGGTATTCTTCAAGTGTGATGCCCTGCTCCATGATTTCGGTCGCTGCCTCAACACCGACATAACGCAGATGCCAAGGCTCGTAAGCGTAGCCTGTAATATCGGTTTTTCCTTTCGGGTAACGGATGATGAAGCCGTATTCGTGGCAGTGGTCGTTGATCCACTTGCCGTCCGGATAATCCGCGAAGTCCTGCTTCAGCCCCCAGCCCATGGACTTGGAGGTGATGTCGATCGCGTAGCCGGTATGGTGCTCGCTGCGTCCGGCGCGCGCGGAACGGATGTTGGCTGTCTTGCGTCCCTTAGTCTTGACCGCGTTGGCATACAAAGTCTTTTGTGTGCTGTAGGTGCGGTAGGCAGAGCAGACCTTGAGAGAAAAGCCTTTTTTCTTGGCGGCGCGGTACAGCTTCAGGTAAGCGTCGTATGCGTCGGATTTCATCTCTAAATTCTGCCAGGTCGTCAGCTTGTTGTCCATCACGACCATATCGGTCGGCTTGTAGTTCTTGCTGACGGCATGGAGCTTGTTGACCAGCACAAAGAGGTCGCCGTCATCCTTTTTGAGCCTGTCGAGAACCTCGGGGATGCCGCGCATGTTGAAGTCCTCCCAAGGCGCTTCCGGATTTGTGACGGTCGTCTTTTTCTTTTTAGCTGCCGTCTGCACGATCTCGCCGCTTGCGCTGCCTGCAGCTGCCGGTTCTGCAGGCTGTGTCTGTGCGTTTGCAGGCTGCTGTGTCGAGACATCAGCAGTTTGCGGGCTGTTATCGCTGCTGGCCGCAGGGTCGGCCGCACCAGAAGCCGGCGCGACCGCGTTGCTGCAGCCGCAGAGGGCAATGACAGCGATGGTCGATATGGTTAATGCAAGAATTAAAAACAAATGTTTTCCTTTCATTTTTGAGTCTCCTTTTATGATATGTGCCGCCGGGCGGCGCAGTGAAAAGCCTTTTTGCGGTACGGATGTTCCCCACCGCAAAGGCTGTGGCAGGTCGTTTTTTACCCTGCGCAGGTGTTGCCTGAGCGCCGTAAGCTGCAAGCTGCAGATTGTAAACTATAAACTGCCAAGAATGACGATACCTATATGATAGCACAAGAGCCGGCAAAAAGCGAGTGAAGAATGTCCCCTGCGCGGCGATTTTCTGTTTGACTTCAGCAAAAAAATGGATTACCATAAACATAGCAAAAGGAGGGGAATGCTGCCGAAACAGGCCCTTTCGCGCATGATGCGAAGCATTTTTCTGAAGGTGAAGCAAGACCATCCTGCAGGGAAGCTGATTTTTTGAGACCGGAGTGACGTGACATGAAAAAAATTAAAATTGATATGTTTCAGGAATATGTCAGCAAGCTGATCTTTCGCTGCTGCGTGTTTTTGGTGGTTCTGCTAGCCTACCTTTTCGAACCGGACTATTTTGACCTGATCCTGACCAAAAAGGTAGAGATGCAGTGGCTGCTTTCCGGGCTTTCGTCGGAGCAGATCCGGCAGATGCTCGGTCAGTATAATATCCTGTGGGTCTATGTGGTCTGGGCAATCCTGATGGTGAGTATGGTATCGCAGATGTTCCCGCAGAACAAGCGCATCACGATGGGCAGCAAAAAAGGTTTTGCGAGCCACTATCGGCGGGCGGAGCATTACAGCGAGTTGGAACTGTACCGCTATGTTCAAAAAAATAACCTGGCGGCGATCTGGGTGCTGCTGGCCTGGCTGAGTGTCAACGCGGTCTTTGGCGCGCTGTATGTCATGGACATCATTGAGACGAAAGAGCTGATTCTGCTGTCGGTGTTTTATTATGTCTGCGACCTGATCTGCGTGGTCATCTGGTGTCCTTTCCAGAATTATTTTATCAAGAACCGCTGCTGTGTCAACTGCCGCATCTTCAACTGGGGCTATTTTATGATGTTTACGCCGATGCTGTTTATCCGCAACTTCTTCACCTGGAGCTTGTTCTTTACCAGCATTGTGCTGATGCTGCGTTGGGAGATCACGCTGCTCAAACATCCGGAGCAGTTCTGGGAGGGGTCCAACGATGCGCTGAAATGCGAAAACTGTAAAGACAAGATCTGCAAATTCAAAAAGCCGAAGTATTTCAAAAAATAATTTTCGAAAAATCAGAACAGGGGGGTATCTTATGAAAAAGAATCTTTTGTTTGTTTTCTGTGCGGTGGCTGCCATTCTTCTCGTTTGTTTTACGACTGCGAAGAAGCAAGAAGCACCGATTACATATCCGGTTGTGGATTGGACGATCAGCGACGGCAAAGGGGATGAAGAATCTGTGCTGTATATCGCCTCCATCGACTCTCCCGTTTGGGATACGGATGAAAAATTGTTCCTGCACTATTTTAAGGATCAAAGCGACGGCGAAAACATTTTCCTGGAGCCTGTGTTTGAGGATGGAAAATGCGTGGAAGAACGATATTTTACAGAGCAAAATTACGGGAATTACAGTTCTGCCGATACTTCAGAAGTGTTTGAGCCGGTATTCCGTCTGGCAGGGAAGACCTCAGAAGAAGATCCCGCAGTCTTACTTCAACAAGACGGAAAGCTTTACTGCATTGCACAAGGAACGGCATATGTGATCTGTACGGACTATCGCACGATCCCGGAGTCCATCCGCGTTGGAACGCTTGTAAACAGCGAAAGGCGAATCGTCTGTCAAGTGCGCTGCGATGGGAGCTTTGAACCGGTTCGCAGCTGAAAGAATATGAAATGACTGTCGCGGAAGTAAAGCCGCAAAAACGAGAAAAATACGCAAATTTCCTGCTTCGAAGGGAAAGAAAAGGTGGATAATTCTTGCAAATCGTGCTATGATAGTAGCATATATAGAAAAATAAGGGGACAAGCAAATGGCAGAAACCAATTTTATTCACAGCATTATCGAAAAAGATTTAGAAAATCATAAATACGGCGACAGGCCGATCTACACGCGGTTCCCGCCGGAGCCGAACGGCTATCTGCATATCGGGCACGCGAAGTCGATCTGCCTGAACTTTTCGACGGCGGCCAAGTACGGCGGCAAGTGCAATCTGCGCTATGACGACACGAATCCGGTCAAGGAGGATATGGAATACATCAACTCGATCGAGGAGGATGTGCGCTGGCTGGGCTTTGCGTGGGACAAGCGCCTGTGGGCTTCCGACTACTTCGACAAAATGTATGAGGCAGCAGTCGAGCTCATCAAAAAAGGCAAGGCATATGTCTGCGACTTGACGCCGGAAGTGATCAAGGAATATCGCGGAACCTTAACGGAACCCGGTAAGGAGAGTCCGTACCGAAATCGCGGCGTGGAGGAAAATCTCGCGTTGTTTGAGGAAATGAGGGCCGGCAAATACGCGGACGGCGAAAAGGTACTTCGTGCCAAGATTGACATGGCGTCGCCGAACATCAACCTCAGAGACCCGATCATTTACCGCATCGCGCACGCGACGCATCACAATACCGGAGACAAATGGTGCATCTATCCGATGTATGACTTCGCGCATCCGATCGAGGACGCGATCGAGGGAATTACGCATTCCATCTGCACCTTGGAGTTTGAGGATCACAGACCGCTGTACGACTGGGTACTGGCCGAGGTCGGCTGGTGGCCGCAGCCGCCGCAGCAGATCGAGTTTGCGCGCCTGAATCTGACCAATACCGTCATGTCCAAGCGCTATCTGAAACGTTTGGTGGATGATGGCGTAGTAGACGGCTGGGATGACCCGCGGATGCCGACCATCGCGGGCATTCGCCGCAGAGGCTACACGCCGGAGGCGATCCGCAGATTCTGTGAGGAGATCGGCGTCTCCAAGGCGAACAGTACGGTCGATGTTTCTCTGCTGGAACACTGCGTGCGCGACGACCTCAAAGAAAAGGTGGAAACCAGAAACGTTGTTTTTGATCCGATCAAGGTCATCATCACGAACTATCCGGAGGGGCAGAGTGAACTCTGCGAAGTCGAAAACAATCCGGCAGTACCGGAAATGGGCATGCGTCAGGTCTCCTTTTCCAGAGAGATCTGGGTGGACGGCGAGGACTTCATGGAAGTGCCGGTAAAGAAATATTTCAGACTCTTTCCGGGCAACGAGGTGCGTCTGAAGGGCGCGTATTTTGTGACCTGTCAGGAAGTCATCAAGAATGCGGATGGTTCGATCAAGGAGTTGCATTGCACCTACGATCCGGAGACAAAATCCGGCAGCGGGTTTGAGGGCCGCAAGGTTAAGGGCACGATCCACTTCGTGGACGCGCAGACCGCGGTGCCGATCAAGATCCGTCAGTTCGATTACCTGATGACGGAGGGTGAGGACGGCAAGATGGTCGCAAACGAGGATACCATGCGCGAGATCACCTGCTACGCGGAGCCGAAAGTGCTCGAAGCGCAGAGCGGTGAACGCTTCCAGTTCTTCCGCCATGGGTATTTCGTTGCGGATTCCAAACTGTACAGCGAGGATAATCCGGTCTTTAATGAGATCATCGGTCTTAAGAGCAGTTGGAAAAAATAGCGCGGCCGCATGACTTGTAAACTGTGCCGCGCTGCCGAATGAGGATTAGATACGGAAATATAACGAAATTTTTATCCGGGATACGGCGCAGCGCTAAAAAAGGCTGCGCCGTATCCTGCTTTATGCGTAAGTTTTGATTTGTTGCGGGCTTTGACGGTGAATTTCCGTCGCGGAAATCTTAGCAGAGATGTTCACTGGAAGCTTCAAATAAAATATGATAAAATATAAACAATGTGGTAAGGCAGCAAGCGCGTCATGGACAGTGAGGGCTGTAAAATTATAACAAAATAGGCGAAGCATATACGGCACGCGCGCAGCTGCGGCACGAAAATACAGAGGAGGGCAGTGAGAATGAGGAAGCAACAGAGAATACTGAAACGGGCAGCTTGTTTCGTCTTGATGACGGCGGTACTGATAAGCTTCATGCCGCAGGGCTTCGGCCGCGCGCAGACGGCGGAGGCGGCGAGCGTCAAGTCGATCCGGAGCGCGGCGGCGCTGCGCAGCGCGCTGACATCATCTGAGAGCGGAGCCTACCGCTTAAGCGCGGACATCAGCGGGGTGACGAAAGCGATTGTGGTCAAGAGCAAGACCAAGAGCCTGGATTTAAACGGATACAGCGTGAAGGGCAAGGATCGCACGACAGGACTGATTACGGTCAAGGGCGGCAAGCTGACGATTTCAGACAGCAAGGGCGGCGGACAGATCCGCAACACAGACAATCAGGACGCAGTCGGTTGTGAATCTGGCACCTTGATCATCAACGGCGGCAGCTTCCGCGGCAAGTATTACGCGATGTATAATACGGGCGGCAGGACAACCATCAACGGCGGCAGCTTCCGCGGCGCGAAATGCGGCGTGAAACAGATGAAAGGCAAGCTCAAGATCAACGGCGGCAGCCTGAAGGGAGAGGACGGACTGACCCTTGCGGGGAATACGAAAACTTCAGTCCGCATCGCGGGCGGCAGCCTGCGCGGAACTCACAACGGCTGCACCGCAAGCGGCGGTAAACTGATCATCAGCGGCGGCAGTTTCGCGGGCGAAAAATCCTGCGGCGTGGCGGGATTTTCCGGCAAATACGGGACGGACATCATTATCAGCGGCGGCACCTTCAACGGTTACGACGCGCTCGCGGTACAGGGCGATTTGAATCTGACTGTGACAGGCGGCAGTTTTACGGGCAGCCATACGGATTTGACGATTTACAATACGTTCCGCGGAGACCGCGAGATCGACGAGAGCCTGTTTGCGAATATTTGGGACGACAGTCCGGCCGGTCATGGCGTATATGAGACTGAATTCAAATGGGTGCCGGTGACTTATACAGAGGGTATGACGGTCAGCGACGCGGATACCCTGTATTCCCTGTATGTGCAGGTGCAGGACGATCTCCTGCCGAAATTTAAGATCCGCGCGACCGAGCATCTGTATGAGGTACTGAATGTATACGGTTTGGCTTGGAGCCCGTCGGTCAGCACGCAGACCAACACAGCAATCGAAAATGGTATCGCCGATATTGAGGTGCAGTTCCGTTATCCGGTGGAATTTGAGGTGGAGCGTCTGATCCGCGACCAAAAGGTCAAAGCGAACGCGTCAGCGGAGGCGGTCAAGTATTACAAGAAGATCTGCGCGATCACAAAGACGGCGGTCAAAGGCTGTGAGACGAAGAAGGAAAAGGTTAAGGCTATCAACAAATACATGATTCGAAACTATGCCTATGACTATCAGTATCGACAGGCATCCTACAGCTTTACCGGACTTTTGGACAACAAGAAAGCCGTCTGCCAGGGCTTCGCGGAGCTGTTCCGCATGATGGGACTGCAGGCGGGCATCGAAACGCAGTCCATCGGCGGCATGGCGACCTCGGGGCTGGGGAAAACGGACTTTGAGACCCATATGTGGAACCGGAGCAAAATCGGCGGGAAGTGGTACTATACCGATGTGACCTACAACGAGGGCACCGGCACCAACAAGTTCCTGCTTTTGAGTGAAAAGAGCTTTTACGGAAAAGGGTACCATTATCGCTGACGACCTGCAGCCGTGACTTGCAGCGGCAGGACCGAAAGATAAAAATATAAGAAAAAGCATGCATCTTCCCGCAGCGGCCGCCCCGGCGGTGTGAAACACCTTAAGGGCGGCCATGGGAAATGCGGTGCATGCTTTTTGGATTCGTATGGTCAGTCGATGTCAAGTCTTGTCAGCAGACCTTGAACCGTGTAGTCATAGTCGGCGCAGTCTTTTAGCTCATAGCGGACTGCCGGATTGACATCATCATTTGGATGTTCAGCGCGCCAGTCGGCAAGATCGACACTCTTGGTATAGCGGATGCCGTCCTCTGTCTGATAGGTCCATTTGATCTCACCGCAGTTGTCGATCAAAGCAAGCAGGACATAGGCGTAGGCTTTCATCTTCTGGTTATAGATCTTGTCGTAGCCGTCTGTCCAGGGTCGGTCAAAGATCAGTTCCCAGCTGTACGGATACTCGAAGCCCTCGGATTCCTGCGTATTCAGCTTGTTCGTGTAGCTGCCGATCGCTTCCCCGACGCCGAGCAGGTTTGCCAATCGCTGATCGGCACTGATATCGCCGATATACGGGTTGCGCGCCGCGTACAGGTCTTTCGCTTTCTTTGTGATCAGGCCGTAGCCGCTGTAGGTGTCGCCTTTAATGTTGACAGCGGTTGGATCCACGCTTTTACCGTCTTCGTCATAGCCAACGGGAACTTTTATCTGCAAGGTGCGCATCGGATGGAACCGGGAGAACGGCACCGCATAGACGATGATGTCGAGTCCGTCGTCGGTTTCCTTCAGTTTGTAGTGCGAGAACGCCATCCCGCTGCTTTCCTCGATCCAACAGTTAAATATGAGCGTTTGAGAGGTAGCGTATAAAGTTTCGTGTGGCTCGCCGTTTTGATCCGTAAACGTTTTGGTTTCCCGATCGGTGGAGCCCGTATCGGTGGTCATCATCATATGGAAATCCTCGATCGGACTGCCGTACAGATAAACCTTGGCCCAGACGCCGAAACCGGCCAGAAGCAGCACCAGAAGCACTGCAGCGAGGATGCGTTTGCGATTTGTGCTGCGGATCTTTTTCAGGTAATCGATCTCCGGAAAACCTTCACTGCCGGATCCTTCAGGTCCTTTAGCATCTTCGATACTCCCCGTCTGCATGGCGGCATAGGCAGCGGCACAGGTCTGGCATTCGGCCAGATGCGCTTCGATCGTCTTACTGCTCGCGGGACTGGTCAAACCGTCCGCGTAGGACGGCAGTAAGTCTTGGATGATATCACAAGGTAATTTTGTCATTTTATAGAAACCCCCTTTTGTAATTTTTCTTTGCCGCGGTAGAATGTGACACGTGCCCAGTTCTCGGTATGCTCCATGATCTGCCCAATCTCCCGAAAAGAAAGATCTCCCATTAGACGCAGATACAAAACCTCACGCATCGGATCTTCGAGCTTGTGGAGCGCCTGCATCAGACTCAGCGTATCGAGCTTCGCGATGCAGACCTGCTCTGCGGACCGAGTCTGCAGCTCGTCCGCGTATTCCGAGGTATCAGACGGATCCGCCGCATGAGAGCGTCTGCCTGCATGCAGCGCCGCCTTGCTGTCCGGATTGTCCAGCGAAAGATTTCCTTTGCTTTTGCTTTGTTTTGTCAGATGACGACGCCAGATATTATTCGCGATCCCGCAGAGCCAGGTACTGACGCTGCTGTCGCCGCGAAATCGATGCGCCCCGCGCAGCGCCTGGTAGAATGTTTCCTGCGTTAGTTCTTCGGCAAGATCCGCATCCGCGCACTTCGCGAATAAGAATCCATAGATCATGCGCGAATGTTCCCGATAAAGTTCCTCCATGAAGCAGGCCTCCTTTCCTCTTTTTTCGTTTGCCGTCATATAATAAGTAACACGAAAAGGGGTTTCGTTACAAGAAAAAATTTTTTTATGTAGGAAATATCGATTGTGGTATTTTCGGAATATCGACAAAAGCACCTTGCGAAGCGGCGCTCCTCCATGCGCGTCATGGGCGAATAGAAATCTGTATTTTGTTATACGCGCTTTTATTCCCAAAAAAATGCCGGGGCAGTTGAAGTATTTCAGCTGCTCCGGCATGTACGACAGGAACGGAGTCCGATATGTATGAGTCTTGTCATCGTAAGGTGAACTACCCATTGTCTAAAGCCAATGAGCTTTCTGCTGTCTAAAGCCAGTGGGATTGCGGTAACCTGATTTCAAAATTTGTTGAATATGCTATGTAATCTGTGTCATTGGTCATGTGCGGGCTATGCCGTGCGCGGATCGCGCCCATTTCGTACTTCGCCGTATGTATCGGCTTCTTGCCAGGGAGGGGCACCTCCATATCCGCATGCTTACAGCAGCGGCAGTTTATTGAGGATGATCGTAAAGACGACCATCCCGAACAGCGCGAATGGGTAGGTTGCGCCGTAGCCTGCGCCGGGATCGTCGCTGCCGACCGCGTCGGTCGCCGCGCCGAGGCCCGGTGTGGAGGTCATACCGCCGCAGATCGCGCCGGACAGCATAATCCAGTTCAGCTTGAACAAATAGCGTCCGACAAAAAATCCGGCCATAATCGATACTGTGCCGACAAAGAGACTCACAAGCGCCAGTGTGATGCCGGAACCTGTCAGAGCGTCCACCGCGCCGTAGCCGTAGTTCAGACCGACGATCGCCAGAAAAAAGGAAAGACCAAGTTCGCGAATAACTCCAAGTACCTTGGCGTCCATGCGGAAGGAGAGCGGGCCGATTTTGCCGATATACCCCAAAAGCAGCGCGCCGATCAAAACACCGCCGGTGGACTCCAGACTGACATAGCCGAGCGGTCCCATGTAGAGCTTGATCGAACCGATCAGATAACCGACCGCACAGACAATCGTGAAGGAAATGATGCTGAAGTCAGAGGTCGGTATTTGGCGGATGCCCTGCACACTTTTGGCTGCATCCATCTCCTGCCGATACTTTTTCTTTTCCTCATCGATATCAAAGCGAAAAATCACATTGAGGAGATTGACAGCCAAAATGACGATGATCACGCCGAATGGATAGCCGACCGCAGAACCGATGCCAACCTGCGCGGTCGCCTGATTAACAAAGTCCTGTTTCATTTCCTCCGTCAGAGAGGCGGTGCTTGCTTCGGTCAGATTCGCGTACTTTTCGTTCAGGCTAAGCACGCGGATCAACGCCTGCCGGTCAGTCTCGGAAGCCTGTTCATAGCGCGCCGCGAGGTCTGCTGCTTGCAGCTCCGCAGTTTCGAGCGCGGAGGCAAGACCCGGAGAGCTGGTCATCGCGCCGGTATAGACGCCGGTTACCGCGTATTGGTTCGTGCCCTTGCAGAATGCGGTGCAGGCATAGGTGGTACCGGCGCCGACAAGGGTAATCAAAAGACCGAGGACCACGAATTTTGGCCCGTATTTTTTGAGTACAATGCCAAGCTCCCTGGCAGCCAGCAGTCCGACTGCAGCGACAAAGACGATAAGAGCGGCGGAAAAAAAGGAGGAGTTGATGACCTTGCCGCCGTTACCGGATAGGATCTGCGCGGCAGCCTTGAAGCCGGCAGCGGTTTCATCGCCTGCCTCATAGATTTTTTGCGCGAAGCCGTAAACGCCCCAACCGACGGCGAGACCGACAAAGAGAGCGCCGGACGTTCCGAAGCTGAACTTGCCGAATTTGAGTTTCCCGAACAAAAGACCGAGCGCGATGGTGACAAACATCAGAACAAAGGGATTCAGCATGAAGCTGACTGCGTCAAACTTTATGATTTGCATGGCGGTGTTCCTCCTTGCCATTTTTTATGCAGGAAATATCAGCAGATGATATTTTCGAAATCACGACAAAAGCACCTTGCAAAGCGGTATCCGTGCATGACAGGCCTGTGCGCGCGGTCTGCATTTCACGATGTGCGCTTTTGTCCTATCATAACAGAATTATCCGTTCCCTCCAATAAAAATAAAGAGAAAAAACGAAAGAGCATGTTCTATTTTTGTTTTTTCGCGGATGGAAGGCCGAGGATGCGGTCGATGATGTCCGGTACAGTATGTTCCAAATCCGGCAGATACACGCGTTCGCTCCATTGATGGATTTCACGACAGCGCGGGCCCAAAAAGAAGGTCGGCATCCCAAGCTGCGCGGCGGCTTCGAAGGGAATATCGTAGATAGCAGCCGGCAGGGTCAGATTGCTGAGGAGCTTTCTTTGGGCGGCGGGATCCGTACACGAGAGATAGCTGGCATCGCCGATCCCCGTAAAGTACGGGACGACGGAGAGACGCAGTTGGTAATCCTCTTCCACGACCTCTCTGACCTGCTCTGTCAGCTGTCTGCCGTCTTCCGCGAGGTAAGCGTTGCAGACAGCAGGGTAGTATGGCGGCGCGATGGCCAGCACGATCATCGGGTCCTCATCACCGCAGATTTCAATCAAGCGGCGGATATAGAGCACGCTCGCGTCCTGCAAGGAAAGCGCACCGCTTTGGATCTCAGCGGCGAGCTGATCCGTCTGTGCCTGCTTCCATGCCGCGAAGTCGGCACGATGCGCGGTCGCAAGCGCTTCCAGTTCTGGAAGAAGCAAGACACGCGGCACAGTTTTTAGCTTTTGCGCGTCGGTAATCAGCCCATGCCGCGCCGCGTGCTGATAGGCGCGCTCATATTTTTGCATGACGGCCGCGGCGGATTCTTCGCAGACCCGACGCAGCTTCGCGATGGTTTCGTCCAGCACGTTCTCTCCGAGGAAAAGCAGGTTGACGCACATGACAGCCAGCTCCGGCAGTGATACATCATAGGTTTGTTTGAGATCTTTCATAATCTGCACGATCGGCGGCGCGGAGGCAAGGCCGAAGTCCTCGGTGACAAACTCGGGATTGAGATCGATGCGCGCGGTGATTTCGGCGATCAGATGCGCGGCATTCAGGCCCTTGAGCGGTTCGCCGCAGTGCGCGAGCTTGCCCTTTGCCACGATCATCGGGAGCATTTTACCGATACTGCCGTTATAGAGCATAAAGTCATTGCCGGCCAGCGGAAGCTGCGGTTCCAGCACCAGTGCCGCGGTATAGGTCAAGGCAAAGCGTTCGCGAAGCTGCAAAAGAAGGCCGACGGCAGAACGCATACCGGCAGAAATGTTTTCTTCATCACAGACAGCAACAAAGAGCAGTCCCGTTTCCGCGTCCTCCGGTAATGTCAGGGTTTTAAAAATACCGACGGCGAGTCCGCCCTTCATGTCCGCGGTGCCGCGTCCGGGCAGCCAGTCTCCGCTTGCCAGTTCTTCCTGCATGGCAGGGGTTCCGAGCTTTTGGCGCAGGATTTCCTCTCGGAGTTTTTGAGGCTGTAGGGCAAAAGGCTTCAGATCCCCGTAGCAGTCGATTTCAACGGCATCGTAATGGCCGGTTAAAATCAGCGTGCGATCCGTTGTGCCGCGTTTCAGCGCCCAAACAACAGGACGTCCCATGAAATCTCCGGTATCTTCCATGCCGAAGCAATCGGGATGCGCGCGGAAGTACGGATCCTCAGCGAAATAGGAGATGATTTTTTTGGCGGCAGCCTGCTCCATCGGCGTACCGGTGTCGCTTTGCGCGGAGACCAGCGCCTCCATGATCTCCATAATGGTGTGAGATGTTTGCATATCCTTTTTCCTCCCTATGCTTATCGTTTTCTTTTCATAAAATGATTATAACACCGGATTTTCTGTGCCGCAATACAAGCAATCAAAGTTCAAAGGGAAAGGAGACAAGGTCTTGCAGCATATACCCAGGCCTCCTGTGAAAGAAAGTCTTTGGCATATACCGCAAAATGTGATAAAATGATCGTAAATGGTCATAAATGAATTGGGAATATGCGCGCGTAATATATAAGTTAGAACTTAGAAAGTACGGAGATCATAAGACATCGATGATAGAGATATTGGAACCTTACGGCGCGGTTATCCGCGCGCTGCTCATCTGCGGCGCGGCAATCGGGCTCGGCATAGTGCTCGGAAACGGCGCGGTGTATTTTTTTAATCGGATACCGGGCAAGTGGCTGACGGACTATGATGCGGAGCCGTCCGAGGAACTTCTGCGTCCGACCCGGCAGAGAGTCAGAAGCACGCCATGGAAATACGTGTTTACCGGATTTTTTATCTGCTGCGGCATTTATCTGGGTCTGCGGGATCCGGCCTACGCGCTTCCGGCGCTGGTGGCGATGTGGCTGCTGCTGGAAATGTCGATCGCGGATCTGAAATACATGATTGTGCCGGATCAGCTCGTTCTGCTGCTCGGCGTGACAAGTCTGGGCTTTATCACGCGGCATCGCGGCGGTCCGCTGGACGCGGTTTGGGGCGCGCTTTTGGGTTTTGGCGTCCTGGCGTCAATGGCGCTGCTTGCCAAGCTGATGTATAAAAAGCCCGCGATCGGCGGCGCAGATGTGAAGCTGTTCGGGGCGCTCGGACTCGCGACCGGTGTGGACGGCATTCTTTTTATATTTATCGCTTCGACTTTTTTGAGCGCAGGACATTTCATTTGGCTGATGCTTCGCAAAAAAGCAAGACTTACGGATGAACGGGCCATGGTGCCGTATATTGCGGCCGCGGCCGCGTTTTATCTGGTATTTTTGCATGATTTGTTGTACAATAGCGATATGTGGTTTCCGATTTTTCGCTTTTGACGAACGTGGCAGTTATGAAGCCGCGCGGCGCTGCGAAGGGAAGCCCGTTGAACTGTAATTTTGGAGGATGTATGATTACAAGTAAACAAAGAAGTTTTTTGCGCTCCATAGCGCACAATCTTGATCCGGTGGTCTATATCGGCAAATTCGGCGTGACTGAAAATGTCGAAAAAGAAATCGATAACTGTCTCGAAAACCGTGAGCTCGTCAAGGTCAAATTGCAGGAAGGCTGTGATCTGGCGGCCAAAGATGTCGCCAACGAGATGGCGGACAAGCTCGGCGCGGAGTTCGTGCAGGCAATCGGGCATAAGTTTACGCTTTACAGAGAATCAAAGGAAAACAAGCAGATCGTATTGCCGCGATAGGAAGCGGCAGGGAAAGAGACCGGCAGGAATCGTAAGCAGGCAAGTGTGCAGGTGATGAAAAAGTCGGGCAAGGGCAGCAAAAATAATGGAACGTAATATTTTCATGACAATCGAATATGATGGCTCCGATTTTTGCGGATGGCAAAGACAGCCAAACGTCAGAACCGTACAGGGTCATTTGGAGGAGGTACTGCGCCACGTCTGCGGGAAAGAAATTAAACTTAACGGAACCAGTCGTACGGATGCCGGTGTGCACGCCCTGGGGCAGTGTGCGTCTTTCCGCGGGGAATTCGGGATTCCGACGGATCGGATCATGCTCGCGGCCAATAACATCTTGGCAGGCGGCAGGCAGCCGCTCAAGGGCATCGGGGACGTGCGCATCACCTCTCTGCGTGAAATGCCGCCGGATTTCCACGCAAGGTTCAGCTCCCGCGGCAAAAAATACCGTTATCTGATCCGCAATCTGCCGGAACCGGATATTTTTCGCAGAAACTATTGTTATCAAGTCCCGCAGCCGTTGAACATCGAGTCGATGCGCGAGGCGGCGGCCTATATCGTCGGAACACATGATTTTAAGTGCTTTCAGGCGGCAGGCGGCGAGGAAAAGGAAACGACGGTCAGAACCATCTACCGGTTATGTGTGGAACCGCGCGGGGAGGATATCGCGATTGAGGTCAGCGGTGACGGATTTTTGTACAATATGGTGCGTATCATTGCCGGAACGCTGGTGGAGGTCGGTTTGGGAAAACGCGAACCGCGGGAGCTCGCGGCGATCATCGAAAGCGGTGAGCGGCAAAAAGCGGGGCATACGGCGCCGGCCGCCGGACTGTATCTGGTTGAGGTCTATTACGAGGAACAGAGGGAAAGGGAGGCGGAGAAAATATGGAAAAGATGAAACGACCGACTTGGGATGAGTATTTTATGGAAATGGCAGAACTGACCGCCAAACGCTCTACCTGCATGCGGCGCAGCGTCGGAGCGGTCATTGTGAAGGATAAGCGTGCGATCGCGACCGGCTACAACGGCGCGCCGAAGGGGATCCGCCACTGCGAGGACCGCGGCGGCTGTCTGCGCCAAAAGCTGGGGGTGCCGTCCGGACAGCGACACGAACTCTGCATGGCGCTGCACGCGGAGCAGAACGCGATCATTCAGGCCGCGTCTATGGGACACGCGATCGAAGGCGGTACAATTTATATCACGCATCAGCCATGCGGTATCTGCGCGAAGATGATCGTCAACGCCGGTATCAAACGAATCGTGGTCAGAGATGGCTATCCGGACGATCTGGCGCTTGAGATTTTGGAGGAGGCCGGGCTTACGGTCGAGAAACTGCCAAAGGAAGACTCCGGTACGAAAAAGGATCTGAAGCCGGAGCCGCAGGCGCAGCCTGTAAAGCCGGAATAACCGGAAGAATCAAAAAACAGAGAAAGAGTAAAGGGAGATACGTATTTATGTATACAACTTTATGGGCGACCTTTTTGGTTGCTTTTGTCCTGTCGCTGGTGATGACGCCGGCGGCAATCAAGCTGGCGCCGAAGATCGGGGCTATGGATGTGCCGAAGGATGACAGGCGGATGCATGTCAAGGCGATGCCGCGTTTCGGCGGCATGGCCATCTTCATCGGTACGATGGTTTCAACGGCGATTTTTTTGCTGCAGCTCGATCATCGAATCCTCGGCATTATGATCGGCGGCGTGCTGATTTATCTTTTGGGTGTGATCGATGATTTAAAAAATCTTCCTGCAAAGGTGAAATTTTTAGGGCAGACCGTCATAGCGATCATCATGTATCTTTACGATATTCGCATTGAATTTATCAGCAATTTTTTTGGCGACGGCAAGAGTGAGCTGGGAGCGGTGCTGTGCTTCCTTGTAACAATTCTGTGGATTGTGGGCATCACCAATACGGTCAATCTCATCGACGGTTTGGACGGTTTGGCGGCCGGCACTTCAGCGATCGCTTCGCTGTGTATCGCTTATGTCGCCTATATTCACGGGATGTATCTGGCTTCCGGCGCGATGCTCGCGTTGGCGGGCGGTGCGCTCGGGTTCCTGCCGTATAACTTCTATCCGGCGAAAATTTTCATGGGCGACGGAGGATCGTTGTTCTTGGGATTTATGCTTTCCACCATGTCAATTTTGGGGCCGGTCAAAAGCGCGACCATCGTGGCGGTGATCATTCCGGTACTGGTACTGGGTGTGCCAATCTTCGATACGGCCTTCGCGATATTCCGCCGTTTGGTCAACAAGCGGCCGATTATGGAGGCGGACAAGGGGCATCTGCACCATCGGCTGATGAAACTTGGCTACGGACAGCGGCGGGCGACCTTGATGCTTTACGGCGTCAGTGGTATCATGGGCATTTCATCAGTGACTTTCAGCCGAGGTTTATGGGTGGAAACACTGGGATTGTTCGCGATCGCGCTGATGCTGATCTATATTTTCCTGACGGATGCGAATCACATCATGCCGCAGATCAAAAATCCGGAGGCTTATCCGAACGCAAAGCCAAGCGAGCATGTGAGAGAGGCCGGCGAGGACAAAGCCATCACGCCTGAGGCCTCTGAGAGAGGCGGAGCTGTTGAAGAGGGCAAGAAGCAATCTGAAACCTTCGCGAAACCGCAGGCATAAGAGCATATTGGGCAGGCCGGATTTTCTTGAAAAACAGAAGACGCGGCCGCTTAATAGAGATAAAGGAGACTGACACCCGAAGAAGTCGCTGAGGGGAAAGGAGACTGTTATGGAAACCAGAGTCGCGCTGATCAGCATGATCGTGCAGGACCAGGAGAGCGCGCTTGAAATCAACGCCTTGCTGCATGCTTATCGGCAGTACATCATCGGCAGGATGGGGATTCCTTACGCGCCGAAGAAGATTTCAATCATCAGTATCGCGATTGACGCGCCGCAGGATATCATCAGCGCGCTTTCGGGCAAGCTCGGCGCGCTGCGCGGGGTCAGTGCCAAAACCGTATATTCTAAGGTGGAAGGAGCAAATTAGCTTTCTGACACAAAAGAAAGGACAAAATCATGAAAGCAAAAAAAATGAACGCAAAGAAGCTGTTTTCGCTTTTGCTCGCGCTGCTTTTGACAATGTCGCTGCTTGCGGGCTGCGGCAACCAGGGCGGAGACGAGCAGGAAGCTGCAGAGGCGGGCACTGTCAGCGAGATTATCAACGTGGCCGCGTTGAACGGACCGACCGGCATGGGCATGGTCAAGCTGATGGATCTGACTGACAAGTACGCGGTCACGACTTATCAGGCACCGACAGATATCGCGCCGAAGTTAATCAATGGCGAGGTGGATGTGGCGGCGCTGCCGTCCAATATGGCAGCTGTATTGTATAACAAGACCGAGGGACAGATCGTGGCAGTCAGCCCGATCGCGTTAGGCGTCTTATATATCCTTGGGAACAGCGCCAACGTGACGGAGATCGAAGATCTCGCGGGTAAGACCATTGTTGCCAGCGGACAGGGCGGCACGCCGGAATATGTGCTGCAAAAGGTACTGGAAAACGCGGGGCTTGAGATAGGAAAGGACGTAAAAGTTGAATGGCTGGCGAGCCACGCGGATGTCAATACGAAATTGCTGTCTGAGGAAGGCACAATTGCGATGATGCCGGAACCGTTTGTTTCGACTGCGCTGGCTTCCGGCAAGGAAGGCGTCACGCAGCTGTTTGACCTCAACGCGCTTTGGAATGAGGCGACCGGTCAGGAACTGCCGATGGGCGTACTGGTCGCAAGAAAGAGCTTCGTCGAAGAGCGTGCCGATGACCTTGCGGTATTGCTCGCGGACTATCAGACTTCGGTGGATTTTGTAAACAATTCTCCTGCGGAGGCGGCGGCTGCTATTGTCGAAAAAGGGTTTATTGGCAAAGCGGCGATCGCGGAGGCAGCGATTCCGAACTGTCATATCGTGCTGTACAGCGGCGATCAAAAAGACGCGGGGGCGACGATGCTCAAGACCTTCAATGAGACCCTGTTCGCGATGAATCCTGCCGCAGTCGGCGGGGCGCTGCCGGGTGATGATCTATACTACTAACGAGACGTGCGTTCCGTGCATGAGGAGATCGGCAGCCGGTACAGCAGCATTGGAGGCTACTGTGCCGCGGCCGCTGGCTTTGGACGGAAGGCCGCATGTGAGAGAGACGCGGTGAATGCGATGGACCGAAAAAAAACAGAATCGACCGACAGGTGTCAAAAAAGGAAAAACGAAAATCGCGTGAAGAGAGCAGGCAGATGGGTCGCCATCTGCCTGTTTTGGCTCGCGTTTTGGCAGACAGGCGCGATGTTCATCGGAAACAGCCTGCTGCTGCCGTCACCGGCGGAGACCTTAGCGGCACTGGTCACGCTGTTTGGAGAACAGTCCTTTTATCTGAATGTGTTTTGGACTATGCTGCGCTGCGCGCTGGCACTCCTTCTTTCGCTTGCGGCGGGGGGCATCTGCGCGTGGGTGGCGTATCGGAGGGACTGGATTCGGCAGCTGCTGGCGCTGCCTGTCAGCTTTTTTAAGGCCGTACCGGTGATGGCAATCATTATTTATGTCATCCTGCTGATCCGTTCAGACTGGGTGGCGCTTCCGGTCTGTTTTTTGATGTGCTTTCCGGTGGTCTACACGAACCTTTTGGGCGGTTTGGACGCAGTTTCTGCGGAGCTGCTGGAGGTCGCGGAGATTTACGAGCTGAACGGCAGGCAGCGCCTGCAGCTTGTGTATCTGCCGTCACTGCTGATGCCGCTGCAAACTTCGCTAAAGCTGATCGCGGGACTTTCGTGGAAGGCTGTCGTGGCAGCAGAGGTATTGGCAATCCCTGCCTATTCCTTAGGCTATCAGATGCTGCAGGCTAAATATTATCTGGAGACGCCGCGCCTCTTTGCCTATATCGCGGTCATCGCGTCGCTCAGTATCGGGTTTGAAAAGCTGATCTGCCGGCTGGTCGAGCCGCTCACATGGAAAGCTTATGAGGGCAGCAAGCTGAAGAAATGGCTGCATGCTAAGAATGCTGCGCAAAAGCAAGGACCGGAAAACGGAAGAGAAGTAGGTGCGGCATCGAGTGACGCAGGACGAATGCCTACCGGAAAAGTTCGACAGCCGCAATCGTGTAGTATGAGAAAGGACGTAGGTTTCGGAGATAGTAGAAAGGGCAATATCGGTGGTGGAAACTTCGTGGCGCCCGCGGTCGCGGTACGACATGTCAGCAAATCCTTTGACGGTCAGCGCGTTTTGCAAGATTTGAGTCTGCGCCTGGAAGCGGGACAGATCACCGCACTGATGGGACCGTCCGGCATCGGAAAGACAACGCTGGCACGTATGCTCGCGGGGCTGACGCTGCCGGACAGCGGTCAGATCACCGTCGACGGCACATATCGGCTTTCTTTTCTCTTTCAAGAAGACCGTCTGCTGCCGTGGCTCAATGTTTATGATAATATCGCGCTTGCATTTTTGAACGCGCGTCGAAGATTCATATGTGACAGTGAAGAAGGAGTTTCCCGTTTTGGAGGTAGCGACGCATCTGATTTGCGAAGAAACGCGCACTCAGCCGACTCGTTCACCTTGCAGAAACACGCGCGGCTGACCACTCTGCCCGCCTCGCGGCAGCTGAGTGGAACAGAAATTGACAGGCGAATCCGCAATCTGGCAGAAGCGCTGGAGTTGACGGAGGCCCTGTACAAGCTGCCAGCGGAGCTTTCCGGCGGTATGCGCTATCGCGCAGCCATGGGCAGAGCTTTCGCGGCGCCGTCAGAGCTTTTGATCCTCGACGAACCGTTCCGCGGGCTGGACGAGGCGCTTAAGCGCCGCATCATCGACCGAATGTGGGAAGCGGAGACCCAGGGCAAGACTGTCCTTTTGATCACCCACCGTTCGGAGGACAGCGAGACGCTCGCGCAGCGCACATTGATATTATGAATGAAATAACACAGCAGGCGCGGATGACCGCGCCTGCTGTGTTATAACGTGCGTCTATAATTTTTCGATCTCTTCGGCAGGAAGCCCGGTCATTTCAGCAATATCCGCAACCGAAATGTTTTTAGTTTTCATGTTCTTCGCGATCTCGCGCTGCTTCTGCGCTGCGCCTTCGCTGCGGCCCTCGGCAAGTCCCTCACTGCGGCCCTGCTCCAAACCCCTGCGTTCGCGTTCTTTGAGCATATATTCGAATGTCATGTACTTCCGCCTCCATTCGTCCGTATTGAACTTCTTCACGCGCGCGTCAATCATGCGCGTCAGCGGGGAAACCTGACTCTGCCGCGGGTCATTCAAGTAGGCGTAGAGTGGTTTCAGCTTCTCCGGCACCTTGTCCGGAGAGCACGCTGCGTTCAACACTATTTTATACGAAAAATCGTCCAGCGGCAAGTTTTTTTCGATATCCCAAGATTGGAAAAAATACACTGGTGCGTCTTTTTTGAAGTAGTCGAAAGTACAGATAAAGATCACATAGCATTTTTTAAGTGCTGTGTAGTCTGCACCTTTCTCCAGACAGTCCAGATCCATGTTGGACTGATAATACCGGGCGCGCTTACCGAGGGGAAGATTAGAAACGGTTTGCATTTCTACTTCAGCCCATACATTTTCAGACTTGATGTACGCATCAAAACGCACGCCATGCATGTCCTTGACGAATTTCAGTGATTTTTGCGTTTCGACCGTCAGGGCGCGCGTGTCGCTGCGCGCGCTGTCTGGCTGTGTCTCGGTGTTCGCAGCCTCCTCCGCGTCATCTGTGGGCTCGTCGATCAGCGGATTCTGCGATTTCATAATTTTGATCTCGCCGAAATCCTCTTCGGGCAGTGCGAGCGCCAGCAGCTCCCGGCAAAGCGCCGGGTCGCGCATGACCAGAGAGAAGATAAAGTCGTCGGTAAAAGGACGAAAGTCCGGGTCAAGCTCTGCACTGGTCGTAGGGGTCGTGTTGGTATCATATTTTTCTTGCATCAAAAATCCTTTCCGAATAACGGCAGCAGGAGAGCAGCCGATATTCTGTGTCACAGCAAAAACAGTCGACATGCTTTTGCACAAGGGGTATGTCCGCGGCATGTGTGGATAAATACAGATTCTGTAAAACCATTCTAAAACAAACAAGAAGAAAATGCAAGGGATAATGTGGAAAACAAAACGGGAAATTTCCGACAAATTTCGACAAAATCACCTCTTTACAATTGTGAGGGTTTCGTG
>ERZ857998.916-NODE-916-length-37805-cov-9.405934_pt1 | contig 37805 bp, 27 predicted proteins | sample MGYA00519954_ERZ857998 | MGnify/ENA primary metagenome ERZ857998 (study PRJEB31778, sample SAMEA3449424) | human gut metagenome | biome: human gut; feature: human-associated habitat; material: faeces | place: United Kingdom | collected 2010/2012 ...
CAAAACGCCCGCGCCCGGGCCGATTTCCAGCACGCCGTCCTCGCGCGAAACGAGCGAAGCTTCCGCCAGCCCTTCGATCAGCGTCGGATCGGTGAGGAAATTCTGGCCCAGTGACTTGGAAAATCGAAATCCGTGGCGGCCCAGCAGCTCCCGGAACTCTTCCCGGGGCACGGCCTGGATGTTCCCCTGCCAGTAGTGGGGCAGGGAGGCTTCCCCCTGCCGGGGCTCTTTTTCGCCTTCAATGACATAAGACTTTCTCAGGCGTATATCTCTTGAAGAGGCCCCCACCTGTATCTTATACAGGCCGGGGAATTCCACCCAGGCGCCCTTCTCCACGCTGTAGTGGGCAAAGGCGTGCCCGTCCAGACTCAGCCGGACGAAACGCTCCTCCCCCGGCTCCAGCTCCACCCTGGCAAAGGCTTTCAGCTCCTTTTCCGGGTGAAAGAGCGGGCAGTCCGGTGCGGAGACATAGACCTGCACCACCTCGGCGGCTTTCACCTCACCGATGTTTTTGAGCCGCAGGCACAGCTCACGGCCGTTTATCTCCAGATCGGAATATTCAAAGCGGGAGTATGTGAGGCCGTGGCCGAAGGGAAAGCGCACGGGCAGCTTGCGCTTGTCGTAGTAGCGGTAGCCCACAAATACGCCCTCGGCATACTCCACATTTTTACCGTCGCCCGGGAAATTCAGATGGCTGGGGTTATCCTCCAGCTGATACGGGAACGTCTCCGGCAGTCGGCCGCTGGGGTTTGCATCTCCGTACAGCAGTGCGTCCGCGGCCGCTCCCACGCCCTGGCCGCCCAAATACATTTCCAGCACCGCGTTCACGCTCTCCGCCCACGGGCATTCCACCGGGCTTCCGTTGTGCAGCACCACCACTGTATTGGGCTGCACCGCCGCCACGCGCGCGATCAGCCTGTCCTGGCATTCCGGCAAACGCATATGGCTGCGGTCGTAGCCCTCGCTTTCGAAGCTGTCGGGCAGGCCTGCAAAAATAATGGCCGCGTCCGCAGCCCGCGCCGCTTCCACCGCCGCGGCAAACTTCGCTTCGTCCGTCTCGTCCCGGTCCGCCGGGAATCCCTCGGCGTATACAACGTCCGTGCCGTTCACACGTGCCGCATCCAGCGCGCTGGTCACGGCGCTGGCATTGATGTGCGACGAGCCGCCGCCCTGATACCGGGGCTTTTCCGCGAAGCCGCCAATATACGCAATCTTCGCGGCCCGTGCAAGCGGCAGCGCGCCCTTGTTCTGCAGCAGCACCGCGCATTCTTTTTCCAGCTCTGCCGCCAGCGCATGGTGTGCCGCGCTGTCAAACTTCGCCTCCGGATGCTGTACATCCGCATAGCGGAACACGATGTTCAGAATGCGTGCCACCGCCTTGTCCAGCACCGCTTCCTCCAGCGTACCGCCGCGCACTGCCGCAACGATCTGCGCGTCCCGCACGCCGTTGGACGATGGCATTTCCAGCTCCAGCCCTGCGGCCAGGCCCTTTACGCGGTCGTTCACCGCTCCCCAGTCGCTCATCACATATCCGTCAAACCCCCACTCATCCCGCAGGATCTCTTTGAGCGTGTGCGGATTTTCACTGGCAAACACCCCGTTGAGCTTGTTGTAGCTGCACATCAGCGTCCAGGGCCGCGCCTCTTTCACGATCGTCTCAAACGGCGCAAGGTAAATTTCCCGCAGCGTCCGCTCGCTCATGTCGGACGAGCACGTCATGCGCCGGTATTCCTGGTTGTTGGCAGCATAATGCTTCACGCTCGTGCCCACATCCCAGCTCTGCACACCGCGCACCTGCGCCGCCGCCAGCTTTCCCGCCAGATACGGGTCCTCGCTGAAATACTCAAAGTTCCGCCCGCACAGCGGGCTGCGCTTGATGTTCACCGCCGGCCCCAAAAGCACAGACACATCCTCCGCGCGGCACTCCTCGCCCAGCGCCCGCCCCATCCGTTCCAGCAGCGCCTCATCGAAGCTGGCCGCCGTCGCGCATGCCGCCGGGAAGCACACCGCCTTGATGCTGTCGTTGATGCCCAGATGGTCCGCCTCCTGGTCCTGCTTGCGCAGCCCGTGCGGGCCGTCCGACACCATCACGCCCGGGATGCCCAGCCGTTCCACGCCCTTCAAATGCCAGAAATCCGCGCCCGAACACAGCCCGGCCTTTTCCTCCAGCGTCATCTGCGCCACAAGCTCGTTTATATTGCGTTCCAAAAAAACACATCCTCTCATTTTTCGGTGCGGCCGCAGCCCGGACGCACCGCTTTGCTGTATTCAGCATAACGCGGCGGCAGGCAGGCCGTCAAGAGCGGCCGTCTGTTTTTGAGGCGTTCATTGCCGTTTTTCCCGTCATTCGGCGTTCAGGCGGTCTCCTTACGTCCTCATCTCCCGGAACGTCTCCGCCATGCCTGCGGTAAAACTCCATTGACGCCGCATGTAAGCCCGCAGGGCGTTCGTCCGTTCCCGGTAGCGCGCCAGGGCGCGCTCCGGCTCATTCCAATGCTCCATAAGCGCGCCGGCTGCATGATGTCCGCTCTCCAGCGCAGCCGAGACACCCTCGCCCATCGGGTTCAGAAACCCCGCCGCTTCGCCCGCGCACAAAACGCGTCCCTGTCCATAATAGATGGGACAGCCGGGCGGAATACGGGGCATCAGCCATTTCTCGCGTCTTTCCTCCCGGCCGGTGCACAGGCCGTGCCGCTCCTCCATGTAGGAAAGGAAACGCCGATAAAAATATTCCGCCCGCTTCGCATCCCGCACCGACACGCCCAGCACCAGAAAGCCGTCCTTCACATTGAACCATGCGTCGTACTCCGAAAGCTCCGGCTGAAGATAGGCGTAAAAATAATGCGGGTCCAGCGCGATGCGGCCCTCGTTAAAGGTTTGAAACGTTGTGATATACTGCGCCGGGCCCGGCGCCAGCTTCCGTTTCAGCGCGCCCGTCACGCCCTCGCAGTCCAGCAGATACCTTGCCCGCACTTTACAGCGTTCCCTGTTCTGCAGCGTGACCCAAACAGCGCCGTTCTCTTCTTCACAGGCAATCGCGGCGGTACCGTCCAGCAGCTCCGCTCCGCTTTCCGCCGCCTTCGCCACGAGCCAGCCGTCAAAAGCGCCGCGCCACACATTGCGCCCTTCCTGCCTGAAAGCATATTCCCCGCCCTTGTCATCGGTAAAGATCATCCCCCGGTTTTCCACCGGAGCACAGCAGACAGCCGACGGTACTTCCTCGCCAAAATACTGCTTCACCAGCCCCAACGACTTTTTGATCAATATGCCGGAGCAGGATTTGTATCGCGGCAGCCGAAACCGCTCCACCAGCAGCACACGGCGGCCCGCTTCACAGAGCGCCTTGGCCGCTGCCGCTCCCGCGGGGCCCGCTCCTACGACGACGGCGTCATACATACCGTGCACCTCGCTCTCCCGTCATTCGCCCACGTTTGGCTTGGTGAGCATGGTGTGCGTCAGCCTGGCAACAGAGACGCCGCCCATGGTGATATCCCTGTCTCCAAACCGCAGCACCTGCGTCTGGCCCTTTTTCACAGGCAGCCATTCCGCCAATCCCGGCCCGTTGGGGTCGTCCGTTTTTGCAAAATTCGTCAGGTACGACACCATCGCTTCGGACAAAGCCCGGTCCCATTCCGTGAAAGGCCGCCAACAGCTGTCCAGCGTGCCGAACGCATACCACAGGTCTGCCGAATGCCACGCACCTTTTTCATCTCCGGGCAGCTGACGGCTGAAGAAATAGGCATAGCTGGGCTGTTTGCCCTGGTCCGCCTGCAACCGCGCCCAGCCCTTTGCCATTTTATGCACGATGGGCGGCACAACGTCCTCGCTGGTGGAGCCCATCAGGTACGGGATGTTCTTTTGCCGCCCTGCTTTTGCAGCTTCCGCCGCGCTTTCCGTAAGGAATACGCCGTCCACCACCGGGCCACACCCGGCCATGGGGTTCTTTTGTTCTTTTCTTGCCTCGGCGAACGCCGCGAACAGCGCCTGCGGTTCTGCGCCGCACAGCGCCGCAAAATCTGCCGCGCCCAGCTTCTGCCGCACCGCCTGCCAGAACGGATACGCTTCTTCCGCTTTCTGCGCCGCGCCCAGCAGTCTGGAAACGCCGCCTCCGCTCATCATCACCGCGCCGCGGAACAGCCCGTTCGTCATGGGCGAAACACAAAGCTGCTGTACGCTCATCGCGCCCGCGGACTGGCCCATAAGAGTAACTTGGCCCGGGTCGCCGCCAAAAGCGGCGATATTGTCCCGCACCCAGCACAGCGCAGCCATCTGGTCAAACATTGCGTAGTTGCCCGTATGCCCGTCCCGGGCGACAAGCTCCGGCAGGCACAAAAAGCCCATAGGGCCCAGACGGTAATTGATGGTGACGGCAACAACGCCCTTTTTGCACCAGGCCGTGCCGTCAAAATGCTTTTCATGGCCGCACCCACCCAAAAATCCGCCTCCGTGAATATAAAACAGCACGGGCGCGTTTTTTGCGTCGTCGGGAGCCCAAATGTTTAAAAACAGGCAGTCTTCACTGTAATCGTAGTGTTCGCCCCGACGGAATTCGTTGTAATAAAACGCCTTTTCCGGCACGTCTTCTTCGTTGTAGAACGCGCGCGGCTGAAACGAACACGCGCCGAAATTGGCGGCGTCATACACGCCGTCCCAATGCGTCACCTGCCGGGGATATTCCCAGCGCCCTGCCGTGGCGTACCGTATGCCGCGGAATACGGACACGCCGTCCGCTCCGCCCGCCGCGCCCTGTACGGGCCCGCACGGCGTATGTACAAAATGGTTTTTCATACCGGCTTTCCTCCCTGCTTTCTTTCCTGACGGTGCGGCTCCGGCAGGGCGCTTTCCGCCCGGCCTTTTCCAGCAATTCCATTACAATAAAGAATACCCTCTTACGCGCATCAAGTACATTGTATTTCTTGCACATCAAAAGCCCCGCCGTTTTTCATGCCATCCGGCGAGCCGTTTGGGCAGTCTTTTCACCGCTCTGCAATTAAAAAGCCGTCCGCGGTATGCGCCGCGGACGGCCTTTCGTTCCAATATGTGTCAGCGTGTGCCGCTTTTTTTCTTCCAGAGCAGGAAACCGGCCATCAGAGCCAACCCGAACGGCAGCGCCAGCAGACCCGGCAGCTCGAAATGCACCAGCAGACCCGCCGCCACATAAGAGATGCAGGAAACGGCTGCCGCCGTTATTGCATAGGGCAGTTGTGTGGAGACATGCTGGACATGGTCGCACTGGGCGCCCGCAGAGGCCATGATCGTTGTGTCGGAGATCGGCGAACAATGGTCGCCGCACACGGCGCCCGCCATACATGCGGCAATGCACACGATGCCCATGGGGTCGTCCAGAGGGAAGATCGCCATGGTAATGGGGATGAGCACGCCGAACGTTCCCCAGCTTGTCCCTGTCGCAAAAGCCAGCAGGCAGCCGATCAGGAACACGATGGCCGGCAGGAACATCTGCATGCCTTCCGCGCCGCTTTTCACAAGGTCCCGCACAAAATATTTCGCGCCCAGAGAATCCGTCATGGCTTTCAGCGACCATGCGAATGTGAGGATCATAATGGCAGGCACCATCGCCTTAAAGCCGTCCGGGATGCAGCCCATCATCTCGCGGAAGGACATTGCCCGGCGCAGCATATAATAAACGAAGCTGAACACCAGAGCGAATGCGGACCCAAGCATCAGCCCTACCGACGCGTCGGAGTTTGAGAACGCGGTGCTGAAACGCGCCAGCACGCCGCCTTCCCCGCCTGCGAAGAAGCCGCCGGAATACACCATGCCCACCACGCAGCAGAAAATAAGCACTGCAATGGGTGCAATAAGGTCAACCACACGCCCTTTGTCCGCCGGGGCCTCCCCTGCGCCCGCATAGGGGTCCGGCCCGCCGCCGAACAGGTCTCCCTCGCCGGCCAGCGCCTCGCTTTTCGCCATGGGGCCGTAATCCACCCGCAGCACAACAAGCATCACCATCATGGCGATGGTGAACAGTGCATAGAAATTATAGGGAATGGCCCGGATGAAGAGGGACAGGCCCTTTCCATCCTCCACAAAACCGGACACAGCCGCCGCCCAGGACGAAATAGGCGCAATGATGCACACCGGTGCCGCCGTAGCGTCGATGATATACGCCAATTTGGCGCGCGATACCCGGTGTTTGTCGGTGACGGGCCGCATCACGGAGCCCACCGTCAGACAGTTGAAATAATCGTCGATGAAAATAAGGCAGCCCAGCGCTACTGTAGCCAGCTGCGCGCCCACGCGGGATTTGATATGTGTCTGTGCCCATCGTCCGAAGGCCGCAGAACCGCCGGCCTTGTTCATCATGCAGACCATCGTGCCCAAAACGACAAGGAACACCAGGATGCCGACGTTGTATGCGTCCGACAGCACCGAGACGATGCCTCCCTGAAATACGTGCAGCACCGTGCCCTCAAAGCTGAAATTCGCATACAGCAGGCCGCCCGCAGCAATGCCTATAAACAGTGAAGAATACACCTCTTTTGTGATGAGCGCCAGCGTGATGGCAATGAGCGGCGGCAGCAGGGACCATGCCGTATTGTAAAACCGGCTTTCCGCCTCTGTCCTGCCGGAGCCGCCGCAGGCCCCGCAGATGTTTTTCCCGCCGCACGCCCCGCATGCCGCGTCCTTGCCCAGGCATTCCATGCAAGCGCCCGAGCCGCCGCATTCCGCGCATTCCACCATGCGCGAACCCGGTTCGTCCTGCGCGCCGCTTTCCGCAAAAGCCGGCGCCGCGCACAAAACCGCCAGCACCAGCACCGCCGCCAGCATGGGCAGCAGCCGAATCCTTTTTTTCATACTGTTCCTCCTCCTGTGTTCTGCCGCAGGCCCTCCGCTCCGACACACGGACACAGGCTGGAAAAAACAAAAAGCCCTGTGCGCATAGAGCGCACAGGGCAACCGGACGCAGCCTCCGCTGGAAGATGCGTCTGGATAGCGCTCCACAAATTTTGTGACAGTCCGCAGGATATTCTCCCACGGCCCAGGATACGCCGCCCAGGCAGGCGGCTGCTCCTTCGGCGGTTCCCCCTCTCCCCGAAACGGCTGCCTGGCCATTGTTCCGGGTACGCATGAGTCCCGCGCCTCTATCCGCGTATTCAGTTGAAAAGACCTTTCCGGCCTTCCCGAAGCACACAACGCGCCCGGGAACATTCGAATGATACTTATAAATTAGCACGGCTGCTCCAAAATAGCAAGCGGATCCGCCATTTTTTACACAAAAAATTTTTCCGGATGCACACGGCTTTTCCGCTTCTTCAAAAAACGCCCCGGCATCCGCCGGGGCAATGCGTTTCGTTTTTTTCAGGGGTCTCAATCGTGAAGGCTGGGTTTCGCCCGCAGAGAGATGGTGTGCTCAAAACAGCTGTAATCCGTCAAATACACAGTATAGCAGCCCTCGGTGCGCTTCATGCTTCCAAACTTACCCGCTGTGAAGCCGTGCGCGCCGAAGCACGGGCCCGCCTCGATGGCGTACCTTCCCCTGGAGGCCGTCAGCGTTCCGGATTTGGCGACGATACCGCCGCCCTCCGCGCCGTCCGCGGCAAAATGCTCCGTCTCCACGCGGCAGCCCGCGTCGAACGCAAGCTCCACACGCAGAGGCGCACGGTCGATCCCGGTGTTGACGATGTGCACGTCAATGCCGTTCTCCGCCTCGGTGACCTCCACATCGAATATCATATCCGGCCCGTGAAGCTGCGCGCGCTTCGTGTGGTCCATTTTCCACCAGTCGCTGGTCTCCGGCTTTTCTTCAAACGGCAGATAATACCAGCCCGTCATGGTCTGGTGCAGCGCATAGGCGTTTTCGCCCGTGGAGGCCAGCGTCTCGGGGATGAAGCTGCGGTGCTCACAGAAACTGGCGCCGATGTGCATACTCACAGTAAAATCGCCGTTCTGGAAATATAAAAAGCCCGCGCTGTGGTTGATGATGGTGTAGGAATACCCCTTCCGGCGGCAGCGTACGATCTCGCTGCCCTTGTAAAATTTGTGATAATCCGCCGGGAAACCGCTGCCCGCGTGCTCCAGCGCGGCCAGGCGGGGCTGCAGCATGAACTGGATCAGGCAATCCATAGCCTTCAGGCCGTGGCGGTCCACTGCCGCCATGATCTCATTCGCCGCGTCCAGAAATTCCGGCTTCTGCAGCACGTCGCCCATATACAGATACTCAAAGTAATAGTCTTTGGGATAGATCTTGCGCCCCCGGTCCTGCCGGGTGGAGTTGTTCGTAAAGATGCTGTCGTCCGGCTCGATATAGGTGAGCATCATGGTCAGGTTCCGCACCACAGGTTCGTAATAAGCGTCGTCGCCCGTGGCCACGGCCAGCATGATCATCGCGTCGTTGTTGATCCGGTTGTAATTGCCCGCCGAGCGCTCCGCATATTCGCCGTCTGCGTTGCAGTCGCTGCCTTCCAGCAAAATAGCGTCCGCGGCCTTTTTGTACGCCTCGCCGCCCAGCAGCCTGTGGCACATCATCAGTACCGATGCGATGGCCCAGCGGTGGTTCGGCGTATGAAAACCGCAGTGTGTCAGTGCTTCGGCGGCATCTTTCACAATGGCTTCATACAGCGGCAGCAGCTGCGCGCACACATCTTTTTCCGCCGCGTCCGCCGCCTGCGCACCCTCCGCGATCCGGCGCAGATATACGTACACGGGCAGCAGCCGCTTCGTGCAGAAAGCCGTGTCCGGGCCGGAAAAAAAGTTGCAGTTGACGAGGTCGAAATAGCCGCCCGGCCGCTGGGAGCGGCGCACATAATCCAGCGCCAGCAAAATGCGCCGGAGCACCTCTGCGTCCAGATGCCATTTGCTGTCCGCGTTCAGGCAGCAGGCCGTCATGGTCGTCAGATGATAGATGGCCACCTTCGGCTCCGCAATGCTGTCCGCCGAGGGGAATCCGCCAAAAAACGGGTCGTTCCGGTCCAGGATCTGAATCTCCATAAAGCGTGCGACACGGGCGTCGCTGTCCCGCAGGACCTTGTTGTAATGCTCTTTCATATGGGGGCTCCCTTTCCAAATAAAAGTGACGGCAAAAGCCGGTGCTTGTGCGCCGCGCGGCGTGCCGCCGCGGCTTGTGCTTTGTTATTATCATAGTTTTTTTATCTATAAAAAACAACACAGGTTTTGTCCGCTTCCAAAAGAAGCATTGCATATTTTGCTTAAAATTCCAAAATCCGTACCACCGCGGCTGCACATTGCACTTCGGCCGCTTATGGCAGGCCGCTGCTGCCGCGGCGGACGGTTCACATTTTACTGTACGCCGGCCTTTCTCTCCGCTTTGTCCGCATAAACCGCCCGAAGCCGCCATATATATGCAACAAACACAAATAGGGAGTTGTTGCGGCATGAAGGGCAATCCGGAGGAGCGGGCGGTGCAATTGGGCGAATACATCACGGAGACCGGCGCCACCGTGCGCAGCGCGGCCAAAGCGTTCGGCATCAGCAAATCTACAGTGCATACGGATATCCAAAAAGTTGCAGGTGTTTTCCTCAGTAAAAACACCATTTTCCTGTTGGGGGGTGCAGCTATATGAAAGGGAATCCTGAAGAAAGAGCTGTCGTTTTGGGAGAGTATGTTGTTGAAACGGGTTCCACAGTACGCAGTACCGCGCAGCAGTTTGGAATTAGCAAGTCCACAGTGCATAAGGATCTGACACAACGTTTAAAAAAACAAAATCGCACGCTGTATGACAGTGTGCAGCAAGTACTCAAGGTGAACAAGGAAGAGCGTCACCTGCGCGGTGGAGCTGCTACACGGCAAAAATATCATCCAGATACATAATTTTTCTAAAACGGCAGGATGGATGACCTGCCGTTTTTTAGGTTGTCTGGGAACAAAAACAAGACCTCCGCAGACTAAGTTTCTCAAATAAATTTGCTCTTGCCCGGAAACCATAGCTAACGGCGGTCTTATTGCTAGTTTTACAGCGGTTCCTCTGCTTCTAAAAACTCTAGACTACCTGTGTTCGACAGAAAACACTTCATTCCCATAATAACAAAGCTTTCAGCATTACGCCAATCTCAACATAGAATGGATTGCTTTTCAATGTCTGTTCTTGCCAAGCTTTTCGGGAATTTCTAATATTCACTATCGAGTAAAAATTTCGCCAAATGCACGATTTTAACGCCGTTGATATTTCCGGCGGCAAGTTCGTCCAGCGTTACAACATATTTCGGATAGTGGTCTTTGATTTCAAGGAGATTGGCAACTTCCCGATCAGATTCCTCCGGCAATCTGCGGCACACTTGAACATAAATACGTTCGTCACGACGCACCGCCACAAAATCAATTTCTTTCGTTTCATTCTTGCCGATATAGACATCATAGCCTTTTCGGCGGAGTTCAAAGTAAACGATGTTTTCGAGCATAGCGGCAATAGACTGAGGGTTAAAACCCATGATACAGTATTTGAGAGAAGAATCAGCAAGGTAAAATTTCTCCTGCGTTTTCAGCACAGATTTTCCTTGCAAGTCGTATCGCTGGCAGCGATAGATCACAAACGCCTTTTCCAGCCAATTCAGATAGTTGTAAACCGCTTCAACCGACAGGGAACGCCCCTCACTTTTCAGAAACTTCACGATTGCATTTGCTGAAAAGGTTTTGCCTACATTTTCAACGATATAGCGAACGACACGATTAAATAAATCAAAATTTGCTATGTTGTGCCGTTTTGTAATATCGCTTGTTATAACAGAGTTGTAAATTCCCTCTACGATCTGATAAGCAGAACGTTCATCAAAGTTACCGAGAGCAACAATAGGGAAACCGCCCATACGGATATATTCATTTAAAAGTTCTCTTGATGAAAGACCGCTTTGATTTTTGAACTCCAAATACTCAGCAAAAGACAGGGTATAAACCGGGATGGAAATATACCGCCCTGTCAGATAGGTCGAAATTTCGCTGGACATCAATTTCGAATTCGAGCCGGTCACATAAATATCGGCGTCAGTATTTTCAAGCAGACTATTCACCGCTTTTTCCCAACCGTCGATTTCCTGCACTTCATCAAGGAGAAGATAATACCGCCCGTCGCCAGTCATCTGCTCCTTGATACCGTTATACATATCTTTATCAGTCATACCTTCGTCAAGATCTTCCGAAGTATAACGCATACTGATAATGTGATCTGCGACAACACCGCTTTTCAGCAGATCGTCCCGCAACATTTCCAAAATGGTGGATTTTCCGCAGCGTCGGATTCCTGCCAGTATTTTCACAAGCGGTACATCACGATAGGTTTTCAGCAGTTCCATATACTGTGGTCTTATAATCATCATATCGCCTCCTGTTCCCCACAAATAGTATAACTAAAAAAAACATTTTTATCAACAGTTTTTACTTTATATCAGCAAAAACTTTCTTTATATATCTACTTTTTGTCCCACGCCAGCCATCGCGTGTATATAAAAAATGGCACAGATAATTCTTGCCGCCAAAAAATCCTGCTTTGGAAATTACAGGTTTGCTCCTTCTTATAGAAATCAAGTGATACCGAAAAAATTCCGCAAAACACAACTAAAAGTAAAGAACCACCACTGCTGCTCTGATTTTTGAATAGCAGTGGTGACTTTCTTTTTTCGTTACATGAAAATGCGCAGCTGCACATAAAATAGGAATAGACATTGAAAGGCATCCGTTCTGTGTTAAAACGCCATTACCAAAAAACGTGCAGTTGCACAAAAAAAAGGAGTGCTATAAACGATATTCTCCATAATATGAGTCGATTCCTGTTGTCGGAAATTCAGGCGAGCATTTCTGAGACCTAAATCAGTAAAATAATACTTCAGGTTTGCTCCGATATATTTTCTGCCTTTAATGTCATATCGGCTTGCTTTGGAAATCAGAAATGCTTCAGCTAATAGGTCGATATGATGAGAGATCGTCTTGTTGGTATAATTCATCTGACGCTCGCTGGCAAAAGTGTTTGCAATTTTTGACGGATTGGTCGGTGTGCCGATTGCAGAGGCGATGGCATCAACGTATACAAAGAAGAAAAAGTCGCGAACAAATAAAATCGCTGATAGCTCATCGACTTAACTTTAGTCGATGAGCTATCAGTATTTTTATAGTTGATTTTTTGTCTATAACTTTTATGGTAACCTGAACTTCATTAACAAACAGATAATACTTTTGATCCTTGTGAGCAGTTACAGAGGATAGGAATTAGAAAGCTCACCTTTTGGGCAAAAGAAAAGAGCCGCTTTCTCGACTCTTTCCATGTTTGTATTTTGCATTTAAAGCGGCATATCCCGCAATGCATTGATCTGGTCACGCCTACCGTATACCACGGCGGTGATCCACACGGTTTTTTCATCCTCACAAATGAGATAATAGACTATAAAATTCTTAACAGGCATCTTATGAATGCCCCGTGTATGCCATGGCTCCCCAAGGGTCAACGGGTATCTTGCAGGCATTGCATTCAATGAAAAAATTTCCTTCTGAAGATAGTCTGCCCATCGTTTGGCAATCTCAGGCTCCATAAGGGATTTGGAAATATAGGAAATCGCTTCTTGAATCTGTTCCATGGCGTGAAATGTCAGTTTTACCGTATACTCCATGCTCATATGCCCTCACGAATCTTCGCAAAGGCTTCGTCCACACCGAGTCCCTGACCAGCCTGCGCCTCACGGTATCCCTTTTCCATCATTGTATTAAACTGCTCCGTAGTCATGCCGTCCAGTGTCGGAAGTTTCGGGACAGTAAGAGAGTAAGGAACGCCACCGGTCATGATGATTTGCCTGTACAGAGTATCAATAAGCACCGACACCGGCAGTCCGATGCGTTCCAGCACAGCTTCTGCCTGCTGCTTGATCTCCGGTTGCACACGAGCCGTTACATTGGCACTTTTGGCCGCCATATTAATGCACCACCTTTTGCTCGTATTATAACATATTGTATGGCTAATTGCAATACAATATGTAAATGGTATGTGTAACCAAATCGATGACAAGAGAGAATAGACACAAAAATCCTTGAAAATGTTGGTGAACGGCAGCACTATGTTGTGTGTTTTTTTGCGTAATCGAAAGCAAAAACAGGCCCTCATTAAGTCAATGGAATTTGCGATAAAGGCTGCATTTTCAAAATATATTTCACGCTATCGGGCAAATCCTGGCCCGATAGCGTGTGCGGCAGCACGTTGTATCTGTCGCGCACCTGACAAGCCGACAGGAGGGCGGAAACGGTATAAGTAATGTCCACTGAACAATAAAAAATCACTGTGATATCAAGAAATAGCGCCGTTTCTGCGGTATAATAAGTGCAAGGAAAAACGGGAAAACACGCGAAAAACCTTGCACTTGGAGGCGGCCATGTATCGATACAGTAACGGTCAGCTCAGCCTTTCTGACTTCAATCAACCGGCAGGCATGAATCTGAAAGAAAGCAATCGCTGGGTCAAAAAGGCACAGACAATACCCTGGCTGGATATTGAGAAACGCTATGCCAAGCTGTTCACCAATCGCAAGGGCAATGTGGCAAAGCCACTACGCTTAGCCTTAGGAGCCTGCATCATTCAGGCGGAGTACGGTTTTTCCGACGAAGAAACGGCTCTGCAGATTCAGGAGAATCCGTATTTTCAATACTTCTGCGGCAATCCCGGCTACGACGACAGCAAGCAGCCCTTTGACCCATCTCTTATGGTGTACTTCCGTAAGCGCCTGACGCCGGAAGTACTGGGAGAAATCAACGAGATGATACTCAAAACTGCAACCACATCAGAGAACAACGACGACCATAACACTCCCACAGGCGGTGGTAACAGCGGCACTCTGATTGTGGATGCAACCTGCGCGCCGTCTGATATCCGATTTCCGCAGGATGTGTCGCTTTTGAACGAGGCGCGTGAAAATGCAGAGCAGATCATTGATACGCTGCAGGAGCAGAGCGCGGAAGAGAAACCCAGAACCTATCGCAACAAGGCCCACAAGGACAGCCTCAAGTATATGCGCAGCCGCAAGCACAACGTGAAGAAGACGCGCGAAGCAATCCGTAAGCAACTCCAGTATCTCCGCAGAGACCTTTCCATCGTCGATTCTATGCTGCAATCCGGCCTGAAGCTATCCCAAAAGCAGCAGCTTCGGCTTGAAACACTGCGAAAAATTTACGAACAGCAGAAGTACATGTATGACAACCATACACATTCCGTTCCTGACAGGATTGTCAGTGTAAGTCAGCCGTTCATCCGACCAATCGTACGCGGAAAAGCCGGAAAGCCGGTGGAGTTCGGGGCAAAACTGGATATCAGTGTATCCAGTGGATGGGCAAGGTTGGAGTACTGGTCATTTGATGCCTACAACGAAGCCACAAAGCTGGTTGAAACCATAGAGCGTTACAGAGCCCGTGAGGGACATTATCCGGAGCGCGTGCTGGCGGACAAGATTTACCGAAACCGCGAAAACCTCAGCTACTGCAAACTGCACGGAATCCGGCTCAGCGGTCCGGCATTGGGAAGACCGAGAAGGGACGAGCAGCGCGACAGGCGGCAGACCCATTTCGACCAGAATGAACGGATAGAGGTTGAACGACAATTCAGCTTTGCAAAACGCAAATGCAACCTTGGAAAAGTGAAAACGAAACTGGCGGAGACCGTAGGTTTTACGCTTGCCATGTCGATTGTAGTGTTGAATCTGCGTAAAATCCAGCATACCCTTTCGCGCCTGTTTGGGCGGATTTTGCACTTTTTATTGCCGCAGCAAAAATTGGTATTTGTTCAGTAGACATTATTTATTATGGCATTCAAAAGTTAGCATTATTGATATATATGCTCGTTTTTTCGGGAATTCCGCAAAATGTCGTTATGAAGTTTCAGGTTATAAAATTAAGCTACGCAATAGAGACCATCACGCTCTTGTGATTCCGTGAATTACAATGTTGTCTTTTCAACTCCATTCTACCACCGGGCAAATCACTATGGATTTCTTTTATCTGTCCAACTTGATTTTACAATCAACCCTTAATTTTTGTCGCAGGCGGCACGAATATTGTTGACTTCAGCGCAATAAAGTGCTAAAATGCAAATGCGCTTACATTTTTTTGTATAGATGCTTGCATTTCGGCTTTGTATCTGTACATATGCGCGAGACTTTTTTGAGGGGGAAAATTATGAAAAGAAAAGTACTGGCCATTTTGATGGCGGCCGCTATGGTATTCAGCCTGGCGGCATGCAGCAGCTCCGGCAGCGCGGCCTCCGGCACATCGTCCGGCGGCACAGGCTCTTCGGCGGCGGCGAACGACGGGCAGGAGAAAGTGCTCATTGTGAGCCTCGGCGGGGACCCCACCAGTCTCAACCCGGACGCTGTGACCGACGACAACCTTTCCAACGTGGCCTCCAGCCTGTTCAGCGGCCTACTGACGCTGAACAGCAATGAGGAGGTCATCCCCGACCTAGCTGAGTCCTGGGACATCTCGGAGGACGGCCTCACCTATACTTTCCATCTGCGCGAGGGCATCACTTGGCACGACGGCGAGCCGTTCACCTCGTCAGATGTGCAGTTCACCTATGAGAAGATTATCGAGGAGGGCGGCTACCTTGCCGGCGACCTCTCCACCATCGCTTCCATGGACTGCCCGGATGAAAATACATTCGTGGCCACGCTGAAAGAGCCGAGCGCTCCGTTCCTGGCGAGCCTTGCCTGGTACTGCAACAGTATCCTGCCCAAGCACCTGTATGAAAACGAGGAAGACTGGTTGACCTGCGCCGCCGCGACCACCAGCCCCGTAGGCACCGGTCCCTTCAAATTTGTGGAGGCCACCAGCGGCGTTAGTATTACGCTGGAAAAGAACCCGGATTACTTTGGCGGCGAACCTGCCGTGGACAAGGTCATCTATGTGATCAGCACCGACACCGACACAGCCTATCAAGCGTTCATGAACGGGGAGATCGATTTTCTGACAGACGTCCCCGCCTCTAGTGTAGCTGCGCTGCAGGCGAACGAGAACTACAGCGTTGGCTGCCTGTCCGCAGGCCGCCGTTATCAACTCTGCTTCAACATGAACGGGGAGACCACGAGCGACCTCGCTGTGCGCCAGGCTGTGGCCAAGGCGCTGAACCGCGAAGAGATCTCCGCCAAGGGCACGAACGGCCTGCAGGCACCTGCCTACGGCTTCTATCCGCCCTTCTTGGACTGGGCGTACAATGACGAAGCGGACATTGGCGAACAGGATGTGGAGGGCGCCATCCAGCTTCTGGAGGGTGCCGGCTACACCAAAGATGCCGATGGCTATTACCTCCATATGTCCCTGCTGGTGTTCAGCGGCGGCACCTATGCCGACTGCGCGAAGGTCATCAAGACGCAGCTGGCACAGATTGGCATCGATGCCACCATTGAGGAGCTGGAAGAAGGCGCCTGGGTGGAAAAGGTGTTCAGCGGCAACTATGATATGTGCATTCTGGCCGGCTTCCAGGGCCCCGATCCCGACAACCTCACCAACCGTGTGGGCACAGGCGGCGGTCTCAACGTCTCTTTCTACTCCAACGAAGAAGTGGACAGCCTGCTGGCCCAGGCGCGTGTCATCACGGACGAAGCCGAGCGCGGCGCGCTCTATAAGCAGGTGCAGACCATCCTCGGCGAGGAGCTGCCCACGCTCCCGCTGGTCGAATACGCCGGCTATTATGCCTGCCCGTCCTATATCACAGGCCTTCCGTATATCGACACCTCCATCGACGACGTAGCGCCCTTCAATTTCTGCAAGGTCGAAATCAATCAGTAAGGATCATCAGAGAGGGAGCATGAAAATGCTCCCTCTTTTACGAGGTGAAACGCATGGGAAAATATTTTTTAAAACGGATCGGCACAGCGATGATCGTGGTGCTGGTGGTCATCGGGCTGAATTTTGTGATCGTCCGCCTGGCCCCGGGCGACCCTGCCACCATCATGGCGGGCTTCGACAATCCCAGTGAGGAGTTCAAGGCGGCCATTTCGGCCAAATACAATCTGGACAAGCCCCTGTATGTGCAGTTCTTCACCTATGTGGGCAAACTCATGCAGGGCGACCTCGGCGAGTCGTATTATTCCAACGCCTCCGTCGTCTCTCTCATCGGCGAGCGCTTCGGCGCATCGCTCCTGCTCTCCGGCACAAGCGCCGTGCTCGCATTTCTGCTGGGCACAGGGCTGGGGCTCATTGCAGGGCAGCGGGTCGGCGGCATCGCAGACAGGGCCTTCTCCGCCGGTGCATATGTCTGCAACTCGATGCCGTCGTTCTGGCTCGGCATGATGCTCATCCTCGTGTTCGCTTCCAAGCTTGGCTGGCTGCCCACACAGGGCATGTACAATATGCGTCTCTCCGCCACCGGCATGGCGCATGTGTGGGATGTGGCAAAGCACATGATCCTGCCCGTGGCAACGCTCACGCTGATACAGGTGCCCTCCTATTTCCGCATCACCAAGTCCTCTGTGAGCCAGGTGCTGATGGACGACTACATCACAACATTTCGCATCACGGGCATGAGCGAGGGGAAGATCTTTCGGAAATATGTGCTGAAAAACGCCATCCTTCCCGTCGTCACCGTGTTCGGCATCAACCTTGCCTATGTAGTGGCCGGCTCCACACTGGTGGAGACGGTGTTCTCCTGGCCCGGCATCGGCGTTTTGATGTACACAGCCATCAGCAACCGCGACTACAATGTGCTGATGGGCGTTTATCTCATCATCGCCGTTTCTGTTGCCGCTATTATGATCCTGGTGGATCTTGTCTATGCCAGGCTCGATCCCCGCATCCATTACGAATGAGGAGGCGGCCATGAAAAAGAAAAATTTTCTCACCACATTCGTGGAATATATGAAGGTCAGCCCCAAGCTGCTGTGGGGCATCATCCTCTTTTTCGTCATCCTGCTACTTGCTGTGCTGGCGCCGGTGCTGGCGTCCTACAGCCCTTATTATCTGAGCGACGAGCTTCTTGTTCCGCCCTTCTCCGAGGGGCACCTTCTGGGCACCACCTATATGGGCGAAGACGTGCTGAGCATGATCCTGTACGGCGGGAGGACATCCCTAAAGATCGGCATCGTAGCGGCCGCGCTTTCCGGTGTGATCGGCGTTCTTCTGGGCGCCGTGGCCGGGTTTTTCGGCGGCATCGCCGACAAAATACTCACTGAGGTCACCAACATCTTTTTGATGATCCCCTCCTTCTTCCTCATCCTCATCGTGGTGGCCATGTTCGGCAGCAGCATGCTGAACGTCATGATCATCATCGCGCTCACCTCCTGGCCCAGCAACGCCCGCATGATGCGCGCGCAGGTGATGTCGCTCAAGGAGCGGACGTATGTGAAAAGCGCGCAGACCATCGGCGAGTCGAAGGGGCGCATCCTGTTCCACTACATCGTTCCCAACGGCATCTATCCCATCATCGCCAACACGACCATGAACGTGGCGCAGGCCATCTTGACAGAGGCGAGCCTGAGCTTTCTTGGCCTGGGCGACCCCAACGTTGTGAGCTGGGGCCAGATGATCATGGCCGGCAAGTCCTATCTTATCAACGGCTGGTGGATCTCGCTGTTCGCGGGCCTTGCCATCATGCTGGTCGTCATCGTATTCTATATGATCGGCGACGGGCTGAACTACGCCATGAATCCCAAGCTGCAGAGCAGAAAGTAGGAATGCGTATGAAAAAGCTGAATGTAGAAGATCTGAGCGTGATCTATCACGGCAAGCACAAACACGTCCGGGCAGTGGACCGCGTCTCCTTCAGCATCGACGCTGGGGACAGCCTTGGCATCATCGGTGAATCCGGCTCGGGCAAATCCACAATGATCAACGCCTTTCTGCGCCTGCTCCCTGAAAAAACCGGTGAAGCCACCGGGCACGTCTGGTTCGACGAAACCGACCTGCTCACATGCAGCGCCAGAACGCTGCGGGAGCTGCGCTGGAAAGAGATCGCTGTCGTGTTCCAGAAATCCATGAACAGCCTCAGCCAGATACACACCATCGGCGCCCAGTTCGAAGATGTGTACCGGGTGCATGTTCCCCACGCCTCCAGAGGGGAGATGCGCGAGCTCATCTGCGGGCTGTTTGAAAAGGTGAATTTGAACCCCCGCATCTACAATATGTATCCATTCGAGCTGTCCGGCGGCATGCAGCAGCGCCTGAATATCGCGCTGAGCATCATGTTCAACCCGGCGCTTCTCATCATGGACGAGGCCACCACCGCGCTGGACGTGGTGACGCAGGGCCAGATCCTGGAAGAGCTGATGGAGATGGAAAAGAGCATGTCCATCACCCGCCTCATGATCACGCACGATTTGTCTGTGGTGGCCACCTCGTGCAAGAAGATCCTTGTGCTGTACGCAGGGCGCATGATGGAATTCGGCACAGTGGAGGATATCCTCAAAAACCCCCGTCACCCTTACACCCAGGGCCTAATCGCCTCCTTCCCTTCGCTGTACGGCGAAAAGGCCATGCTTAAATCCATCCCCGGCATCCTGCCCGATATGGCGCAGGAATGCCCCGGCTGCATTTTCGCGCCCCGCTGCCCTTATGCGACGCCGGAGTGTGCCCAGGAGCGGCCGGCAGACAGAAACGTGGGCGGCATTCATCGGGTCGCCTGCCACAGATGCAAAGGAGGCTCCAATGGATAACGCGGAAAAAGCACTCATTGAAGTGCGGAACATAAAAAAATTCTATAAGGCAAGAGGGACCCGCGGCCTCTTCGCAAAAAAGAAAAACGTAGAGGCCGTGGGCGGCGTCAGCTTTCAGATCCAAAAGGGAGAAACGCTGGGCATCATCGGGGAATCCGGCTGCGGGAAGTCCACCATGGGGCGCGTACTGGTGCATCTGGAGCCCCCCACAGACGGCGACGTGCTCTTTGACGGCGTTTCCGGGCGGGAGATCCTGGCCAGAAACCCCAGGGAATTCCATCGCATGGTGCAGATGGTTTTTCAGAACCCCTTCGACACCTTCCTGCCCACCGAGACCATCGAACAGATCATGATGCGCCCGCTGGAAGTGAACGGCATCGGCGCCACAGAACAGGAGCGCCGGGAGCGCATTCTGCATCTGCTGGAGGACGGCGGCCTTTCCCCGGCGGAGGATTTTCTCCGGCGTTATCCGCACGAGCTTTCCGGCGGGCAGCTGCAGCGCATCTCCATCCTGCGCAGCATGAGCGTGAACCCGCTCTTTCTGGTCGTGGACGAGCCTGTCTCCATGCTGGACGTCTCTGTGCGCGCCGATATCATCAACATGCTGCTGGAACTGACAAAGAAGTACCAGACATCCATCCTGTTCATCAGCCATGATATCGCCGTCATCCGCTATGTGGCAAACCGCACAGCTGTCATGTATCTGGGCAGGATCGTGGAGATGGGCGACACGGATATGATCATCCACCATCCCCTGCACCCCTATACACAGGCGCTCGTTTCGAACTGTGCGTCCATCGACATCGACAGCCATGTGGAAAAGATCCGCATCGAGGGCGAGGCGCCCTCGCCTGTGGAGCCCGGCCCCGGCTGTTACTTTGCAGACCGATGCATCCATGCCTGTGAAAAATGCCGGAAAGAATATCCCGCAGAGGCCACGCTGCCAGACGGGCGCATGGTGGCCTGCCATCTTGTAAACGAAGGAGCGATCAAATGAGCATCGATATGGAAAGCATCCTGCGCCGCGTGCCGGATTATCAGGAATTTTTTACAGTGAACGAGATGAACGAGCGCTCCTTTGCGCTGGCGAAGGAACACCCCGAGGCAGTGACGCTCTTTGAAGCGGGCCGCTCGAAGCTGGGGCAGCCCATTTACTGCCTCAAGATCGGCGAGGGCAGCAAAAACGCGCTGCTGTACGGCACGCCGCATCCCAACGAGCCCATCGGCAGCATGATGCTGGATGCCTTCACCCGGATCCTCGCAGAGGACCCGGCCCTGCGCGCCGCGCTCGACTACACCTGGTATATCATCAAATCCAGCGATGTGGACGGCATGGCCAAAAACGAGGGCTGGTTCAAGGGGCCTTTCACCATCAGCCAGTACCAGCACAACTTCTTCCGCCCCGCCTTCGACCAGCAGGTGGAATGGTCGTTCCCCATTGACTACAAACAGTATCATTTCAATGCGCCCACGCCCGAAACACAGTGCATCATGCGCCTCATCGATGAGGTCAGGCCCGTGTTCATCTATTCGCTGCACAACAGCGGTTTCGGCGGCTGCTACTGGTATCTCACGGACGGCGAAGAAACCCTGTACCGCAGGCTGCACGATGTGCCCGCCAAATACGGCATCGGGCTGAACCTTGGCGAGCCGGAGATGCCGTACTGCAAGAGCCTGTACGAGGCCATTTATGAAATGACCGGCACCCGCGACAACTACGACTATCTGGAAAAATTCATGCCGGACAAACCCACGCCCACCCTGCTCACAGGGGGCGGCTGCAGCTATGAGTATGCCAACCGCAACGGAGACACTGCCGCACGGATCCTCGTGACAGAGATGCCCTACTACATCGACCCACGGGTATCGGACACGAGCCTGTCGGACCGCACCCGCCGCGACGCCATCCTCGAGGGCTGTGCCGTCACACAGAGAGATATCGATTTCTGGAAGCCCATATTCGACGAGGCAGAGCCTTTCCTTTCTGCGGACAATCAGTTCTATCTGGCGGTGCGCGAACGCATCGGCATGGCGGAACACACCGCGGCCAAGATCGAGTGGGCCCGGACAGACCCGGCTATGGAAAAACAGGCCACAGTCTGCCAGGTGTTCGACAATCTGCTGTCCAGCCGTTTTTATTCCAACCTCAGCATCGTGCTGCTGCGTCGCGCCTGTGAGGAAGAAGCCCGCAGCGCGCAACTTTCTGCACAGGCGCGTGAAACACTGGAAAAAGCCGCCCAAAAGCTATATGATAAGGAATGTGAAAATCTGGATGAGATGGAGCGCCTGTTCGATTACAAGGCCATCCCCATCAGCCATCTGGTCAAGGTACAGCTGGAATGCGGGCTTCTGTATGCCGGCTACGTACATGATCTTGAGTAACAGCGCCTGCGCTCCGGCCCAGCCGGGTGTGTCAGGCTCTGCCGAACAAGGAGATACACAATGGAAAAACCTGTTTTTCTGCGGTTGCCGGTCGCGAAAAGGCAAAGTATCCTAGAGAAAGGAAAGGCGGTCTATATCCAGTATCCTTATGAAGATATCACCATACGCTTTCTCACAGAGAGAATGGGCATGGATGTCACCACCTTTTACCGGTATTTTGACAATAAAGACGATTTTCTTACCTATGCTTACCGGGAGCTAATCGAGCGCACCCGCTATGAAGACTATGCGCTGGTGTACCGTTTTGTAAACGTATATGACAACGAGCTGGACAATGCCTTTTTTGCAGCCTGCATGAACATCGCGGCCCGGAACCGGCCTATCCGCGACAGGCTTCTTAAGGTGGAGCAGAATATCCTCTATCCTCTCATCCGTCAGAAACTACGCGCTGAAAAATACGCAGGCAGAGTGCGTGAGGAAGTGGACGAGGATCTGGTAGCATATCTGTTTGCCTCCATTTCATTCAATCTGTTTGATTATTTTGACGAATGCCGTATCAGGGATTTTGAGCTGCAAAAAAGAATGAAGGAATATCTCTATTTTACCTTTTTCCAGAATGCTATCGGCAAGCCGGGCGCCTAACCACATTTTCCGTTTTTAAAAGGATCTTGCCGGTTTGAAAAATTGAGTTGCTACTTCCGATTCGGTTTTCTTTTGATAGCCAGCAACGTCATATAGCTATCAAACTCAGCCATATCCGTCGGAGCAAGCATTACTCGTTTCCTATCATAATACAACATACAACACTGCCGAAGATGCCGGTAGGACAATGTAAAGTCTGAAATTCCGTGAGCGTAAAGCCTAATTGAACCTCAAGTAAAACAGGGGCGCAGATAAGTTGTGTGATGAATCGTAATTGTGGGTTACAGGTGATAAGATATCCCGCCGTAAGAATCTAAAAGTGCCAATAGAGTTCTATTTTCTATCTGGAACATTCCAGAACTGAAAAGAAACTCTATTGGCACACTTTTTATGTTGGGTTTAGCATCCCACATGGGTATAGCTATGTGGGATTCAAAAATCTTAAATACTGATTGTATTCAATTTTAAGTACTTGCAAAGCTTATTCCACCTGACTAGAGTCTGTTTTAAAACCTAGCCATTGTGTAAAAAACGGCGATATAATAGAATGAGAGCATGAAGAGACATGAAATAAGCGAAAAACAATGGAATAGGATCAGGGACAGGTTCCCGCCTGAGAGGAAGCCGCAAGGAGGGCGTCCAGGGAAAAGTAACCGGGAAATGCTTAACGCGATTCTATACTGGCTGAGCACGGGAATTCCATGGCGGGATCTGCCGGAGCGGTTCGGCCCATGGCAAAGCGTATACAGTCGGTTTCGGGCCTGGACAAAAGCCGGAGTGTGGGAAAATATCCTCACAGCCCTGATTGAGCAAGATTTGGTGGACGAAACAACACTAATGCTGGACAGCACTACGTCAAGGTTCACCAACACGCCAGTGGGACTAAAAAGGGGGATATCACGAGGAAACCGGGCGGAGCAGGGGAGGCTTGACCACAAAAGTCCATGCGGTAACGGATGGACTTGGGAATCCATTAAGCTTCTTGCTCTCCAGAGGGAACCGTAATGATATCTGCGTGGCACAAGCACTGTTGGCACCTTTTGATTTAAACGGCAAACTCATTCTGGCGGATAAAGGCTATGACAGCGATAAATTTGTACGCTGGTTGGAAGAACGGGGCGGAATCGCGGTGATTACCACTTGAAAAATCCCGAATGTCGCCACAACCTGCCACTCAGCAATACCTGAAGTATTTCATCTAAAATACGGTGCTAAAAAATTTTCACCGAGGACATCTGATCATTACATGCGGAGCCCACATTGTGTGTGCCTCTGTTGAAATTCCACGAGGCCCCTGCGTATGCATCGTCCGCATACACCCTGACGTTCCAGCCTTCCGGCACAGCCAGAGAGGACATCCAATTGTCCGGGATTCCCAGCGCCTGTAATTGCTGTGAGGTATAGCTTCCCTTGGTCAACGTCACGCATTGCCCGCGGAAAAGATCATCCGCATAAAAGGTCGCTCCGTTTTTGTAATAGACGATACAGGAGCGCATTTTATCATTCTGTTCATTGCCCACATTGGCGCAGTCCGTCGGGTGTTCCCAAAGGTTGCCGGAAAAGCCGTCTGACTCGAACACCTGAAGCACACAGTTTTCCGGGACCTTACATGAGGTCATCCAATCAAGCGGCACACCTGCCGCCGTCAACGCCTCCGACGTATAGCGGCCCGGCCGAAGCTGTACGCTCACGCCACCGTAATCCGCGTCCTGATAGACCGTGACAGCCGGTGTGGCAAGCGCCTGCGGCACTTCTGCCTCATCCGGCGCAAATACCTGCAGCAGCGCGGCCCCGCTGCTGGCTTCATAGGACTGAATCATGCCGTTGGAGCAGAATACCGTATAATCCCGGTACATCAGATTCCGTTCCGAATCCCGGTGGCTCCAGGCAGCGTTTGCATTTGTATGCATCCAGGAAATCCACTGTGTTTGTGCACAGTCATAGACCAGCGTTCCCATATAATGCGCAAAAATCGCTTTCATGCAGCCCTGCTCGTTCCAGTCCCCTTCCGCCGGCAATATTCCCTCGCTGTTACACATGACTGTTTTCGTATACTGGGCGGCTAAATTCGCGTCGGCCAGATAATCTGTATTGCCGGTTTCCAGATAGAGCATGGCCGCGGCGCCGATCATCGTGCCCTGGTTATAGGTATAATTGGTCCAATCCACCTCGCCCGTGTCAGAGATCAAATCGGGAACGCTTCCCGTCGCGGCATTGAACAGGTTCGATCTGGACCAGCTGTAAAGATCCTGGGCAATCGTCAGATATCGGGCTTGCTGTGTAATCTGATACAGCTCCACCGCGGCGATGATCGTGGGATAATTGATGCAGGAGTTTTTGTGGCCGCGTCCCATACCGTCCGGTCCAAACCCCCAGAACATCCCGCCGTTTGTGCTGTCGTATGCACGGCTGTACACGTTTTCGAATCCCGCGACCGCCGTATCCCGGCAGCTTGTATTTCCGGTGAGCTGGTAAGCGCGGGCCATCGAGATGATCCACCACATCAGGTCGTCAAATACAAACCAGACCTCTTGATTGTTCCAGTCATACCCCGCATATTGATTGTAGCCGCCTTGATAAAGATCGTTGCTCAAGGCGAGATACGAGGCATCCCCGGTTCGCTCATACGCGTCCAGCACCATATTCCAAAAAATCGCATGCGTCCAAATCGCAGCCACACCGCCATGGTCTGTATTATTCCAGTACAGCTTCGTCTGCGGGTTATAGCAATGGGTCTGGAACGCCTGCATCGCTTCATCGGCGGCGCTGCACGTATAGGCGCGCGCCGGATAAACCGGCGTCAAAAAAACGGCTGTCAAAATAAGCGTGAGCAGCAATGCGAGGATTCGCTTGGGGAGGTATCGGCAACCTGTCATATTACACCTTCCTTTGTACGCTCAATCAACAATTCTTACAAAAATTTACGCTTCGATTCGGCACCGCTTACAGCGTCACCTGTACCTGCATCAGCCGGTAGGGCGGCAGCTTGCAGCAGACCGTCCCGTCCCGCACAGAAACATCCGCGTCGGACGCCTGCCCGAAGAGCGTGACCGCCTGGGCCGACTGCACCGTTGTTTTAAAGTGCAGCAGAGCCTCGCCCGCCCTGCCTGCGGTTTCATACAAAAGCACGTTGATGGCGCCGTTTTTTGCCGGAGAAGCGGCGCATGCCACTACATTTTCCGACGCCAGCGAGAACAGGCCGTCCTCCATGGGCAGTGTGCCATGATGCGCGTTGGAGGGCTGATAAAACAGCGCATGATTCCACGCGTCCGCCAGATCGGACGCCTGCTTTTCGTCCGCCTCCACGCCGCCCGTCCAAACCGTGATGGAATGAATTCCCCGTTCGGGATACGGATCCGGGCTGGTCGAGCTGTTGATCAGGGTGAGGCCCAAAACGCCGTCCGTACCGCGATACCCATATTTGCAGTCGCTGGCGAGCAGAACGCTTTTCCCTTTTTCATTCACCGCAAGGCCGTAACGCAGCGCCGGAACATCGTTGTTGACCACGCCGCGCCGCAGCGCGCCGGCCGGAATGTCATAGAGATAATCCGCCGCCCGGAAGGCCAGCGGAACCTGATAGGCAAGTACCGGAATCGTCTCTCCCCCGATCTCGTGCCAATCAACCTTCAGGTCGGTGCGCAGCGCGCGGGCATGACGATCCAGCGTGTACACCGCCTCGATTGTGGAATTTTCCACCTGATAAGATACCCGCACGCTTTGCCGCAGCGTCCCGTCGCACACTTTTTCCAGCCGGACACACCGGTCTACCGCAGTTTCCCGTATCGTCCGCCCAATCTGCCAGGCGCTGGAGGTTGCGGCTTCCGTCTCCATATAAACAAGCCCCGCCGTCTGCCCATCTGCGAGCAGTTGCTCCCCCGTTTCCACATCGCGCAGCGAGCACAGGCGCCCGCTCTTGGCCGAAAACACCGCTTCCAGATGCTCGTTGCGCAGCACACAGTCGTCATAAAAACGCGAAACGCGCTCGTTTTGCTGGAAATATACACGGTATTCGTCCGGCGTCTGCTGGGAGAGAATCACCGTTGTGTAGCCGAAGGCGGGGACGGTAACGTCCGCGAGGATGCGGAAATACTTGTGGTCCCAATATTGCCGCAGCTCTTTGTCCAGCAGCTGGAACGCCACGTCCGAGCCTTTCCAGTCTTTCATCCCAATCTCTCGCAGATCGCCTGTCCAATCCCATACAGTCAGCTCCACCGCTTCACTGCGTGCCTTGGGGAGCGGATTGAACACATGGAAAATGCGCGTTTTGCCAGAGCCGCGCTCAGTGCTGGGAACGCCGACAAAATTTTCAATTCCATATCCCGCGCCCGCGCCTTCCGACTGCGTATTATAGGCGTCGATGTCCACTAGAATCGAGGATGTGTCGATCTGCTCCGCGATGACACGCATGGCATTCTGGATCTGGGTGTTGGCCGTGGCCATGGAGGTCTGATACAGTCCCATCGCATGCTCACGGGTATCCTGCACGCAGGAGCCTGTTAGGATGTCATGAAAATGGGTGAACAACACATCCTGCCAGGCTTTGCCCATCTGCTTTTTTGCAAACGGAAAGCCTGCATACTGCCCCGCCATTGCGGACATCGCTTCGGCGTCGCACAGCGCGGCCTCCGTGCGCTTATTGCCGCGCTTGAGCCGGCTTTGTGTCGTATAACACCCCGGCGCGAAATAGTTCAGCTCGTGCTCCACAACCGGCAGCTGCTCCCACACGTCCTCTGCCGCCCGGAAGAACTCCCGCAGCGTCCCAAACCGAATGGCGGGATAGACGCGCCACGTCATCATCTCCAACGCGCGTTCAACGTCGCGCCGCGTCGGACCGCCGCCGTGGTCGCCCACGCCGTATACAACAAGCCCGGTTTTAAGGCCTGCACAGCGCTTGGAAATATCCACAAGGCCCGCCCCTATGTGCGGTGTAACGGCGCCATTGTACCAATTGGGCTCTCGGTACGTCAAAAGCTCGCGGCCGGACAGTCCCTTGTAACGGTACAGGACATGTGTTTCGCCTAGCCCGCGGCAATGGTAAAAATAGCGCACGTCACCAAAGCTTTCGATCTCCGGAATATTCGCGCTGTGTCCAAATGTATCCGGAGAGAAATCGATGTCAAAATCCTGTACGCCCCACGTATTTTCCAGATACTCCCGCGTGCACTGGATGTGGCGTAGCATCGCCTGTGTACCGGGCAGGTTTTTGTCGTTTTCGACCCAGGAGGAAGCGGTCACCTCCCAGCGGCCTTGGGCGATGCGGGCTTTGATGCGTTCCATCAGCTCCGGATCGTATTCCTCCACGATCTTATAGACCGCCGCCTGGGACTGCGAAAAGCAGAAATCCGGGTACTGGTCCATGATGTTGAGAATGGAGCGGAACGTCGCCAGCACCACGGCTACGGTTTCGTTAAAGCTCCACATCCAGTTCATATCGATATGCGCATGCGCCACAAGGATCAAGCTGTATTCCTTGGCCGCTTTTTCCATGGGGGCGAGCAGCTCCTCTGCCCGGCAGCATACGCCGTTCGTCAGTACGCCGTCCGCCTGTTGGCGCTCCAGAAGATAATCCAGCGCCTGCTCCAGACATGTGTCGTACTGTCCCTGCCGTTCCGCCGAAAGCTTGAGCGCAAATTCCAGCTCGCTGATGATCCGCAGATTGGCGCGGCTGGGCCGCGTGATATGCGCCTGTTCCTCCTTGGGCATTCCAAAGGTATCCTCAAAGCCCATTTTCTCGCGGTTTCCGCCAATCGCTGTTTTTAATTGAACAAATTTTTCGGTCAGTCGTTTCATATTCGGCCCTTTCTTTCGGCTTGTAATCTTTGACACGCCCGGCGCAAAACAAGGGGACAGTCCTGTCCCCTTGTTTTGCGCAGTTTTTTCTGTTACGCCGCCTTATAGCGTTCATACTGCGCCTGTTTGATGGCAACATAATCGTCAATGCCCATCTTTTCCATCTGGGCCACATAAGCGTCCCAATCGGAATCGAAGTTCCACGCGCCTGTGACAAAGTTCATGCGCGCCTCTTCCACATAGGTGTCAACATCGGTCTTGATGGCGGAAAGCTGGTCCGCTTCCTCCACCGTGGGAGTCAAGGCGGGCATCAAATCAGCCGCGTATTTCTGGGAGTCCTCCGCGTAATCGGAGAATTTCTCCCCCACAAAATCAGCCGCATCCTGCTTGCGCGCCAGTTCCATCGTCGCGCTGTCATAAGAGCGCCAGGGGAAGTTGCCACCGTACACAAAGAAGCCGTACTGCCAGGCACCCAGCTGCGCGCCGCCCTCATAGTTGAGGATATCGTCGACATAACGAATATTGCCCTCGGCATCAAGCGTATAGGTCTCGTCTTGCGCGCCATACGCAGCAAAGGTCGTGCCCTCTTCGCCATAGAAGAAATCGGCCCATTTCAACAGAGTCTCCACATCGTCGCAGGCGCTGGTGATCGTAAAGGCGGCGGTGCTGCGCACCGGGAAATCACACCAGGACTGCACACAATCCCCGTTGGGGCCCTCTAGGGCGGAGATTCCCACATAATCCTCCGATGCGGTGGAGTACAGGAAGGCTGCGTCGCCCCAGCCATACATGCCCACAACGTTGTTGACGCTTCCGTCCGTCACCCAGCTTTCATATTCATAGCTACCAAAGGTCTCGGGATAAAAATAGCCCGCGTTCCACCACTCGCTCATCTGCTGCCACAGCGCCTTCATGCCATCCGAGGTGTACAGGAACTGCACCGTGTCGTTTTCGTCGATGTAATAATCCTCGGCGATGGGCTTGAAGCCGTTGTTGCCCACACCGTAGCTGCCGCACAGCATCTCGTTAAGCATGCTGATGCCGTCTGGCTGCATATAAATAGGCCATTCGTCGCCGGCGTCGCCGTTTCCGTTCACGTCCTGCGCCTTGAATGCGGCAAACACCTGCGTCAGCTCGTCAATGGTAGACGGTATTTTCAGGTTTGCGGCCTCCAGCCAGTTTTTGTTCAGATAAAAACGCGCGTTCATCTGCGGCCGGTCCGTCATAACCCACGGCATGGAGTAGATGCCGCCGTCTGTCATTGTCACCGCAGCCAAGCCGCCGTTGACCTCGTCCGTGAGCAACTTCTTCAAATTTGGTGTGCAGGTATCCATATAAGGCGCAATGTTGACAAACGCGCCCTCGCCGCCGTAGCGCGTCAATTCCTCTGTCGTCCAGGTCACCTGCCAAAAAGCGTCCGGTACATCCGTGGAATTCATGATTAGATTTTTGCGTTCGCTCATGGAGGATTCCGGCACCTCGATCCAGTTGATGTGGATGCCCGTCATCTCTTCATACTTGTCCCAGATCCACCACTCGGACACCGACGGGTTGGTATCACCCGCCGCCTGACATACGATCGTAAATTCTTTCTTTCCCTCGCTGGTTTCGCTCGCTGCAGACGAGGCGGGCCCCGTCGCACCGGCAGAACTTGATGTGCTTGCGGAGCTGCACCCCGCAAACGCCGTGGCGGCCAGAACAGCGGCCAGAACCAATGACAACAGTCTCTTTTTCATGGATAAATTTCCTCCTTTATTCATTGTGTATCAAACAACGCCCGGCCCTCCGGGCGTGAGGTCCCTGTTTTCAGCCTTTGACCGCGCCGACCATGATTCCTTTTGAGAAAAATTTCTGCACAAAAGGATAAATCACGAGGATCGGCAGCGTGGAAATAACAATTACCGCGTATTTCAGTCCCATACGACTCATCATGCGTTCCGCATACGCGGCGTCCGTAGCCACATTCAGCATTTTCCCCGCTTCGTTTTCCAGCAGGATCTCCCGCAACACCAGTTGAAGTGGATACATCTGCCGCTTGGTGAGATACATCATGGCGCTGAAATAGTCGTTCCAGTGGGCGACCCCGTAGTATAGCGCGACTACCACGACGATGGGAATTGACAGCGGAAGCGCGATACGCAGCAGAAAACGGAAGTTCGTGCAGCCGTCCACATTCGCGGCATCCTCCAGCTCCTGCGGAATATTTGTTTGAAAATAGGTGCGCATAATGATGACATTGAACATTCCCACCGCGCTGGGAAGAATCATGACCCAGAAATTATCAATCAGGTGCAGATTGTTCATCAGAATATAGGTGGGCACAATTCCGCCGCTGAAAAACATCGTAAAAGTGAACATTTTCATGAAGAATTTTTGTCCTTTGAGGTTGCGCCGGGAAAGCGGATAAGCGGCGCAGATGTTCAGCACGACGTTAACAAGCGTTCCCACAAACGTATAACAGGTCGAATTCCAGATGCCTGTCAGAAAGCTGTCATCCCGAAACACCAACTTATAGCTCTCGAGCGTTACCATGGTGGGCCACAGATGAAAGGTACTCCGGTAAAGCTCCGTGGGGGCGCTGAGGGATGCCACAACGACCGCCCAGATCGGATAAACGAGTAGGATCATCACCAGCAACAGAATGATATGCGAAGCCGTCGTATAGACCCTGTCCGCACGCGTTCGGCGCACCGAATTGCATTTTGCACCTTTCATGCAGCTTCTCCTTTCACCACAGCGATGTTTCCGTCAGCCGTTTGGACAGCTTGTTCGCAAAAATCAAGATTATGAAATTGATGGCGTTGTTGAAAAGCCCCACCATCGAAGCAAAGCTGTATTGGGATTGCTGCAGTCCCGATTTATACACATAGGTAGAAATAACCTCGGATGCGGAGAGATTCGCTGTATTTTGCAGCAGATACACCTTTTCATAGCCAATGTTCAATACATTACCGATAGCCATAATGGAAAGAGTCGCGATGGTGGGCACAATGCATGGCAGCGTTACATACCAAATCTGCTTGAAGCGGCTGGCACCGTCCAGCCGTGCCACCTCATACAGCTCTTGCGGTACACCTGCGATGGCGGCAGTATAAATAATTGAATCCCATCCAATTGTCTCCCACACCGCAGAAACCACATAGATTGGCCCAAAAGCGTTCGGGCTGGAAAGAATGCTGGTGCTGTTTGCGTACCCCAAGAAACGCAGAATCGAATCGATAAATCCCGTGCCCGGAGTAAGGAACATTACTATCATGCTGCAAAGAACCACAGTAGAAATAAAATAAGGCGCGTAAGAAAGTGTTTGCGCAGCCACACGGAGTTTTCGACTGCGGATTTCCTCAAACAGCAACGCCAGAATCAGCGGAGCGGGAATCTTTACAACCAGCGCCGTCACCGAAAGAGTAAGCGTATTTTTGATGATGCGCTCAAAGTAGAAAGAGTTAAAAAAGCGTGCCAGATGTTTGAGTCCTGCCCACGGACTCGCCTCAATACCAAGTGCGGGCGAATAATCCTTAAAGGCAATCTGCAGGCCATACATAGGGCCATAGGAAAAAACGACAAAATATGCAATCACCGGGATCAGCAACAAGTAAAGATCATAATTGCGCACAAAAGATTTTTTCCAACTACGCGTTTCTTGTACCGTCCATTTTTTTAGTGCTCCCTTTGGAACAGGCTGCGCTGCGGAATCCGCTCTTGCCGCTGGAGCACTTTTCGGGTTACCCAACGAATCGGTTCGCATTTTCACAATCCCTCCCGTAATTTCTGTTTAGATTATAAGCGCGAAATTTATATACGTCAACATATCAACTACAAGTCATTTTAATTATTTGTCAATAATGCCCATTTTTAAATTTATAATTATGGACATAACGCTGCTCTATTTTAGAGAATTTTAATTTTATCTTTACATTTTAAACAATATATTGTACTCTTTATCTAAATACAAAATTCGGGAGTTGTTGATATGTCAATATTGAACGAGAAAACAATTTCTCGCTATGAGGTGATTCAAAAGGAACTCACCGAAAAAATCCAGAACGGTATCTTCAAACCGAACGAACGTATTCCCAGCGAAAAAGAAATCGTCGAACAGTATGGGGTGAGCCGTATTACCGCCACAAAGGCGCTGACCGAACTTTCTCTGAATGGATACATTTATCGGATACAAGGAAAAGGTTCTTTTGTTAACGCACCGGACAAGTGGATTCGGCCCGGTAGATTTTTCGTTTCTGAGCGTGATACCCGGCGGGCGGGCGTACAGCGCATCGGACTGATTATCCCGGAATTTTATGACTATCATTCTGGAAATATTATCTCAGGGGTAGTACAGACGCTGGAGTATCCCGAATATTTCGTCAGTGTCGTGTTGAGTCGAAATGACGGATTAGAAGAAAATGCCCTAAATTTTTTCCTGTCACAGGGCTTCTCTGGCATTATTCTGTTTCCCTCTGACTGTGAGTTATATAGCGACATTATTCTGCAGATGCATCTGAACAAATTCCCCCTCGTACTGATTGATCGCTCTTTTCCGGGAATCGCTTGCGACAGTGTCATCTGCGACAACGAAAGAGGCACAGCCTCTGCTACGGAGCACCTAATCAAGCTGGGACATACGCACATCGCCTTTCTTGCCGATTCCACCTACAAAGAGCAAATCACCTGCGTGCGTTACAACAGCTACCTTCACACAATGCTGGAGTATGGTCTGCCTATTTCCTCTTATGAAAATTTTTCCAGCGGAACGCCTACATACAGGGAAATGCAACATGCTTTTCTTGAGGATGTAAAATCCGGCAGAATCACTGCAGTCATCGCCTCCAATAGCCATGTTGCACTTCGCTTATATGATCTTTGCCGTGAGCACGGAATCTCTGTTCCTTACGATATTTCCATCCTCTGCTTTGACAATCCAAACTTTTATCGGCAGGGCAAGGATGATTTCTTCACCTACATTGACCAGGATTCCTTCCACATGGGGCAGCAGGCGGCCAGCATTCTTCAAGAAGCCCTGCTAGGAAACGGAACTGAAGAATGCAGACAACTTGTTCTGGAACCCTCGCTCGTTCTAAACCATTCCACCTGCGCGCCTCATATCACAAAAGAGAAAGGGAAGGTATTATTGCCATGATGAAGACACCAAACAGCCTGTTGCAGGCGGCCGCAGAGTTGGAGCAGTACTATCAAAAGGCATTCCCCGCCGCAGCTCCTTTTGCGGCTCCTTGCTTTTTAAGTACCATCGAAACCACTGTGCAGCCCCTCGAAAACGGGCGGTATTTTGTTGTCACGGGAGACATCCCAGCCATGTGGCTACGTGATTCTTCCGTGCAGGTGATAAATTATATTCCTTATGCCACGCATGACGCTTCTGTACAGACGATTTTGCGCGGTGTAATCGCCAAGCAGGCGGATGACATCTGCATCGATGCCTATGCAAACGCTTTCAATGCGTGTGCGAACGGAAAAGGGTTTCAAGATGTCACGCATTGCAATCCTTCCGTCTGGGAACGTAAATATGAGGTGGATTCTCTTTGCGCGCCTCTCTATTTGGCGCATCGGTATTGGAAAGAGACCGGAGACGATGCCATTTTTTCCTCCCGTTTTCAGCAAATGTTGTGCCGCATCGTAGAAGTGTTTCTCTGTGAGCAGAATCACGATCAATCTCCTTATTCCTTCGAGCGTCCTAATGCCCCGCAAACCGACACGCTATCCTGCTCCGGACGCGGGACTCCGATCGGATACACGGGCATGACATGGTCCGGGTTTCGACCGTCCGATGACTGCTGTGAATACGGATATTTGATTCCCGCCAATATGATGGCCTGCATTGCCATGGAAAAAGCGGCTGATATTTGCGAACATGTTTACGATGATGCAAAAACGCAAAATCTTTGTCTCCGGTTGTCAAAAGACATTCGAGCTGGTCTTCTAAAATATGGAGTTGCAGAGCACCCCAGCTTCGGTATGGTATTTGTCTACGAAACAGATGGCCTGGGGCACCACGTCTTCATGGACGATGCAAACGTACCTAGCCTGCTTTCCGCCCCTTATCTCGAATTTTGCAGTACTGAAGACCCTGTTTATCAAGCCACACGACGGTTTGTGCTTTCTTGCCACAACCCCTATTTCTACGAGGGTTGCTGCGCGCAGGGCGTTGGCAGTCCCCACACGCCGCAAGGGTATGTATGGCCCATCGCTCTCACCATGCAGGCCCTTACATCAAACAGTCCTGATGAAGTATTTCGTTGCCTTCAAATGTTAGTTACAACACATGCAGGCACATTTCAAATGCACGAATCTTTCGATGCTCAAAGGCCGAAAGTCTATACGCGCCCTTGGTTTGCCTGGGCGAACACTCTGTTTGCTTCATTGCTGGTCAAGCTGATGAAAGAAAAATTTTTTGAATAATCCCCCCCAATCAAGGAGTCTGACAGTTCACAAAGTAATATGCTTCCCTTATGGTTAATGTCATTTAGTTAAGAAAAGCTATCACGACCAGCAGCTACTGCATTCATGCAAGAACGTGTGGGTGCAGTAGTTGTTGTCTTATAGGTATATCAAATGCAGGTCTCCCAAATTGGGAGACCTGTGAGTTCCTATATAAAATAACAACGCCGGACAGCCCTCCCCTGTTCTGTGGCCTTACGTATATTGTGGAGTAAAAAGGACAGTGAATGGAAGCTTCTCATAAAACAGTATCGGCCAGCAAATTGCGTTGAGACAGCTACAATATCGGATGTAGAAAAAGGCAAGAGAGAAAAGTGATTGGAATATATCCCCCACACCGCTACAGAAAATATCTGCGTAAGAGGTTGGCTGCAGTAAGAACGTATGCCTATTTCTAAAGCTTCGCATCTGCGGAGTCAGCGATATGCAGTTCACCGCGAAATACAACCCACACCTATACCAGACAGGCAAAAGAGCTTTAATCCCACCTTAAAAAATCTTCTCATATAAACCACAAGGAGCAAGCCCAAAATTGAGAAGATAGTTGCAATCAGTATACCGACCCTAAAACCCACTTGTTCTGCCGACAAAAACAATGTGTTACCAAGGGTTTGTGTCCATTGAGAACCGGAAATCTTGTCAACAACAATACCCATCGTTTGAGGTGCAAAGGAAGCACCGAAGTCACCGCCTGCTGCCATTAAAGCATACGCAGAAACTCCGACGTCTGAAATTTCTTCTGCATTTATGCATTTTGACTTCAACAACTCTGCTTCGGATATTATTTATCTGAGCAACTCACTTCTTTTGGTTCCCTGCTTTGAGCTATTCAGACATGCCCTCACACTCTGCCATTTTCTTAATCAAATGGTGGTATATTTGTTCAACTTTCCCTCAACCTGCATTATGTAGATTCCTCCCCAATGACTCGACAATACATAACATCCAACACGTGTAGCGCAACCTGGGTGCCCCAGCACTATTTGAAAAGCACCAGATTTGTCTCATCGCATAAAAGCGGCCAGTAGCTTTGAAGTTGCCGGCCCAAAAATCTTATATTATTGGTCTCATGACGGAAAACCGTTCAGAGAAAGATATCTGGCTTCTCGATTTTCATCCTTCTTGATCAAGTTGCACCAAAAAATCCGTCAAGGGACCCATTCCTATTCCATGATCACATGACTGCCAAGCAACCACTCTTCCATTTTCCGGCGAAATATAGATGAGCTGACCCAGCATACCATTCGCCATATAAGCTGTGGTGTCTGTACGGACCCAAACTCCAAGGCCATATCCATCGCGCCCACCCGGATCCTGAGACGCACGGCGCTTCACCATTTCTTTAATCCACCAAGACGGGACAATTTCGCGTCCCGCCGCTTTTCCGTTTTGCAGAAGCATCGTGCCAATCTTCGCCATGTCCTCGACTGTCAAGAACAAACCTGTCGCGCCCATCGCGTACCCAAGTGGGCAGACTGCCCACGCCGCACCCGAGACTCCAAGCGGATTCCATATCCACTCTCGTACGAGCTCCTGTAACGTTCGCCCCGTTCTTTGGGTGATGATCCGAGAAAGAATATAGTAATTGGCATCGCTGTATACCATCTTCTGCCCCGGCCTATATACAAGTGGCTGCCGCAGAACAATGCGCATATAATCCGCCTCCTCCCACGCGGAGGCATCCTCGTTGTCAATATCTAGGAAGCTTTTACCGAAACCCGTCGTGTGTGCGAGAAGGTGCTCTATTCTCACGTTTTCCCAGTCTTCCGCGGCCTCTGTAACTCCCAAATCCTTGATGATACTATCTTCAAACGGATTCAGTATTCCCCGGTCAGTCAAAATGCCAATCACCAGTGACGTAATGCTCTTGGAAACCGAATAGACGTTATTTCTGGTATGGGACTCTATTAGATGCCAGGTATGGAAACAATCCTTTTCCATCGTGCAGACAGAAAACATATTTACGCCAAGCTCTCGGGCCTTTTGTGCAATTTGCTCTCCAAGCATATCCTACGCCTCCATTTTTATTTTCGAACACGTTGAAAAATTTCAATGTGCTCTGTTTTTTACCGTAATGTATAAGTGTATGGGCATTCTTTGGATTACCCTTTACGGCCTTTATATCATAGAGTATAATAAATGTAAATAATTAATTGTAAAATCAAAGCGGGGCACTTAAAAAACTCATAGGACATGGATTTGTCCGTCTCCTTCTAGCCCTCCCTGCTTTGTTGTTCTACTAGTAGAATGCAACATTTAAAAGCATCATATTTGAAAAAACTGTGGTATACTCAAGCTATGAAAGCATAGGAGGGAAACCATGGCATCCATCAAATATGTAATCGAGCTAAGCGAGGAAGAAAAGGGACAATTAAAAGCGATCGTGTCAAAGGGGAGCGAATCGGCACAGACAATTCTACGCGCTAATATACTGTTGGCTTCTGACCGCAACAACAAGAAGCATCTGACAGTTGTGGAAATGGCCGAAGCATTTCATTGCGCAACAGGCACGATTCAAAAGGTACGTACAAGCTATGCGAACAACGGCATGGAAGCAGCAATTCGTCGTAAGCAGAGAGAAACGCCGCCTCGTCAGCCTAAAGTAACAGGTGATGTAGAGGCTCATATTATTGCGCTGACCTGCGGAGAACCACCAGAGGGCTATAGCAGATGGACAGTCCGTTTGATTTCGGAAAAATGCGTAGAACTGGGATATGTAGAGTCCTTGTCCCACATGACAGTCCAGCGTCTTCTAAAAAAAACGAATTTAAGCCTCACCTAAAAAAGTGTTGGTGTATTCCGCCGAAGCAAAATGCCGCATTTGTAGCCGCCATGGAAGATGTATTGGCCGTGTACAGTCGCGCTTATGACGAAAGATTCCCTGTGGTGTGCATGGACGAGAAGCCAGTGCAATTCTTTGAAGAGGCTCGAAAAAGCTTTCGGTCAAAGCACAC
>ERZ857998.918-NODE-918-length-37758-cov-7.909768_pt1 | contig 37758 bp, 29 predicted proteins | sample MGYA00519954_ERZ857998 | MGnify/ENA primary metagenome ERZ857998 (study PRJEB31778, sample SAMEA3449424) | human gut metagenome | biome: human gut; feature: human-associated habitat; material: faeces | place: United Kingdom | collected 2010/2012 ...
GTCTCGACAAGACCAACATCATCCACTGCCCCATCGGCAAGGCTTCCTTCGGCGCGGAGAAGCTGCTTGAGAACTACACCGCTCTCATCACCGCCATCCTGCGCGCGAAGCCCGCGACCGCGAAGGGCCAGTATATCCGCAGCTGCGTGACCGCCACCACCATGGGCCCCGGCATCAAGATCAACGCCCAGAAGCAGCTCTGATTTCGGATCACAAAAAATCGTCGAATGAAAATTCGGCGATTTTTTTATTCACAAATTGTTCAAGATAGTTTCAGGTTCTTTTCAGAATTCCGTGATAGGATACAGCCAAGAAATGAAACAAGAGGTGTTTTCCATGTACGAGAACAACGATCCCAATACCGAAAATAACGAAAGCAGCACGTACCGGTACACGCCGGAGCGCGGCACGCAGAGCGATTATACCGCGGGGGCGCATAACGCCGATTCACAGTACTCTTCCGGTCCGCAGAGCGGCTGCATTCCCGGCAGCTATTCGTATTCCCCCGAGCCGCCGAAGAAAAAGAAGAAACTCTCCGCCGGAAAGATCATCGCCATCGCCCTCGCGTGCGCGCTGCTGGGCGGATGCCTCGGCGTCGGCGCAACGCTTCTGCTGCGCAATAATACGGAAAACCAGACTCCCTCGACCGGCACGACTATGTACGTCGGCGAGCGGCAGACCGAAAAGGTGAATACCGCGCGTACCGATACCTCCGAGAAGCTCACGCCGCGCGAGGTATATGCGCAGAACGTGAATTCCACCGTCGGCATCACGACCTCGATCACGACGAACTACTGGGGCTATCAGACAACGAGTGCCGCTTCCGGCTCCGGCTTCATTCTGACCGAGGACGGCTACATTCTCACAAACTACCACGTGATCGAAAACTCCAGCAGCGTGCAGGTAACAACTTACGACAACACCTCCTACAGCGCCTCGATCGTCGGCTATGACGAGAGCAACGACATTGCCGTTCTCAAGATCGACGCTACCGGTCTCACGCCGGTCGTGCTTGGCAGCTCCGATGATCTTTATGTCGGTGACGAGGTCATGGCGATCGGCAACCCGCTCGGCGAACTGACGTTCTCGCTCACCGTCGGCTACGTGAGCGCGCTTGACCGCGAGGTCACGCTCTCCTCCGGCACAACGATGGATCTCATCCAGACCGACGCCGCCATCAACTCCGGCAACTCCGGCGGCGCGCTCTTCAACAGCTACGGCGAGGTCGTCGGCATCACGAACGCCAAGTACAGCTCCTCCTCTTCTTCGGGCAGCGCGTCCATCGACAACATCGGCTTTGCCATCCCGATCAACCACGTGAAGAACATCATCACGAGCATCATTGAAAAGGGCTATATCGTCAAGCCGTATATCGGCGTTTCCGTCACGACCGTGAGCAGCGAAATGGTCAGCTACGGTCTCCCGCAGGGCGCAGCGGTCAAGGCCGTCAGTGAGAACAGCCCCGCTGCGGAATGCGGACTGAAGATCAACGACATCATCACCGCCATAAACGGCGAGGAGATCACAACGAGCAGCGAGCTTGTGAAGATCGTCTCCGCCAGTCAGCCCGGCGACGAGATGACGCTCACCGTCTACCGGCAGGGTGAGAGCGAGCAGCTTACGCTCACGCTCACCGTCGGCGAGCAGCAGAAGAGCGCTCTGGCCGATCCCACATCGTCCTCGAACCAGCAGCAGTCCTCCGGTTCCTACGGCGGCTTCCCGTTCGGCTTCGGCTATGGCTACGGCGGCTAAATCATCGCCCCTATTGAAAAAAGCAAAGGCTCTGTTTCTCCGGAAACAGAGCCTTTGCTTCTTATTTGCGGAGCACCGATTTTCCCATGTACTTCCAGGTGTCCTTGTGGCCGCCGTAACGCATCGCCTTCCGGCAGCCGGGGATGTCCCAGCAGAGAGTGCCGAAAAGCGCCGTCACGCCGTAATCAAACCAGATCGGCGATACCGGAACGCTCGGCCCGCTCAACGCTACGATCTGCGAGTCGCGGCAAAGCTCAAGGATGTGCGGCATCGTGCCGTTCGTGAGAGCCATGCCGGTGATGACGACGACATCGGAGCCGGGGAGCAGCCGGTCCTCCTCCCGTTCCGGATAGTCGCCGGGGCGCGGATCCTTTTCAAACACGCGCAGCTCCCTCATGCCCGCGAGCTTTTCGCCGCCGCGAAAGTGGCCTATCGTAGAAACGAGCTTCCCGGCGCACTCCGGTTCCAGTGCGCGGAACACGTCGCCCTCGTCGATCTCCGGCGGATAGAGCGTAACGCCGAGGGCCTCCATGCTCTCGCGCCGGTTGAACCATGCGTTCACCGCCGCGCAGCCGAGCGCCGAGAGCGCCATATCGTCCGAGCCGAGCTGCGCTGCAAGATCGCGCAGCGGCTTTCCCAGCCAGTCCGTACAGACGGCCGCGTCGCCATACGGTTTTTTCCCCGGCAGCGGCAGCGAGGCAAGCCCCGCGCCGCCCTCCGTTTCCACATATGCCTGATACCGCCCGCGCACCGCCATGGTAACGCGCAGATGCGCCGGTACGGAAGAAATAAACGCTTCATAAAGTTCCATACGGATTGTACCTTGCCTTTCTGTTTTCGCCGGAGTATAATCAGTTTCAGTATACAGGAATTTACCGCATATCACAAGTCAGGAGGAATACCCATGCGAAGGATTTTTTCCAAGCTGCTTTATGAAATCGAAGAAGAGCGCAATACTATGCTCGTAACAGTCATCGCCGATCGCGGCAGCGCGCCGCGCGGCGCGGGCGCGGCGATGCTCGTCGGCGAAAAGGGCCGCATCACCGGCACGATCGGCGGCGGCGCCGTGGAATATCAGTCGGAGAAAAAGGCGATGGAGCTTCTCAAAGCCGGTGAGAGCGCCGTGCATGAGTTTGTGCTCCGGCCCAACGATAAAGAGGACATCGGCATGCAGTGCGGCGGCGATGTTACGGTGCTCTTCGAGTATGTGAGCGCCGACGATCTCCGCTGGAGCCTGCTTGCAGGCGCCGTGTGCGACCGTATCGAAGCGGGCAAGCACGGCTGGCTCGTCCTCCCGCTCGACGGCAGTGTGCCGAGCCTGTACGGTGAGGAAGGCCTTCTCTGCGGCGAGGGCGTAAGCGAGGAAGAGCGCGCCGCTCTCTGCACGACGCATACGGTCGTCACAAGCACCTGTTACGCCGAACCGCTGCCGCTCTTCAACCGTGTTGTGATCTTCGGCGGCGGCCACATCACGCAGGCGCTCACACCCATGCTCGGCGCGGTGGATTTCCGCTGCGTCGTGCTCGACAACCGTCCGGCTTTTGCCGACATTTCCCTCTTCAAGGGAGCTGAGGACGCTATGGTCTGCGATTATGATAACATTGCCGAGTCCGTAACGCTCACCGCCGAGGACTATGTTGTCGTGATGACGAACGGCCATTCCGGCGATCTCATTATCGAGGAGCAGGTGCTCCGCTTGCCGCACGCCTACCTCGGCGTCGTCGGCTCGCGCAGCAAGATCGCGTTCGTCAACAAAACGCTCATGGACCGCGGCATTCCGGAGGAGGCGCTAAAGGCCGTGCATACGCCGATCGGCACGCCCATCCGCGCCGTCACCCCGGCGGAGATCGCCGTGAGCATTCTCGGTGAGCTGATCCTCTGCCGCGCCGAGATCCGCGAGGGCGAAATGCCCGCGCACCACGGCTGCCCGATGCACGGATAAGCAGCATATATCCCATAAGCTCATACGTACATAAGATCATCCCCCGCGGACACATCGTCTGCGGGGGATGATCCATTTGTCTTTTCAAACCGCTCCCCCAGCGAAGCGGGGGTTGTTTGAAGGCTTTAGCCCAGCATGGCCGCGGCTTCTTCCGCGGTCAGGTCGTAGTTCCAGAACACCTTATAGATCTCCTGCGTCTTGGCGGTCATGTCGTAGTCATAGACCTCCGGGTACAGCAGATTGCCAAGCCACCACACACCGAGGATCATGTTCATGGACGGGGGCGCGGACAGCCAGCAGTAGGGATCGCACGGCACGGTATAGACCCTGCCGTCCTTCACGGCGCGCAGCTCCTGCCACGCGGCCTCGGTCTTAATGATCTCCAGAGCCGCGGCGTCGGTCACGAGGACAACATCGGGATCAAAGTTGTAGAGCTGCTCCATGTTGATCATGTTGCCGCCGCCCTTGTTGCTGACATCCTCGAGCACAACGGCGTTCTTCGCGCCGACAATACCGAGCACCTGCGCCTGAGAAGAGCCCTCGGCGTTCGTGCCGAGAGGATCGCTGCCGGAGCTGTAGAGCACGGAGAGCTGCTGATCCTCCGTGATCTTCGCGCTGTTTTCGGCGGCCATGGTCATGGTCTCCTCAACGAGCTTGGCAAGCTCTTCGCCGCGCTCTTCCTTGCCGAGGATGGTGCCGAGCGTGCGGAAGGCGTCCGCCATGTGGGCAAGATCGGCTTCAATGAAGACGCAGGGCAGGCCGGTCTGCTCCTGAAGCGCCGTCAGATCGTCCGCAACGGACTTTTTGAAATCGCCGAGGTCGATGATGACCTCCGCGCCGGTGGCGAGAAGCTCTTCAAGATTCAGCGTGGCCTTGCCGCCGTACAGCTGACCGGTCACAGGCAGATCGGCGATGCCGTCATAAAGATACGGGACCTGATTTTCGCTCACCTTGGTGCCGACGCAGACGAGCTCTTCGGGCGCGAACGCCGCAAGGATCATCGTGGCGACCGTGCCGCTGGGAGCGATCTTCGTGATGTTGGCGGGCAGCTCAACTTCGCGTCCGCACGAATCGGTGAACATGACCGTTTCGGCAGCGGGCTCTTCGGCGGGCTCTTCCGCCGGGGCTTCCGTTGCAGCAGGCTCTTCCGTCGCCGCGGGTGCGGGCTCCGCGGGAGTCGGTTCCGCCGCACCGCACGCGGCAAGGCTGAACAGCATCACCAGCGCAAGAAGCAGGGCAAGTATTTTTTTCATGGATGTACTCCTCTCAGTATATTCTCTTTCGAGAATATTTTCGTGTGAAGTAAATATAACAGATTTCGTATCATTCTGTCAATTGCTTTTTCGTCGTCGCTATGCTACATTACATATGACATCTGTCGGCAAAAATTGGAGGTTAATTTATGCGTCGTTTTACTCGTCTCACCGGCGCTCTGCTCGCACTGCTGCTCGTCTTTTCCGTTCTTTCCGGCTGCGGCGGCGCCGTGCCGGACGTGCCGTCCAGCACTGCCGCCCCCGCTGCGGACGCCGTCCCCGCGGCAGACGCCCCGTCGGATGCCGAAGCGGACGCCGTCTCTCCGGGCGAGTCGGACAAGTCCTCCCCGGCTGCGCTCGACGAGGGCGGTGAGTATACCTCGGCGGAGGACGTGGCGCTCTATCTGCATCTCTACGCTCATCTGCCGCGGAACTTCATCACCAAGAAAGATGCCCGCGCGCTCGGCTGGAACGGCGGCGGGCTGGACGATTACGCCAACGGCAAATGCATCGGCGGCGACCGGTTCGGAAACTACGAAGGACTTCTGCCGGACGCGCCCGGGCGGGAGTACCATGAGTGCGATATCGACACACTGCATGCCGCCTCGCGCGGGGCGAAGCGCATCGTATACTCCAATGACGGGCTTATCTATTATACCGAGGATCACTACGAGAGCTTTATATTGCTTTATGGCGAAGAATGATGTTCTTTTGAACCATTCTTTCTATATTTTATCTATTTCATTTCCGCTTTCGTGTGCTATAATACGATTTGGTTTTTAAATGTCTTCTTATGTAATGTGAGGAAAATACATGGATCAACCTATTGTGCAGGGGCTGCTCACCTTTCTCGGCGGTGCCGTCGTTGCCGGTCTCAACGCCCTGCTCTCCGCCCGGCTGCTGGAAAAAAAGCCTGCGGCTTTCGCTTCGTTCTCCGCAGTACGGCAGCTGTTCAATGTTGCCTATCTTGTTCTGGTTTTCTTTGGTTCGCGCGCTCTCGGCTGGGACGTTACGGCGCCGCTCGTCGGCGCGGCGCTCGGCCTGACCGCTCTTTCCATGGTTTTTGCCATGCTTCTGGCACGGCGCAACGATAAAAAGTCCAAATCCGCCGCGGCGGATAAGAAGGGAGAAGATCTCAATGGGTGAATCCCGTGTTGTGATCCCGATTTTCGGAATTCTGGATGTGACCGGCGAGGTGATCGGCATGTGGGTCATTCTGGCCGCCGTCACCGTGATTTCACTGCTCGCCACGCGCCATATGCGCGAGCGGCCCGGCAAATTCCAGAATGTGATCGAGACGGGCGTTGAATACCTCGACAACTACTTTGCCGGCATTCTCGGAAAAAAAGAGTCCCGAAAACACTTTCTGTTTCTCGGCTCGCTCTTCATTTTCATCATTTTCGGCAACTACACCGGGCTCATCCCCGGCGCCGGTCTGACGGACTACTGGAAAGCGCCGACCTCGTCGCTTTCGGTAACGCTTGGTCTCAGCATCATCACGTTTTTCTACCTGCAGGGCTCAAGCATCCATGCGCGCGGCTTTCTCGGCTATCTCAAGCGCTTTATTTCCCCCATCGCGATCATGCTGCCGCTGCTCCTTCTGGATGAGTTCATCAAGCCCGCGTCGCTGGCGCTGCGTCTGTTCGGCAATATCTTCGGCGAAGAGACCGTCACGGAACAGCTCTATGAGATTCTGCCCATCGGCGCGCCGATCGTGATGATGGTGCTCTCACTGCTCTTCTGCGCGCTGCAGGCCATCGTTTTCACGACGCTCGTTTCCATTTATCTGCAGGAGGCCACCGAATAACGGCGCGTCTTTTAAAAGCAAAAGAATAAAGAATATTTTTGTAAGGAGATACACTACCATGACCGATTCCGCCATCATTGCTATTGCCGCCGCCATTTCCATCGCCTTCAGCACCATAGGTCCCGCTATGGGACAGGGCAAGACCGCCGCCGCCGCCATGGAGAGCATTGCCCGCCAGCCCGACGCCGCCGGCGAGATCCGCTCCTCGCTCATCATCTCGATGGCCATGATGGAGGCTCTCACCATTTACGGCCTGCTGATCGCCTTTATGCTCGTCGCCAAGGTCTGAGAGGCACGCAGCTATGACGATCGAACCATCTCTCATCGTATGGACGGTTCTATGCTTTCTCGCGCTGGTGCTCATTCTGAAAAAACTGCTCTTTCAGCCGATGCTGACCTTTATGGACGCGCGCAATGCGAAGATTGAGGCCGCGCGCAAGGCGAAGGAGGACGCACGCACGGAATACGAAGCGGAAGCGCGCCGCCTTGCGGACGAGCGCGCTGCGCAGGAAGCGCAGCTGCGTCAGTCCGGCGCGGAGGCGCTCGAGCAAGCGCAGGAGGAACTGCGCCGTGAAACGGCGCAAAAGCGCGCCGAGGCTGCACAGCGGCTCGCAGAAAACCGCGCCGCGCTCGCCGAAGAATCCGAACGCATCACCCGCGAGCTGGAACCGCAGCTCTCCGATCTGGCGCTTGATCTCGTGAACCATCTGCAGCACTGGCAGGACGATCGCCACTCCGCCGTGGATGCGGAAACGATCGCGGCGCCGTATGCCGACATAGAGCATCTCACCGCCGGTGAGCATACGAATGCTACTACGAACAGGACGAAATGATTATGCGTTTTGTATATGCCGTTATCAATCTTCTGATCCTTGCGGGGCTCATCTATCTCGTCGGACGAAAATCCATCGTGAAGATCTTCCGCTCTCGCCGGGAGAAGATCACGCATGAGCTGGACGAAGCGGAAACGCCGTTCGCTCCCGAGCCGCTGCCGGAGATGCCCGCGCCGGACGACACGGCGCTCAAGTCCGAGCTTGCCGCGGCGGAAAAGGACGGGAAGGCCGCTCTTGCAGAGCTCGATACGCAGTATGAGGCGGACGCCGCCGACCAGCGCCGCGAAATGCTCTTTACGACCCGCGCGCAGATCATTGAGCAGGTCCTCTCTCTCGCCGAGCAGCATATGCGCTCGGCGGAATATCAGGCTTCCAAGCTTGCCCGTCAGAACGAAGCGGTAGAGCAGATCCTCGCGCAGATCCATCTGACGCCCGGCGATGTTTCCTATATTTCCCGCAAGGGCGTGCTGTATGTGACGCTCACCTCCGCCGCCGTGCTTCCCGACGAGACCGTCGAGAAGGTGCGCAAGCGTGCTGAAGCGCTCGTCGCCGCCGCCGGAGGGAAGATCTCCTACTGGGTGCGGCAAAAGGAAGAGCTCATCGGCGGGCTGCAGCTCCGCATCGGCGATACGATCTACGATTACACCATCTCCAACAAGCTCTACCGTCTCGGCAAAGCGCTCAACGACCGGCCTCTCACGGAGACGGACGCGGATTCCATCCGCGCCGGTATGCTCGACGCCGTGCACCATATGAAGCTCGGCATCGACGTGTTCCAGGTCGGCCGCGTGCTCAGCGTGTCGGACGGCATCTGCTGGATGGACGGTCTCGCCGACATCATGTACGGCGAGCTGGTCGAGTTCGTCAACGGCGAGCGCGGGATGGTCATGGACATTCAGGCTGACCGCGTCGGCTGCATCATCTTTGGCCGCTACGACCATGTGGACAGCTACAGCCGCGTGCGCCGTCTGAACAAGATGGCAAGCGTGCCCGTCGGCGAGGCGATGCTCGGCCGCGTTGTGGACGCGCTCGGCAAGCCCATTGACGGCCGGGGCCGCATCTGGAGCACCGAGACCCGGCCCATCGAATTCCAGGCGCCCGCCATTCCCGACCGGCAGTCGGTCTCCGTGCCGCTGCACACCGGCATCAAGGCAATCGACGCACTCGTGCCCATCGGCCGCGGCCAGCGTGAGCTCATCATCGGCGACCGTCAGACCGGCAAAACCGCTATCGCTATCGACGCCATTCTCGCCCAGAAGGGGCAGAATGTGCTCTGCATCTATGTTGCCATCGGCCAGAAGCGCGCCACCGTTGCGGAGATCGCCGCGCGGCTGGAGGCCGCCGGTGCGATGGAGTATACGACGATCGTGTGCGCCACGGCGTCCGATTCCGCGTCGCTTCAGTATATCGCGCCGTTTGCCGGTGCGGCGATGAGCGAGTATTTCATGTACAAGGGCCGCGACGTGCTGATCGTGTACGACGATCTCTCCAAGCATGCCGTAGCGTACCGTGAGATCTCCCTGCTGCTGCACCGTCCTTCCGGACGCGAAGCGTACCCCGGCGATATCTTCTATCTCCATTCCCGTCTGCTCGAACGCGCCGCGCGCATCAACGCCGAGGCCGGCGGCGGCAGCGTCACGGCGCTGCCCGTCATCGAGACGCAGGCGGGCGATATCTCCGCTTACATCCCGACGAACGTCATTTCCATCACCGACGGCCAGATCTTCCTCGAAACTGACCTCTTCAACGAGGGCCAGCGCCCGGCGGTCAACGTCGGTCTTTCGGTCTCGCGTGTCGGCGGCGCAGCGCAGACGAAGCTCATGAAGCAGGTCGCCTCCTCGCTGCGCACGGGTCTTGCCCAGTACCGCGAGCTCGCCTCCTTTACGCAGTTCGGCTCCGATCTGGACGAGACGACGCGCAAAACGCTTGCCGCGGGTGCCAAGATGATGGCCGCTCTCCGGCAGGACCGCTTCTCTCCCCTTCACGACTGGCAGCAGGCGCTGCTCATCTTCGCCGTGTCCGGCGGCTACGCCGACAAGGTGGAAGCGGATGATCTCAACGACTTCTCATCCCAGCTCTTCTCGTGGTTCATCACGAAGGAGCCGGCTCTCACCGAAACGCTCAAAACCGGCAGAAAGCTCGACGACGATACCAGAGCCGCGCTCCATGCCTCGCTCACCGCGTTTGCGGAGGCGCTCTGATGGCAGGACTGCAGCAGCTCAGAAAGCGGCTGAAAAGCATCCGCGCCACCGGTCAGCTCGCCGAAGCGATGCGCACCGCCGCCACGATCAAGTACTCGCGCGTGAGCAAGGTCCGCGAGGAGTTCACCCCCTATGCCAGCGGCAGCGCCGACATGCTCTCGCTGCTCGGCCGGTTCGGGATCTGCCGCGAAGCGGACAGGATCTCGCCGAAGAACTGTCTTGTTCTGTTCGGCAGCAACCGCGGGCTTTGCGGCGGCTTCAACGCCGAGCTTTTCCGCTTCATGGACCGGGTGCTCGCCGCCGAGGATGAAACGCCGCACATCATTTCGTGCAGCCGCAAGGCGAGCGCATATCTTCGCGAGCGCTCGCTCGCCTATGAGGAGTTCATTCTCTCCGATGTGCCGGATTACGAAGAGACGCACGCGCTCTGCGAGCATCTGAAAAAGCTCTATACCACGGGCGCGGTGAACCGCGTGCGGCTCATTTACCAGAGCTACCGCAACATGCTCTCGCAGGAGCCGACCGACCGGCAGATCCTGCCTGACCCGGAGTCGCATAAGACCGCGAACCCGGATGGCATTTTGTATCTGCCGAGTCCCGCCGCCATCGGCGCGCGGCTCGCGCTCACCTGTCTGAACAACGAAGTATTTGCCGCGGCGCTCGACAACGCCTCCGGCGCGCAGGCCGCCACGCTCATGGCGATGCGTTCCGCCTGCGACAGCGCGACGGAATCCGCCGCCAAACTGGAAACCACCATCAATCGCCGGAGACAGGCGGATGTCACCGCCAGCGTCATTGAGATCGCCTCCGGCAATCTGCAGCAAGGAGAATAGCTTATGTCCGCCGGAAATATTGGTACCATATCTCGCATCAGCGGCCCCGTTGTGGACGTGCATTTCCCGGAACACAGCAGCGTCCCGGATATTTTCCACGCCGTCGAGGTCACCATCAACGGCAGCGTTCATGTACTTGAATGCCTGCAGCAGCTCGGAAACGGCGAGGTGCGCTGCATCTCCATGCGCCCGACGGACGGCATGTCCCGCGGCATGGAAGCCGTGGATACCGGCGCACCGATCTCCGTTCCGGCGAGCGAGGGAATGCTTGGCCGCATGATCAACGTCACCGGCGAGCCGATCGACCGCGCCGGTCCGATCCCCGCCGCCGACCGCTGGCCGATCCACCACCGCGCGCCGGACTTTATCGACGTTGTCCCCGCCGGGGAGGTGCTGGAAACCGGCATCAAGGTCATCGATCTGATGACGCCATATGCCAAGGGCGGCAAGATCGGTCTTTTCGGCGGCGCCGGTGTCGGCAAGACCGTCCTCATCGAAGAGCTGATCCGAAACATCGCCTTTGAGCACAACGGATACTCCGTGTTTGCCGGTGTCGGCGAGCGCTCCCGTGAGGGCAACGACCTCTGGAACGAAATGAAGGAGTCCGGCGTTATCGACAAGACCGCGCTCGTTTTCGGCCAGATGAACGAGACCGCGGGCGCGCGTCTGCGCGTTCCGCTCGCCGGGCTCACGATCGCCGAATACTTCCGCGAGCACTCCCACAAGGACGTGCTGCTCTTCATCGATAACATCTTCCGCTTTACGCAGGCGGGCAGCGAGGTCTCCGCGCTGCTCGGGCGTATGCCCTCCGCCGTCGGTTATCAGCCGACGCTGGCCTCTGAAATGGGCATGCTGCAGGAGCGTATCGTTTCCACGAAGAACGGCTCGATCACCTCGGTGCAGGCGATCTACGTCCCCGCGGACGACCTCACCGACCCCGCCCCGGCGACTGCGTTCTCCCATCTGGACGCCACGACCGTCCTTTCGCGCAGCATCGTCGAGCTCGGCATCTACCCCGCCGTCGCGCCGCTGGAATCCTCGTCGCGCATGCTCACGCCCGACATTGTCGGCAAACGGCATTACCAGACCGCCAAGGAAGTGCAGCGCGTACTGCAGCGCTACAATGAGCTGCAGGATATTATTGCCATTCTCGGCATGGACGAGCTCTCCCCGGAGGATCGGAAAACCGTTTCCCGTGCGCGCCGCGTGCAGCGCTTTATGTCCCAGCCGTTCCATGTGGCGGAGAGCTTCACCGGCATGCCCGGCAAATTCGTGCACATTGAGGACACAATCAAGGGCTTTGAAGCCATTCTCGGCGGCGACTGCGACAACATCCCGGAGCAGAACTTCCTCATGGCAGGTTCCATTGAGGACGTATACGCCAAGGGCCGCTGAAAGGGTGGGATAACGGCATGACCGGAAAAACAAACGATTCCACCGCACCGCTTGAGCTCATTGTCCTCACGCCGCACGGCGAGGCCGTTGACGTTCACTGCGACAGCGTACACCTCACGGTCTGCGATGATGAGACCGGACACGGGGGCGGCCAGGTCGGCTTTCACCGCGGCCATATTCCGGCGGTGCTCGCGCTGGGCGACGGCCCGGCGGACGCGCTGCTGCACGGCGAAGCCGTATTTCACACCGTGGTGCACGGCGGTTTTGCCTCCGTGCGGAACGATGTGATCCGCGTCATTACCGACAGCGCCGTGGAAACCGAAGAAAAACCCGATACAGAAAATGAGGACTGATGCGAAATGCATCAGTCCTCATTTTTTTCTTGTATATACCGCTTTTCGCGGCTGTGACAGGAAAAGAGCAGTATCTGCCGGTGCTGCGCTATCTCGGCGAGATAGTCGAGCGCATGGCCCATACGCGCATCGTCAAAGTTGATGAGCGCGTCATCGAGCACGATCGGGCAGGGATCCTCTCCGCCGAGGAGCATATCGCACAGCGCGAGCCGCAGCGCCAGATACAGCTGATCGGCTGTGCCCCGACTGAGGAAGGCGCTCTCATGGAGCACCGGTTCCCCGGCGCAGCGGACAAGCGCATTCAGCTCGCGGTCGAGCGTGAGCTCCGTATACGCTCCGCCGGTCAGCCGGGAGAGCACCGACGCGGCGCTTTTTGCCAGCGCCGGGGAAAACTCCGAGCGCATCTCCTCATCGGCAAGCGCCAGCTCGTCGAGCGCGGCAGTCAGTGCCTCCAGCTCAAATTCCACACGTTCGTGTTCCGCTTCCAGCTCACGCAGGCGGGTTTTCCAGACCAGCGGATCGCCCAGCGTATCGAGCCGTCCGCGCAGGCGGGCCGTCTCCTCACGGAGAAGCTGCTCCTTCTTTTCGTTTTCCGACATCCGGCGGAGCGGCGCGGCGTCGCCGCCGAGGATCGCCGTGAGTTCCTGATGGAGCCGCAGCTCCTTTTCGGCAAGGCTCCGGGCGTATTCGCGCTCTTCCTCCGCCGCACGGGCGAGCGCGTCGGCCTCTTCCCATTGCGCGTAATACTCGTCGAACCGTTCCGGAATATCCTCCGGCGCTTCGGCGCCGTACCGGTCCAGTATCTCATGGAGCACCCGGTTGGCATCGGCACGGTCACGCGAACGGAAAGCCGATACGATCCCCACCGCCGCGAGCGCGAGAAGCGCCGCGGCAGCACCGATCCAGAACACGCTGCGGAAAAAGCCCGCGGCAGCGAAGCCGCCGGCGAGAAGAACAAGCAGTATCCATACCCACCGTCCCATGCCGGGCGCGTTTGCCGCGCGCTCGGCTTTTTTTGCCCGCCGTTCGTCGTCAAAGGCTCGGTTTTCCGCCGTTTCGTCCGGCTCTGCGCCGCGGAGGATCCCGGCGCGAAGCGCCTCGTCTGCCGCGGCAGACGTCTGCTCACGCCGCGCGGCCTCGTTTTCGGCCTTTTCACGCGCCGCGCGGCAGGCTTCGAGCTGCGCCATCGCATCGGCGCGCCGCTTTTCCTGCGCTCCGGCGAAATTTTTCTGGGCATTTGCGCTGCAGAGCCGGGCGTTTTCTGCCAGTTCCTCCGCGCGCGCAAGCTCCTCGGCAGTTTTATCGATAGCGGCGAGCTTTTCGTTCACCGCCGCCATTTCCGCTTCCAGCTCCGGCAGGCGGCCGCCGGTACGGTAACGGCACTTTCGCTGCAGGGCACGCAGCCGCGCCTCCGCCTCCGAAAACGAGCCGCTCTCCTCCCCTGTCGTGACAAGCGAGGCGATCTTCTTTTCAAGCTCCGCGCCCTGCTGCACGCCGAGCCCCGCCGGGCCAATGAATGCCGTGCGATCAAATACCGGCAGTGACGCGCCGGTGAGCGTTTCTCCGGCATTTTCCCCGGTAAAATCGAGAACCGGCTGAACGGAGCGGGAATACACAGCGGAAAAGACACGCATGGGCGCCGAGGGAATGCGCGTCGAGCGCGAAAGGGTAATGTCCTTCCCGCCGAACGTGATCTCCATTGTCCCCGCCATCGGGGAACCGCTCCACGGAGCGTACAGCACCTTGTCCGGCTTTTTCCCGGCGCGGCCGCGCTGGGCGGTGTCGATGCCGTAGAGCATGGCGCGCAGAAACGCGCACCACGTTGTTTTTCCGTATTCGTTGGGCGCTTCAATGATATTCAGCCCCGGTGACAGCTCAAGCGTGCGGTTTTGCAGCACGCCGAAGCTCGCCGTCATTTTCCGCACGATCACAGCCGCACCTCCCAACCTTCGAGCGCGGCAATGCCGCAGCGTACGGCGCGCAGGAGCATTTTCTTTTCCTCCTCGGTCTCCGCGGTCTCGATACGCCGCTGCATCCGGCGCAGAAACCGTCCGGCGAGGCTGTCCTCCCCGGCGCGCCGCCAGAGATCACGCGGCGGTACCGTTTCGTCCGAGAACGTGAGCGCGAAGAAATCCCGTTCCAGCGCCTGCCGGAGATAGGCAAGATCCGGCGCGGCAAAACTCTCGCCGGTCAGGATGATCTTATATACATCGTCCGCCGTGTCTTTTGGCAGCGCAGCGCGGATCGCGGCGAGCGCGTCCGCCCCCGGCTCTACGCGCAGCTTTTCATACCGGCGCACAGCGGTCGGGATAAAACCGGCTTTCACCGTTTCGCCGTCAATATCGATCTGCAAAATGCCCTTTTCGCCGCACTCGTCAAAGCCGCGCCCCTCCGGACAGCCCGGCCAGGCATAAAAGCAGCTTCCGGCACGGCGCAGGCCGCTCCCCAGATGGATATGACCGAGCGCGGCATAACGCATGCCGCTTTGCGAGAGCTCCTCCTCCGTCACCGGGCAGTACGGCGAGCCGGCGCGGCCCGGCGCGGCATGCAGCACCAGAAGCTGCGTTACGCCCTCCTCCGCCGGGGCATGAAAGCCGCGCAGAAGAGCCTCGCACGAGGGCGACATATACCCCGCGCCCCAGACGCGTGCGCCGAGCTCTGGCAGGAAAACGCTCTCCAGGCGGGGCGTGCGGAAGATATGGACGTTATCCGGGAAGGGCAGGAGCGCATACGGCGAGCGCCGGGAGTACCAGTCATGGTTTCCCGGCGCAATAAATACGGGGACGCGCACTTTTCCGAGCGCGGCAAGCAGCGCCTCGCCGGTCTCGGCGTAGGCGCTGCCGCTGTCCAGAAGATCTCCGGCAAGGAACAGGAGATCGGCATTTCGCTGGTTTACCTCCGCCGCGATGCGCTCCAAAAGCGCTCTCTGCTCGCTGCGACGGACGGACGCCTTTTCCGCGTCGAGCGATTCAAAGGGGGAATCGAGATGCAGATCGGCCGCATGAATGATCCGGATCATGGCGTTATGCGGATCGCTTCGACCGCGGTGCATGCGCCGGTTTCGGTATCGACGGTGAAAACCGCACCCTCGAGCTTTCCGGGGCCTTTCGCCTGCTCGTACCGGCGCGGGGGATCGCCGAGGAATTTGCGGATGGACTGCTCCGGCGCGATGCCGAGCACCGATTCGCTCGGCCCCGTCATGCCGAGATCGGAAATGTATCCCGTGCCGCGCGGTAAAACCCGCGCGTCCGAGGTCTGGACATGCGTATGCGTGCCCCACACGGCGGAGACGCGCCCATCGAGAAACCAGCCCATGGCGAGCTTTTCGCTCGTCGCCTCGGCGTGCATATCAACGAGCACCATGCGCGTCTGATTTTCCGCGAGCAGCGCGTCCACCGTCGGGAACGGGTTATCGGTGTTCGTATCGAGAGAAAACCGCCCCAGAAGATTGATGACGCGGATGGGGCCGAACGGCGTTGTATACGTCGCATCGCCCCGGCCGGGGCACTGCGGGGCGTAATTGGCCGGGCGCAGGATGCGCGCCTTCTCGTCGAGATACGGCTGCAGTTCCCAGCGCGTCCATGTGTGGTTGCCGAGCGTCACAACGTCCGCTCCGGCGGCAAGAATGGCGTCCGCCTGCGCGGGCGTGATGCCGACAACGTTGGCGTTTTCCCCGTTCACAACGGTGAAGGAAACGCCCTTGAGCTTCTGGAGCGGCTTTAGATGTTCCTTGAGAAAGGCGAGACCGGTCTGCCCGACAACGTCGCCAATGGCCAAAATATTGATCGTCATGCGTTTTTCTCTCCGTCCGTTCCGGATTCGTTCGTCCCGGCTTCGCCTGTTTCCGCTTCGCCGGCTCCCGTTTCGTCCCCGTCGTTCAGGTCATCCCCCACGGAGTTGAAGATATGGAAAATACCGCTCGAGTTGAGATCCATGATAATGGCGGCGGTGATCGGCAGACCAAAAAGACCGATAAGACCGCCGAAGAGCTTGGAACCGGCGTACATGCACGTGAGCGTTACGATCGGGCGCAGACCGACGTGCTTGCCGACGATCTTCGGCTCAATGATCTGGCGCGCGATTACAACGACGGCATAGATGATGAGGATGCCGAGACCGCGCATCGTATTGCCGGTGAGAAGCGTGATGATCGACCACGGAAGAAGGATCATGCCGCTGCCGACGATGGGCAGCGCATCAAAAATGCCGATGAGGATACCGAAAAGCAGCGGGTTCCCCACGCCGACGATCAGAAGGCCGACGGTGATCTCCGCCACGGTGATGCAAAAGATGATGGCATAGGACTTGATGAACTGCCAGATCATCTCAAGGAACGAGTTCTTGACATTCACCGCAACGCGCAGCGGTTTTTCGGGCAGGTTTTTCCGAATGAAGAGCCTGATGCGGTCAAAGTCCACGGAAATAAAGACCGTAGCGATCAGGCAGATGATGCTGTTGAGCAATATGCTCGGCAGGCGGCTCGCAATGCCGGTGACGCCGCTGACGATCTTGCCGGAGAGGTTGGTGACCGCGCTGCCGAGATTGGAGATCATGCCGGGCAGGGCCTGCTCAATAGCGTCCATGATGGACACATCGAACCGTTCGCCTACCTCCAGCACCCAGTTATAGAGCTTTGTGATGCCGGGGAGGACGCTCTGTTCATAAAACGTCGGCGCGAACGACACGAAATCCACGATCGTATCGGTCAGGCGGACGACGATGAGCGTCAGAAGGCCGCCGACGACGATGAACAGCACAAGCACGCTGATGATGCCGGCCACATTGCGGTTCATATGGAATTTCCGCTTCACGAGGACCTTGTTCCCGTCCTTGCCGCGGACATAGCGCGTTTCCCGGCTCAGCGCGCGGGAGATCGGACGCACGACCGCCGCGAAAATGAACGCAAGGAAGATCGGCATCATTATGTTGATGAGGTACTTGAACACCAGAAAGATGATCGCAACGATCACCGCCCAGTACGCAATGTTGATAAGGAAGTTTACGCGGGGATTCGTTTCCCGTCTTTCTTCCATAAAATTCCCTCCTTTCAGGGTATCACATATCGGCTGTAAGGAACGGCAGCGCGAGACGCTGCTCCTCGCCGTCGAGCGTATATTCAATGCGCGGCATGCCGTCCATGCGTACACGCACGTTTTCGGCGTCCAGCAGCCGGCGCAGCTCGCGGTAGGTCTCGCGCTTTTCCTCGTCATAGGCGTTCATGTCGTCGGAGGTGAAGAACACGCTCCCGAGCAGCGCGTCGGCGCGCGCAAGCATCGTTTTCTGCCCGCCGGAGAGCTTGAGATTGTCGCTGCGGAGGAAGAACACATCCGGATCGTTCCCGAAAGCGCGGCCGTTCAAACCGCGGCGGAAGAGCGTATTTTCGAGTGAATGCTTTGTGGAGATGCGCTCGCGGTGCGCCATTTTCATAATAAATGAGCCGTCCCAGTCGAGCCCCACATCGCACCCGATGCGGCAGTAGTCCACGAGTCCGAACGCAGGCATGAGCGGCGCGCCGCAGCCGATGATGAGATGCTCGCCGCACATCTCGCGCAGGAAACCCATCGCGCGGCGCATGCGCTTGGCGCGGCTCTCCGTCGGGAGATTGACCGGCGCGGCGGCATAGAGGAAATCGAGCTTCACAAGATCGAAGCCCCAGTCGGTGAACACGCGGCGGAACACGTCGCGCAGGTACTGCGCAGCCTGCGGATGGTCAAAATCGATCGCATAGAAGCCGCCCCAGTTCATGCCGCAGTACCATGGCTTGCCGTCTACGCGCAGCAGCCAGTCCTTGTGCCGCCGGAAGATCTCCGAATCCTTCTGGCAGACGAACGGCGAGAGCCAGAGACCCGCGCGAAAGCCCTTTTCATGGATCTTGTCCGCCGTGCCGCGCAATCCCTTCGGGAATTTCTTCGCGTCCGTCGTCAGCCAGTCGCCCACGGCGGGTTCCCAGCCGTCGTCGATCTGGAATACATCGCCCTCGGAGAGAACCCCGGCGCAGCCGGAGAGATCGGAGAGGATGCATTTCTCGTCGATATCCTGATAGCGGTTGTACCAGCTCGAATACCCGGCAATGCGCTCCGCGGGCTTTTTCGGCAGGCCCATGGCGGCAAACCAGCCGTCGTAGACCTCCTTCTCCGCGCCCTCGGCATAGAAGAGATCAAAAACATGGAACTCTCCGTTGCAGCGCACGCCGCAGCAGTCGCGCGAGAGCGTGAGCTTCCCGGCGTTGGCGTCATAGCGGATCATGGTGTAGCCGCTCGATTCATCGAGCGAGCCGAGCAGCCGGAAATGCTCGCCGCGCCGCCAGTAGGCATAGGATTCGCCGTGCGTCACGCCCGGCGTTTCCGGGTAATCGGTGAAATAGTAATCGCCGTAGCGCTCCAGTCCCAGCGGCTTGAAGCGCGCGAGCGGGCTCGCGAAGGAGGGCGTGCGATCCTTCACACCGCACTCCGGCGAGTACGTCCAGCTCTGAAAGCCGTTGATGAAAATGCGCTCGCCCGGCTCCGTATCCCAGAGCATCGCGCCGGTCACGCTTTTAAGCGTATCGTCCGGCAGCTCGCAGACGATGCGGTTCTCTCCCGGCTGCATCAGCGTGCTGCCGGTGACCGTCGCGCCGTTTTCCAGTTCCACGCGCCATAAGAGTTCCATATTCCTCACTCCTGTTCGACGTTTTGTCCTTGTATCGAGAAGCGCACCTCTTCCTCCGGCAAACCGGCGGCGGAAATGCGAAGAACGGCCTCCCCGCTCTCGCCCGTGGTGCGCACATAGGTACCGGTCATGCCTCCCTCGGCAGTCACGGTGTCGGGCCCGATGAGCGCCGCCGCGCCCGTAAGCGAGAACCGCACCGGGAGCTGCGCATAGGGGGCCGGGGTGCCGTGCTCATCGAGAATGCGGACGCGCACCGCGGCGGCGTCCCAGGTATCCCCTTCGCAAAGCGCCGTTTTGCTCACGCGCACCTCCATGTGCAGCGCCGCGCCCGAGGCGCGCGTCACGCTCGCAACGGTCTTGCCGCCGGTACGGGCATCGAAGCGCCAGCGCGTCGCCGCGCCGCCCCAGTTGCCGACGTACTTTCCGAAGAGCGCCACGCCGTCGTCCATCGTGAGCTTGTAGCGCGCCATGGCCCACGCCATGCGCGCCTTGTCCGCGACAGGCATCCCGGCCAGACCGTTCTTTCCGGCGGAAACAAGGCATTTTCGCAGCAGCTCCGCCTTGTCGTGCGGGAAATGCTCCTGCGTTTCGAGCAGCTCGCCGATCGTATCGTCGATCGCCACAGGGCCGTGCGGCAGACCGTCCCACCCCTTTGTGCGGAACGAGGCGACGAACCGGTCGTTCTTATAAAGCGCGACCTCCTCGGCGTTCGTAAACGCCCAGATATCACCGATATTTCCCGCGGGATAATCGCCGATATCCATCGGCGAGCCGATCTCGAGCACCGGCGTCTTGTCCCCCTGCGAGGCATAGAGCGCCGCGGCAAGCTTCGGGTTGCGGAAGGCGTCCATCACGCCGTGGTAGCACACGCGGTCGCCCGAGCCGAAGTCCTTGTGCGTCGGATAATCAAACATCACCCAGCCGAAGCAGCCGGAGATCTCGCCGTCGGACGCGGCGGCATTCTGCACGCGCGCATGGCGCAGCGCGTGCTCCTGCCGCTTTTCCCACGGGTCGAAGGATTTCGTCGGGAACATGTGGCCGTTGCACTCGGAAATGAGATAAGGCTTGTCCATATCCGGCGTCACGGCGCTGCGCTTCTTTGCGCCGGGTGCCGTGCCGTCGTGCGAAAAGTCGTTATAGGCGTATACGTCCTCCAAAAGATGGCTCTTTTCAAGATAGCGCACGCCGGAGGTCTGACGGGACGGGTCGAGCGAATGCGCCAGGGCATTTGTCTCGCGGTAGAAATCATCGTCGTCCAGACTTTCGTTGATGCGAACGCCCCAGAGGACGATGGACGGATGATTGCGGTACTGCGTCACCATCTCGCGCACATTCTCCACCGACCGGCGCTTCCACGCCGCGTCGCCGATGTGCTGCCAGCCGGGAAGCTCGGTGAACACGGGCAGCCCCAGCTCGTCGCACGCATCGATAAAGTGCCGGCTCTGCGGATAGTGCGACGTGCGCACCGCCGTGCAGCAGAGCTCTTCCTTCAATATCCGCGCGTCCTCGCGCTGGAGCGCTTCGGGCGCGGCGTAGCCCATGTAGGGATAGCACTGGTGACGGTTCAGGCCGCGGAGGAACACGCGCTCGCCGTTGAGATAAAACCCGCCGCGGCGGAATTCCGCCGTGCGAAAGCCGAAGCGGACCGTCTTTTCGTCGGTCACGGCGCCGCTCGCGTCAAGCAGCTCGGCGCGGATCGAGTAGAGATTCGGCTCGTCCAGCGTCCACGGGCGGGCGTTTGAGCAGTTTACATAATATTTATTATCGTCACCCTCCGCCATGGCGCAGACCGCGCCCGCGGCGTCGAGCAGCGTGACGCGCCGGCGGGCGCCGCTGCCGGAGACGGTAAGGGCGATCTCGGCGCGCGTAAGCGTCGGCGTTGTGACGAACACGTCCTCGATCACGTCCGCGCCGCGGACATCGAGCCATACCTCGCGGTACAGCCCGCCGTAAGCGAGATAGTCCAGCACGAAGCCGAACGGCGGCACGGCGGGATTTTCGGTCGTGTCGAGCCGCACGGCGAGACGGTTTTCCATGCCGTAGCGCACGGCGGACGTGATCTCCACGCGAAAGGCCGTGTAGCCGCAGGCATGCTCGGCGAGCTTCTCGCCGTTCAGGTATACCTCGGCAAAATGCGCCGCGCCGTCAAACTGCAGAAAGAGGCGCTTGCCGCGGTACTCCAGCGGCACGGAGAGGCCCCGCCGGTAACCGCAGATGCCGGCATAGTCCTCCGGCTTTGCATAGTGCAGCGGCACTTCCCCTGCCGTGTGCGGGAGATCGACAAGCGGAAAGCGTCCCTCGCCGTGGGCAAAGCCGGCGCTCCACTCGCGGGTGAATTCCCAATCGCTGCAAAGGCTGATCATGGCGTTCCTCCGGAAAGAAATTACTCTTTTCATTTTACATGGAAAGCGGCGTTATTTCAACCGAAAGAAAATATTTAACAAAATCACAGCGGCGTCCCGAACGGCACGCCGCTGTGATTTCACTGCAAATTATCCTCCACAGGCCTCCCCCGGATGGGGGAGGCTTGCGGGGATGGGGAAAATTACTGCTGGTTGATTTTGCTGATGACCGCCACCGCGTCGCTGACGTTCAGGAGCGTCGAGCCTTCCGGCGTGTCGTCCGCAATGTCCGCGCAGAGGAACTTGTACATCGCCACATCGCTGAAGGACGCATAGTGCGCGTTGTACATATCGTACACGAGCTGCGCGTCGTTGATGTCTACGACGCCCGATCCGTTCACGTCGCCGCCGTAGCTGACCATTCCGGCCGCTTCGCCCGCCGTGATGCTGAGCTGCGCTGCGGCGTCTTCCACGGAGAGCGTCGGCGCGATCACGAGATACGCATACGTTCCGTTCGTGCCGTACTTCGTGGTCTTGAACATTCTCTCTCCGCCGTAGGTGTACACATTGTTCGCGCCGGGATCCGCTTCCACGGTCACGAGCCAGACGGACTGCTGGTTCTCCAGCTTCACGTACTTCTGCACCTTCACACCCTGCGTGCTGACCGTCTTTTCGACCGTCACGGTGATCGTACCGGAGACGACCTTGACGCCGGGGATCGTGTAGCTGCCATTCGTGCCGGTGAGCACCTCATCGCCGAGCTTCACAGTGTAGTTGTACTTCGCGTCCTCGTTCACGGTGAACGTGAAGTCCGCGCCGGTCGGCGTATCCTGGGACGTGCCGCCATTGACGTCGCCCGCGCCGCTGCCCTCAAAGTTGACCGTGGTCTTCTCCACCTGAATGGCGTCCTTCGTCACGGTGATGACGATGTTTCCGGTCACGTCCGCGCCGGGGATGGTGTAGGAGAGGTTATCCGTCGTATCGGGCGTAACACTCTTGTCGCCGACCTTCACGGCGACCGTGTACTGGAAGCCGTCCTTCCTGTCGAGGGTGAACTTGAAGTCCTCGCCGTAGATCGCGCTCGACGCCGCCGTCACATCCTCTGCGCCGGTGCCTTCCACCTTTACGGAATAGGTCTTCGGCGTTCTCTTACCGGTCACGGTAAGATCGCCGGTGACGTTCTTGACGGTATAGGTGCCGTCGCCGTTATCGACAACTTCAACATCCTTGCCGTCCACCATCGCCTTGACGTCGGAGTAATCGTAGTGCTCGCTGTCCTTCTCGGTGAAGGTGTAGTCCGCGCCGTCCTCTACGGTCAAATCGCCCGTGAAGATGGGGTCGAGCGTGACGTTGTGCACCGCCTTGATCGTGAGCATCGTTTCCGCATCCAGAAGCTGCGCTTCCGGCGCGTCCTTCGCAACGGCGTTCGCCGACTTGTCGATCTTCGCGCTCGTCGCCGTCACGGTCGCGGTGCCCGTCGCCGAGGCGTTGACCGTGAAGTTCAGCGTGAACGCCTTGCCGAGGTTCTTCGCCTCGCCGTAGGCCTGCACATGGATCGTGCCGGCCGTGGCCGCGTCTACGGAGCAGTTGCTGTCCGGGACATCGACGGAAACGTAGGTCAGCTTATCGGTATCGTAGGTGAAAATCATGTCCGCCGCGTGGAACGTGGTCTCGTCTCCCGTGTGGCTCAGCGTCACGGGGACGGCCACGGCCTCGCCCGCGTTCACGGTCTTGTCCGCCGGCATCGTCAGCGTGTATTCCGCCTTGACGTCTTTCTTTGTCACGGTCACAGGCTGTTCTGCCGTAAAGTCCCCGTATTTCACCGTCACGCTTGTCATATCGGCCGTCAGAGCTTCGCCGTTTTCAATCGTGTAATCGCTGATTTCCTTTTCGTTCCCGTCGCTGTAGACCGCCATGACAACCATGCCGGCAGCGTCAAAGCTCTCGCCTTCTGTGTACTCCGTTCTGGTGGGGGCTTTGGCAATGTGGATGCCAGTCAAAGTCGCCTCCACGACGCCGCCCGGCTGCCATTGCAGCACCGGATAGCCGCCGTTGACGGCGTTGGTGTCCGCCTTGAAATATTCGCCCAGTACTCCCTGAAGAGCCTGCATCTGATCCGCTGTTTTTGCTTCCGCCATCGCAGCCGACGTGTCGTCCGCACGGCCGATGCCCTTTTCTGCGGTTCCCTCCAGATAGTAGACGTTCGAAACTTTCCCCGCCCAGCCAATGGCCGCACCTACAGCCGTACCGCCGGTCTCCTCGACCGCAACGGTCCCTGTGGTGTAGGCATTCGTCACCGTGGAGGCTTCCATAACGCCGACGAGACCGCCGACCATATTTTTCGTGGTGGATACCGCGCCGCGATTGTATACGTTTTGGATCGTTGCTTTCTTGGCGTAGCCCATAATGCCGCCAACGTACGTGCCAGCTGCCGTCACGCTGCCGGTATTGTAGCACCCGGTCATAGTGCCGGCATACAGCTCATAGCAGAAGCCGCCGATATTCTTCACACCGGAAACATTTCCCTCATTGCCGCAGTCGGTCACGGTGCAGTCCACCATCACGCCGGCAAACCCGCCGACGCCGCAGGCCTTGCCGGTGTTCTCATCCGCGTTCACCGCAACGCGGGAAACAACACCGGAGAGATCAAGATATTTTCCGTCGGCAACAACGCCAGCGATGTTCCCGCCGTAGACGGAATAATCGCTCTTGGCCGTCACACTGCCGGAAACGGTAAAGTTCTTGATGACGGCATGCGCATCTTTTGTGCCCTCAACGCAGCCGAAGAGCCCAAGATACACACGCTCGCCGGATGCCTTGGTTGCGTAATCCACCGAAAGATTTCGAATGACATGTCGCGCGCCATCAAAGGTTCCCCCGAATTTGACCGTATTTCCGCCAATCGGCGTCCAGTTGATTTCGGAAAGATCTATATCCGACGTCAGTACCGCAGAGAGAGCGTTTTCCCCGCCATTGACCTTCTTCGCGAACCACACAAGCTCTTCGGGCGTGCCGATTTGGTAAATTCCGCTCTCCTGCTTCGGTTCAACCGCGGTCTTTACGGTCACCCTGCATTTCGCCGTAAAGCCGCCATCCGTTGTCTTTACGGTAATGATCGTTTCGCCGGCCTTTCGAGCCGTAATGATACCATTCTTCACCGACGCGACATCCGCGTTTTCGGATTCCCATGTTATGCTCTTATCGGTTGCGTTTGCAGGACTTACGCTCGCTGTAAGCTCTGCTGTCTCGTCCGGAAACAGCGTTATGGTATTTTTGCTGAGTTCTACGCCATCGACCGGCGTGGATGCTTCCACCGTAACAACACATTCCGCTTTGGCACTGCCGCAAACTGCCGTAATGGTAGCAGTGCCGGTTTTTAATGCTGTAACCGCGCCGTCCTTCACTGTCGCAATACTCGCATCGGAGGTTGTCCACTCCAGAGAGTCGGTCGTATTCTCCGGCAAAACCGACGCGGTCAGCTTTGCCGTTTCATTCGGCTTCAGCGTCAAAACATTCTTGTCGAGCATCACTCCCGTGGCTGCAACAGCTTCGCGCGTCATTTCCAGATAGAGATCATAGGTACTCCCCTCTGCTGCGTTCATAATGGACATATAGGCGATTTTACTGTATTTTGCCGGAGCAAACGGCACCGAACTCACATCCGTCAAAAAAAGATCTTCCAGCTGTGCCGCCGTCAGAGTAAAGGGGTTAGCTCCTTCCTCGTTGATATATTTAGAACTGGCATCCGATACCAACAAAAACGCAGCATCGGCCACCTCGATCGTCGCTGTGCTGCCGTAAGGCAGTGCAGCATAATATTGCATCTCACCGAGCTTTGACACTACCGCAGCAGTGTCTCCTGTCGAAACAGCGATCGGCAATGCCGTTACTGTAACGGCGCATTCCGCTTTCACACTGCCGCAAGTCGCCCGGATAGTTGCCGAGCCGGCTTTCTTCGCCGTGACAGTCCCGTTCTCAACCGCAGCGACATTATCGTTTGAGCTTGTCCACACAACAGCTTCTGTCGTATTCGCCGGTGTCAGCGTCGCGGTCAGCGAAGCGGTCTCTCCGACAGAAAGCTCCAGCTTCGACGAGCTTATTTTGATGCCGGTCGCAGAAACCGGCTTTTCAAAGCGCACCGCCACGTCGTCATAGGCAAAATACGCCGGCTGGGAGAAACCGTAGCCGTTGTCACTCGAACCGGTAACGTTGAACGCGACCTTGCGAACTTTTCCAAGTACGGAGAGATCCCACTTTGTCCAGTCCATTACGATATTGTCCGGCCCCTTGCAGAGGTAGATGCCCGTTTCGCCGGTCTTTTTGCCGTTGGCGTCGTAGCCGATTGCAACGACCCTGACCCAGTCATCGTCTCCGATCTTTGCGGTGAGGCCATTACCGTCGATGTAGCAATTGAGCGCGTACGTCGTATTGGTGATATACATGTGGTCAACCACACGCTCAACGCCGTCGGTAAAGGAAAAAGCTGGCAGAACTTCGGTTTTATTATATTGGCTGCCATCGATATAGCCATAATGTACGGCAAAGTTATCCGAGCCGTTATGTCCGGCGCCGGTGCGCGTCAGTCCCGAAACGCCCTTTTTATATACGGTAAGCTGCGTTTGAAAACCGCCGTAATCGGCAATGTCTCCGGTGCCATAGTTGGAAATGGCATGTCCACCGCCCCAATAGCAGTATGCATTATAGTTATACGGAAAAACGTGTGAAAGCATAGTGTTATTTTCATCGGTCCACTTATATGCTTCGCTTTCCGTGTTAAAACCCGCGCCGCTACTGCCGTAAAGCAGCGGGCCGCCGTACTGCGGATCGTCGATCAGCGAAGTCCAGTCGCTGCCGCCGGCAAAGTTTGCGCCGCCCTTATAATCCGCGTCCTCAAAGGTCAGAACACGGAGATCATACGGCGTCTCGTCCACCGCCTGCGCGCTGGCCGGAACGAATGCCAGAAGCATTGTCAAAACCAGAAGCAGGCTGAGAAGCTGTGTTTTTTTCTTCATTCTCATTTCTCCTTTTTATTTTTTTCGCGCGGCCGGCACTGCCGAATAAAACAAAAGCGTCCGTACCGCCGAAGCCGTACAGACGCAAAACAGACATATATAGAGAAATCCCTCTGTGATGTGTGAGACAGACCCGGTACAGGCAGGTGTCTCGGCAAACGGGCTTTGCGTATCTGACTTATCCGTTCCGGTACTTCGGACGGCATCACAGTGACCGACTCGCAGGGAATTGCACCCTATTCCGCAAATTATTATAATATATAAAAAATATAACATTTGCCATTTGCCGACATTTTCAATTGTTTTTTCGGCGTAAGTCGCCGTGCAGAGTTCTTCTCTTTTGAGTTTAGTATAATCTATATACTTGTTACGCGCAAGTGTTTTTGAGAAATACACCAAAATTTACAAGAAAGTCCCCATTTATTTACAAAAAAGGCCGCATCAGAACGCCACATGGCGGAAGAGCGCCACGCAGCAGAGGATCACGGCAAGGGGAACATACACATACCGCCCGACGGCGTACCAGACTGTGCCGCGCTCGCGGCCCGCTCCGGTGTTGATGGCGGAGAGAAGCTCGTCCTTTTTCATCACATAGAACCACGAGACCGCGCCAAGCGTCGCGCCGATGGGGATGATGTAAATGGACACGAGATCCATCCACGGGCCCCATTTGGAGATCGTCTCCATGCCGATGCCGCAGCCGAGACAGATGACGCCGAGCAGTGCGAGCACCGCCTTGCGGCTGAGCTTCGGGAATTTGTGCAGCAGCGATTCCGCCACCGCTTCAAACATGTTCTGCAGCGAGCTGACGCCCGCGAAGATCATGGCGACATAGAGAATGATCGCAAAAAGACGGCCGAGCGGAATGTCCTGCAAAATGGTCGGGAGCGTCACAAAAAGGAGGCTCGGGCCCGCGCCGACGTCCAGCCCGTAGGAGAAGCACGCGGGGATGATGACGAGCGCCGCGACCACGGCGGCGATCGTGTCAAATAGTGCCGTGTGCTGCGCTACGCCGACAACGTCCTCGTCTTTCGAGAGGTACGCGCCGTAAACGATCATGCCGCTGCCCGTGACGGACAGAGAGAAAAACGCCTGTCCCATCGCCCAGATCCAGATCATCGGGTCGCAGAGCATCTCCCAGCGCGGCGTGAACATGAACTTGTATCCCTCCGCCGCGCCCGGCAGAAACGCCACGCGCACCGCAAGGACGACAAAGATGAGGAAAAACACCGGCATCATGATCCGGTTCGTCTTTTCGATGCTGTGCGCGCCGAAGAAGAGCGTCAAAAGCGTTCCGGCGACAACAATGATATGATATGGGATCACGGAAAAGTCCCGCGAGGAAAAGTCCGAAAACCACGCCGCGGCATCCGCGGTCATAAGCGTACCGGCAACGGAATCCACGAGTGCCTTGAGAACATAAGTCACGATAACGGCGTATCCGATCGCGATGCAGAGCGAGCCCGCGAGCGGCAGCCAGCCGAGTACCGCGCCCGTCTTCCCTGCCCCTTTGCCGCGGGTGGCCCAGGCGTTTTCGTACGCACCGAGCGTGCCGGTGGCGGCGCGGCGGCCCATGGCGAACTCCGCCGGGAGGCCGACATAGCTGAAGATCAGCACGAACAGAATATAAATGAGCAGAAACGCGCCTCCGCCATTGCTGCCCATTTTATTCGGAAAGCCCCAGACGTTCGCCATGCCGACGGCCGAGCCGACCGACGCGAGGATGAACCCCCAGCGGGTCGAAAAGCTCTTTACATTCTTTTTCTTCATCGATTCCCTCTCGACCGGAAAACCTGCTTGTTTTCCTGTTTTCACAAAGTTTTATTATTTTAAAGCTTTGCTGTAAAAAAGTCAAGGAAATACGGGAGAAAGCGACGAAATATCTGCCGCGCCGCCCGCCGTCAAGCCGCCGCTCTTGCATTTTCGGCTAAATCGTGCTATTTTATGGTTAGCATTAGCTAACAGGAGATGTATTGAAACCCATGAAAGAGAAAAAGAACGCCTGCACCGGCTGCGCCGCGGCGGAGGCGGACGGGCGGTTCGTCCGGCATCCGGAGAGCGCGGACGGCGAGGCCGTTGTGACTGCCTATCCGGTATTTCCGGGCATAGAGATCGCGTACTGCGACATACACGCGCACGAGTGCCGGCTCGAACACACGCCGGGGATCTCGCTCATGCGCATCAGCCACTGCCGCGAGGGGCGGCTCGAGCAGCAGCTAGGGAACGAATATTATTTTCTCGCGCCGGGGGATCTGGCCGTTTCACGCAGCGACGCCTCCGACGAGGCCGCGCGCTTCCCCACCGGGCATTACCACGGCATCACCGTAACGATCGACCCGGCGCAGGCGCCGGAGTGTCTTTCGTGGCTGCTCTCGGACGTGAACGTCCGCCCGGCGGCGCTGATGGAAAAGTTCTGCGCGAACGGTGGCTACTTTGCCGCCCGCTCGTCCGCGAGCGTGGAGCATATTTTTTCGGAGCTGTACTCCGTGCCGGAGGAGATCCGCAAGGGGTATTTTAAAGTGAAGGTTTTGGAGCTGCTGCTCTTTCTCAGCGCGCTACCGACCGAGCGGCGGCGCCCGGCCTATTCCGGCGCGCAGGTGCGCCTTGCCTCCGCCGTGAGCGAGTATCTGCTCTCCGCCACGGAGGAGCGCCCCACAACGGCGGAGCTCTCCGCAAAGTTCCACGCCTCGGCCACGCAGATATTGCAGAGCTTCCAGGGCGTTTACGGCATGTCTCCGGCGGCGTTTCTGCGCGCTCAGAAAATGCACGCCGCGGCGGAGCTTCTCCGTTCCACTGACCGGACGGTGCTCGATATCGCCGGGCAGTTCGGATACGACAACGCCAGCAAATTTGCCCGTGCGTTCCGCAGCGTCATCGGCGTATCCCCCAACGCCTACCGCAGCGGCGCGACCGCCGACAGCTGCGCGCCGGTCTGATCCAAATTCCAACACAAAAACAACATTTTGGAGCCGTGTTCGCTCATTTTGGAGCGGATGCGGCATCGCGGTTAGCGTATGATAACCTTGCAAACAGGGAAACGCTTCCCCGAATGTATGCTTTTCCACCATGTCACATTATCTCTCACCCCTTTGTGTGGTGCGGCCCGGAAGGAGGACTCACGAATGTCTGAAGAAGTGATCGTCCGACTGGGCGCACCCACACTGGCGGGGATCAAGACGGGAAGCCTGTTCACCTGTGCGTATACTTCCCGCAAAAGCGTGGAAGAATCTTTGCGGCAGCTTAACCGCTGCTTTGCTCCGAAAGGGCTCTGCCTGCTGCCGCTGCGTTATTCCGAAAAGAACGTTCTCCTTTATCTGTTCCGCCCGGCGGAGCTTTCTCGCGATCTGCAAAACAGTGAAGCTGCCGAGCTGCTCCGGCAGGAGGGTTACCCCTGCGAAAGCTGCGGAAAATGTCTTGCAGCGCTCACGCGCAAGCTGCGCAGCGGCGAAGAGTTCCCGCACGAGATCGGGCTGTTTCTCAGCTATCCCCCTGAGGATGTAAAGGGCTTTATCGAAAATCGCGCCGCCAACTACAAGCTCAGCGGCCTGTGGAAGGTCTACGGCGACGAGAAGAAAGCGAAAGAGCTTTTTGCCAAATATAAAAAATGCACGGACATCTATTGCGAACGGTACGAAGCCGGCTGCGGTATCGCCGAGCTCGCCGTCGCGGTGTGATGCGCCGGAAAGGAAGATTCTGTTATGAAAAAAGCAGCTGTTATTTACTGGAGCGGCACCGGCAACACCGAGGCCATGGCAAACGCCGTTGCCGAGGGTATGAAAGGCGCCGGAGCCGAGGTCTCCCTTCTCAGCGCGGACGCCGTGAGCGCCGCCGATCTCGCTGGGCTTGACGCCGTGGCGCTCGGCTGCCCGGCCATGGGCTCCGAAGTTCTCGAAGAGGACGTTTTCGAGCCGATGTTCTCCTCCTGCAAGAAGCAGTTTGTCGGCAAGAGCGCGGCGCTCTTCGGCTCCTACGGCTGGGGCGACGGCGAATGGATGCGCACCTGGGAGCAGGACTGCCGCGGCGCGAACATCTCTCTCGTGTGCGAGAGCGTCATCTGCTGCGAGACCCCCGGCGACATCGAGCTTGAAGCCTGCCGCGAACTGGGCCGCGAGCTTGTAAAATAAATCTGGTAACACACCGGGGCTCCCCTTTCCCGGTTGTTATATATCGATCCATCTCCATCCTTTTCTCTTTGTTGATCCCCCATGCGAGACCGGCTGCCCTGAAAAGCAGCCGGTCAATTCTATTCTTTCCTGTTTCGCGCCATTGTCGAAAACCATGGGAAAATTCCTCTTTACTTTTCCGTTCCGGCTTGCTATAATAATTAAGCTGATAAATGCGCCAGTAGCTCAGCTGGATAGAGTGTTGGCCTCCGGAGCCAAAGGTCGTGGGTTCAAATCCCGTCTGGCGTACCAAAAAAGATTCCCTGCCCTATGGGGCAGGGAATCTTTTTGGGTATATGCCTTTCTTGACGGGATTTGAACCGAGGGGAAAGCGCTCTGCCGCTGCCGGGGGCAGAAGAAGGCAGAACGGTTTCTCTGCAGCCGCAGCTTTTGCGGCATCAACGCGTGCGTAATGCTGCAAAGGCTATCCGCGGCAAGGTGGACCCGAGGCGGCTCGCCCGCAGGCGAGAAATCCCGTCTGGCGTCCTCTTCGCTCGTTTCGGTGTTCCGGTTTTCTACCTCCACGCTCGCCCTGCCGTTTCCGTCAATCTTGTACGAAGCGTACTCCTCCGTTTGACGTTGAATCGCTCTCCGTTTTGCGGCTTTCTGCGCATCGTTCAGAAAGGCGTCCGGTGCATACTTCAGAAATCGTCCGTCTCCTGCCTTGACACTCCGGAAGATATCCTGTATGCTGATACTAGAATCCGATAGCAGAGAAGTGGCCGCGGCGCTTTCGCCGGCTTGGAGCTTTTTTACGACGTCGGATTCCTTTATTTTTGTCATCGCAACCGTCATATAAAGTCCGCCGTACTCACTCTGATGCTGCGCACTTACGCCTGCATTCGCGTTGGAGAATCGGAACGGAAATTCGATCCTGCTGTTTTTCAGATTGACCTGATGCAGTCCCAGCTTCTTCGCAATGGCTCGGATGGCCTTTTTTGCCTGCGCTATTTGCGCAGCGCTGAGACCGTCGTAGATCGCCGCTGTATCCGTATCTCCGAGCTTGTCATACTCAACGCTCGCTGGGCGGATCGTCCGGTCTTTTAGGATTTCGTACCGTGCTTCCCCGCTCAATGCCGAGATACTGCCGTCCGCAAACACAGTATCCGCGCCGTCCAGCTCCGTTGCCGTGCGGTTGTTGATCCCGGATACCTCCACGCCCGCCCTGCCGGAAGATTTTTCTTGACTATTCCCCTCCGTCTGGCGTATAGTAACCGTAGAAGAGGATTTCCCCTGTTGAGCGCCGGTTTCGGTAACGGAATCGGAAGAGCCATACTTTATGGCGGGGGAGCCTCTTCTTTTCATATCCCCCACAATTATACACGACCACACCATTATCCCCGTCTGCGATAGATAGCGAAAGTTATGACAATTCTTTTTATCCTTTTATTGCTTTAAATCGATCTGCGTGGTATGATACTGACATTATACATACTACCAAGAGAGTTGGAAAGAAAATGAAGAGAGAAAACTTCAATTCGCGCATCGGGTTCATTCTTGTGAGCGCCGGATGTGCCATCGGCATCGGAAACGTATGGAAGTTCCCGTATCTGGCCGGCCAGAACGGCGGCGGGTATTTCGTCCTCTTTTATCTGCTGTTCCTCATCATTATGGGCATCCCCGTGATGACGATGGAGCTGGCCGTCGGCCGCGCGAGCCGGAAGAGCGCCGTTCTCGGCTACAAAGCTCTTGAGCCCGCCGGGAGCAAATGGCACTGGCACGGCTGGGCGTGCGTCATCGGTTGTCTGCTGCTGATGATGTACTATACCACCGTCTCCGGCTGGATGCTCGCCTACTTCTTCAAGTTCGTCTCCGGCGCGTTCACGACCGTCACAGTGGAAACGTCTGACAGCGTGTTTGCCAACATGCTCGGCAACCCCGTAGAAATGGGTATTTTCATGGCGATCACCGTGGCGGGCGGTCTGCTTGTGTGCTCCGGCGGCGTGCAGAAGGGGCTTGAAAAGGTCACGAAGATCATGATGGTGTGCCTCCTGGCGCTCATCGTCGTGCTCGCCGTGCACAGTCTGACGCTCCCCGGCGCGGGCAAGGGCATCGATTTCTATCTGCGCCCGAACATGGACACGATCCGCTCCGTCGGCATTTTCAACGTCATCACGAACGCCATGAATCAGGCGTTCTTTACGCTCAGTCTCGGCATTGCCGCCATGGAGATCTTCGGCAGCTACATGCATGACGACCACACTCTCACCGGCGAAGCGGTGCGCATCTGCGCGCTGGACACATTCGTGGCGATCATGGCCGGTCTCATCATCTTCCCCGCCTGCTTCAGCTACAATGTGGAGCTGGACCATGGCCCCGCGCTCATTTTTATGACGCTGCCCAAAATCTTCCTCGACATGCCCGGCGGCCGCGTGTGGGGCTCGCTCTTCTTCCTCTTTATGACGTTTGCGAGCTTCTCCACCGTGACGGCGGTCTTTGAAAATCTGATCGCGAGCGCGTGCGACAACTGGGGCTGGAGCCGCAAAAAGTCCGTCGGCATCGTCGGCGCGGTGCTCTTTCTTGCCAGCATCCCGTGCGTTCTCGGCTATAACGTCTGGAGCGGCTTCCACCCGATGCCCGGGAAGGACATTCTCGATTTTGAGGACTTTCTCGTCAGCTCCCTGCTGCTGCCGATCGGTTCGCTTGTCTATCTGCTGTTCTGCGTGAGCAAGCGCGGCTGGGGCTTTGATAAGTATCTCGCCGAGTGCAACAAAGGCACGGGCATCAAAATGTCCCCGAAATTCAAAGTTTACTTCCGGTACATTCTGCCGATCCTTATCATTATAATTCTGGTCGTCGGGCTTGTGCCCCTGTTCCGGTAAGGAGGTAATCGCATGGCATCAAGTTATTACAAGCCCTGCCCGGAGCTGGCCCGGTGTGACGAGCTGATCGAAAAATACTGGGACACGGAGCAGTACGACAAGTGCTTCGCCGGTCATCTGGAGCTTGCCGAAAAGGGCTATCCCCTCGCTGAATGCCAGGTCGGGTACTTCTACTACCGCGGGCTCGGCGTGGAAAAGGACCTCGCCAAGGCGCTTTACTGGACGCAGCGCGCCGCCGAGCACGGTGACCGCGACGGGCAGTACAATCTCGCCACACTTTATGAAAACGGCGAAGGTGTTGAGAAGAACATGGACGAGGCCAAGCGCTGGTATCTTCTCGCCGCGCAGCAGAAGCACCGTGAGGCGATTTCCAAATGCCGAAAGCTCAAAATTATGTAAATCATATTATGTAAATTTATAAACTTAAAAGACAGCGCCCTGCATTTCCGCAGGGCGCTGTCTTAGTTTACATAATTTAAACGCCGAGATACTTTTTCTGCTCGTCGGTGAGCGTATCAATGGTGATGCCGAGCGTGGAGAGCTTTTTGCGGGCTATGGCGTCGTCGATCTCGTGCGGGACGCGGATGACGCCGGGGTGAAGCTCCGCGCGGTGCTCGGCAAGATATTTGGCGCTCATAGCCTGCACCGCAAAGCTCATATCCATGATCTCCGCCGGATGGCCGTCGCCGGAGGCGAGATTCACGAGCCGTCCCTCCGCCAGCACGAAGAGCGTTTTTCCGTTCGGGAGGACGTAGCCCTCGATGTTATGGCGCGCCTCGTAGTGCTCCGCGGCCATTTCGCGCAGCGCCGCCACCACATTGACCTCCACATCGAAGTGGCCGGCATTGGAGAGGATCGCGCCGTCCTTCATCATAGGGAAGTGACGCGCGGAGATCACATCGTCGCAGCCCGTGACAGTAACGAAAATGTCGCCGCGCTTGGCCGCCTCGTCCATCGGGAGGACGGTGAAGCCGTCCATGTGCGCTTCGATCGCGCGCACGGGGTCGACCTCCGTGACGATGACCCGCGCACCGAGACCGTGCGCGCGCATCGCCACGCCCTTGCCGCACCAGCCGTAGCCGCAGACCACGACCTCCTTGCCCGCGACGATGAGGTTCGTCGTGCGCATGATGCCGTCCCAGACGCTCTGGCCGGTGCCGTAGCGGTTATCGAAAAGGTGCTTGCAGTCCGCGTCGTTGACGAGCATCATCGGAAAACGCAGCTCCCCGGCGCGGTCCATCGCCAGCAGGCGCAATATACCGGTCGTCGTCTCCTCGCAGCCGCCGATGACCTGAGGGATAAGCTCCGGATACTTCGTGTGCATCCGGTGGACGAGATCGCCGCCGTCGTCGATAATGATGTTGGGCGCCGTTTCGAGCACGGCGTCGATCGCGCTCTGGTACTGCTCCGCGGTCGCGCCGTGGACGGCGCAGACGTGCATCCCGCCCGCGGCGAGGGCCGCGGCAACGTCGTCCTGCGTGGAGAGCGGGTTGCTGCCCGTGACGTGCATTTCCGCGCCGCCCATTTCCATGACGCGGCAGAGCCACGCGGTTTTCGCTTCCAGATGCACCGAGAGCGCCACGCGCAGCCCGGCGAGAGGCTTCGTCTCGCGGAAGTCCTCCGCGATGGCTGCGAGCACCGGCATATGTCCCGCCACCCAGCGGATCTTCTTTTCGCCCTCCGGCGCGAGAGTGATATCGGCAATATGGTTTTCGTACATGGCTGTACTCCTTTTATGTATTATGCGTTTATCTTATCATCCCGCCGCGCATCGCGCAACCGGAAAAATCGGAGCCGGTCAAAAGCGACCGGCTCCGATTTTTCAGAGATGCGCCAGATGCAGGGCAAACCACGCGATGACCCCGGCGATGGCGCCCGCCGCGGCATAGAGCGGCGCACGCAGCCGGGCAAAGAGCTTGCCGGTCGTTCGTTTTCCGCCGCCGAGATAGCTGTTCGCCGCGGCGCGCGCTTCGCGCAGCACGTCCTTTTCGCTCACGCCGGACTGACCGGCAAAATCCTCGCGGATGATGAATATGGCCTGCTCGAATATTTTCGGGTCCGGCGATTTTACGACGATGACTCTTTTGGAGATTCCTTTGACCACGGGGAACTCTTCCTCCTCCCGGCAGCGGTTCTTCTCCAAGCATAACCGATTTTTGCCATCCTTATTCGGTTTGCGGCCCACTTTTCCAAACCGCAGCCAGCCGCGCCGCAGACGTTCTCTTCCGCTCATTTGCGCTCCTCCAGCCGGATGGCAAGGACGGTCATGTCATCCTTGTAGCCGTAGCGCTCGCCCGCCTCGTGGACGACGCTGCGGGCCAGAGCACGCATATCCGTGCCGTCGTCGTCGAGCAGAATACGCCGCAGCCACGTATCATCCTCCCGCGTCACAACGCCGTCGCTTGCGATAACAGCGAGCGCGCCGGGCCGGATGTGCAGCCGCACGACGTCCGGCGGCTCGCCCTCTCCCGCGAGCACGCCCGCCGCCATCGTCATACCCTTGACGCGGCGGACATTGCGGCCGCTGCGGATGTACGAAGGCGCGGCGCCGTATTTATAAAACCCCGCCTGACCGGTGAAGAGGTCGATGCACATGAGGTCAATGGCGGCATAGCCCCAGCTCTCGCTGCTTTTTAATAGCATAACGGAGTTCAGTATCTTCATCGCCGTGGCTGGTTCTACGCCGGAGCGGAGGAAGCGCTCTAAAATGCGCACCGCCGAGATGGATTCCTTCGCCGCCTGCTCGCCGCTGCCCATACCATCCGAGAGCAGCACACACAGCACGCCCTGCTCGGTTTTGAAATACGTCCCCCGGTCGCCGGAGACCGGCTCTCCCTCCTTTTTCACCGCCGCCACGCCGACCGACACGGCAAGAGGTTCGGCCTCCAGCAGAACAAGGCGCGTATCGTTCTGGTTGGACGACGCCGGGCGGCACATGCGGACGCCCAGCGCATCGGATACCTCCTGCATATAGTCCGCTTCCCGAAAGAGGATCGGAAGTCTCGCACTCTCGATCACGGCGCGGAGCCGCCCCGTCGGGTCGCGGAAGACGGATACCTCCGCGTCGATATCGAGCGAGTTGAGATACCGTACAAGACGCCGCTCGGCGATCGTGTCCGAGCCGTTCGCGCAGCGCAGATCCTCGCTGATCGCGTCGAGCACCCCGGCGAGATACCGGTACTGTCCGTAAGCCGCCATGCGGTTCTCCCGCAGCCGCGAGCGGAGCTGCCGCCGGTAGATGAGCGCACGGAGCTCGGAATTGACCGCTGCGGTGAATGGCGCAGAGCTTTTGCACTGCTCCCGAAAGCGCGCCGGAAGATCGGCGAGCTCCAGATGCCCCCGACGGCGCATGGCAGCGGTGGCGTCGTTCAGGAGCGTGAGCGTATCCATATAGTTTTCCTGCCAGCACTTTTCCTTTCGCGGGCAGCGGACGCAGACCTCCTCCGCGGCGCGGTCGTACACGGTGGCAATGTCGGCGTCGTTTTCCTTGCTCTCTGCGCTGCGGCGCACCGTTTCGTACAGTTCGCGGAACGCGTCCGCGAGAGCGCGCGTCCGCCCGGCGGTATACCGGCGCATGCCGCTCTCGCCCTCGCCGAGAGCGGGACGCTGCACCATGGAGACGATGAACGTCATCGTCTTGGCCGGAAGCACAAAGAAGATCACGGAAGCGCAGAATGCCTCGTACAGTGCCGGGAGGCAGGGGTTCGCCTCCCAGTTCCAGAACACGGCGAGTGTATTGGACGCGAGGAAGACCAACAGAAACACAAGCCGGCCCTGCCGCTTGAGGACGCCCGACATCAGTCCCGCGAAGCCGTAGCAGATCGTGAAGATCGGCGTTGCGGGGGACGCGAGATCCATCGACAGCCCGGTGATGACGCCGATGAGCGCTCCCTCCGCCGCGCCCGCGCCGAACGAGGAGACCATAACGCACAGCACCGCCGCCACACGGCCAAGACAGAGAACGTCCATGATCGTGACGCGCGCGAGCGCCATCAGCGCGCAGCAGAGGATCAGCACGCCGCCCGCTTCCCGCCGCAGCTCCTCCCGCTCCAGCCGCAGCCGCTCGGCGGTGAGCGCCATATGGAAGAGATACGCCGAAAGCCCCGTGAGCACGACCTCGGTAGCGAGATCGACCGCTACGGGGAGCTGCAAAAGCTTATCAAAGGCGTTCAGAGCGCCGGTAGCGCCCATCACGGCGGCGGCGACGGCGGGCATAAACCACGCCCGGTGCGCGATCGCCGTTTCCCGCAGGAGGAAGGCCGTTGTAAACACGAGCACGAGCGCCGCCATATACCGCAGCCCCCACGCGAGCGAGCCGGAGACAAGATACCCGGCCGCCGCACCGAGGACGCACGCGAGCCCGCCGAGACCGCCGCCCGTGCGCGCCGCTTTTTTATGCCTG
>ERZ857998.922-NODE-922-length-37671-cov-4.949303_pt1 | contig 37671 bp, 29 predicted proteins | sample MGYA00519954_ERZ857998 | MGnify/ENA primary metagenome ERZ857998 (study PRJEB31778, sample SAMEA3449424) | human gut metagenome | biome: human gut; feature: human-associated habitat; material: faeces | place: United Kingdom | collected 2010/2012 ...
GCAGGGTATGAGTACTGCGACCTTGTCTGCCATTGGGCTCCCTTTCAAACAAGCATTCTAGCCTCGGCATTGGCCGAGGCTAGAATCAATTAGTTATAAATTAGAACTGCCGTTCCAGCGTACACATTGCTATAAATCCACTGAGCGCTCGGATACGACATCCTTAAACAACCATGGGAAAGGCTATTCCCCAACTCAGCATCGGAATTCAGAATGGTATGGAAGAAGTATCCATTCCAAATTTGAGTACACCATTTCGCTCGACTATCGGTGCTCAACGACATCCTTTTACCGCCAGTCGTTCGATAGTATCCCGTTATCGTTGGAGTGCTAGGGGCGCCAGTTACACAGCTCCACCAATATTGAAGAGACCAGTTGTTTGCAGACCCCTTGAACACACCGACCCGATGAGTCGATCTGTCAACGCCGATAAGCCATTGCGTTCCGCTGCTATAACCCCAAATTCTATCCTGCATCGCCTTCCTATCTGATGGCATAGGAGGAACATAGGTTGTTTTTTCGAACGAAAACAACTGGGTTGCCGACGCGTTTTTCGTTTTCAGAGCATAATTGGCGCCATTAACAGGAGATCCATTTTCAATAGAGAGAACAAATTTCCTATTTAATGCAGACTCAAGATAGAAGCCGCCCGAGCCACCATAGGAAATGTACCATTTTTGAGCAGCGCTTCCATTCCACGCATACTGCTGGACATTATTTCCCTCTGCGGCGTTTCCATTTGCAACATCAAGAACCTTTTTACTTGGCGCATTTTCTATTCGATACGAGCCGTCACCATTGGCAGTTATGTTCCATTTCTGCGCTCCGCTCCCATTTGCTTCGTAAGACCAAACATTTGCACCACTTTCGGTTGATGCAAATTTAACGTCAACCGCCTGCCCATAGTTTGATTTCGAGTGAATCACATACGTTCCACCAGCTACAGGAGAAACAGTCTCGAAGATAAACTGCTGAGCTTTGCTACCGTTGTATTCATAGGTCTGGATGTTTGTCCCGTTTGACGTTGAGGCATAGCGAACATCCAAAGATTTTCCGCTTTCAAGATTAACGAACGAATAAGCACCGGAGTTAATACCTGCAAGCAACCACATTTGCGATTTTGCCGATGGATTCGGATCCTCTACACAAACGTTCGATTCGCGTTCCGCCATGTTCTTACCCGAGCATAGAGACTCGAAGCGATATACATTTGCATGTCCCTCAACATGAGTGCACATCCACTTCTGAGCGAATGTGCTATTGGAGGAATAGAGCTGGACATTAGCCCCGTCAGATTCCGACGCATTCGCAACATCAAGTACCTTATCCGTATCCAGGGAAGAAGATATCTTAACCAAGCCCTCGGGAACTACGTACTCAGGTTTTTCGAGCCTGAATGTGCAATAACCAGAATCAGAAGGCTGGCCCACGATAGACGCTTCAGAACCTAAAGAGGAGCACGACAAAGACAAGGCATTCGCAACGCAGATAAAGGTATATGTCCCATCAGGGTTAGCCTTTACGCTGAATTGCTGGCTTCCGTCTTCCTGTTTCGAAGACTGGACCACAGCAGAGCCTGGAACTATGCTTCCATTCTTTACCCCTATTGCCTTTTCGGAATTCAAAGAAATCAAACGATAGTAACCATCCGAATACTCAAATTTAAACAACTGGGCCAGCGTTTGGTTTCTGCTATAAAGCTGGACCTTCGCTCCATCAGATTTCGATGCGCCAGAGATGTCTACGCAAAGAGTGTCCGATTCGGAGGGGACTATCTCATACCAGCCGTCCAACCCAAGATCTTCGCAGGGCGAAACAGGCTCGTGCTCCGTCGACGAAAGATAGAACCTCTGCGCCGCGGACCCGTTTGCCCCGTACAGCTGCACGTCGGTGCCGTTGGCGGACGACGCCCACTTCACGTCCAGGACCTTGGAGTCATCGAGGGCGGAGCACACCCGGTAGCCGTCGCCGTCGGCGACGACCGACCAGCGCTGGGCCATGGTGCCGTTGGACGAGTACTGTTGCACGCGGGTGCCGTCCGCGCTCGATCCGCCAGCCGCGTCGAGGACCTTGCCAGATCCGACGTTGGCGATCTCGTAGTAGCCGGTCTTCTCGTCGAACGTGAACCTGAACGCCTGGGCGTTGGTCATGTTCGACTCGTAGATCTGGATCCGGGCGGAGTCGGACACTGATCCGCCGGAGACGTCGAGGACCTTGCCGCGGTCGAGGCCGGTAGAGACGACGTAGGTCCCGTCAGGCACCGTGCGCTGCCCGGAGGCTGGCTCGAGAGAGAACGACTGGGATCGGTCCGCAGAGAGAGCCCACGCCTGAGCGTTGGAGCCGGAGGCCGTCCCGTCGAGGTCGAGGGCGAGGCCGTTCGCCTTGCAAACCAGGGAATAGGACCCGTCACCGTTGTCGCGGACCGCCCATTTCTGGGCGTCGCCGCCCCAGCCCGACCACTGCTGCACGTTGGAGCCCGGCAGCACGCTGCCGTCGGCGACGTCGAGGACCTTGCCGGACCTCAGGTTGGTGACGGTGTAGAACCCGTCGGCGCCGAGCTCGAAGCGGAACCTCTGGGCAGACGCGCCGTCGGCGTCGGAAAGCTGCACGTTGGAGCCGTTGCCCGACCCAGACACGGCGAGGGCCTTCGAGGGGTCGGACTTAGCGAGTATCGAGTAAACGCCATCATCAACAGTGCGACCACCTTGAATATCGGGGGACGCATTATATACTGCCCACTTCTGCGCTGCAGTGCCGTTTTTCACGTAAAGCGCAACCCGTGTACCCTCCGAAGAAGATCCGCCAGAAACATCTAAGCAGTAATTTGCATTCAAAGCGGCGCAGATGACCACATTGTTATCGGCTCCCTTTTCTATCAGCCATAATTGACCCTTGTCATCAGCAGAATACGCTTTCGCAGACACATTTGGGCTCATCTTTGACCCCGAAACGTTTAGAGACAGGTAATTTGAGCTCCCCACCGATCTGATTCGCATTAACCCAGTTGCCGTATCTTTTTCGAAAGAAAACATTTGGTCTTTACCCATGTCAGATCGATTTATGGAAAGCGCAGAACTTGAAGCCGACCCCGATCCATTGAGTTGAAGGGCATTCCTGCCGCCAAGGGCAGACGCAATAACGAATTCACCCTCATCTACGCCTACAGAAGCACTAGGCAACTTCTCAGATACATCGATTGTAAATACATTGGACGATAGATAGCCCAAGCAGTCAGCCTTTTCGCTCTTGTACCGATTCTGCCAACCGGTCCAGTAGATGGATTGCTTGGGATAACGCTTCGCAACGTTATTGACGACATAGTCGCAGAGAGTAGTTACAAAAACTTCATCCGACATAGAGTCATTGATGCCGGAATTCTTGAAGAACCAATTTGCACCATAATAATTACCATTGTTGATATATGAGGCACCGCCTCCTGCACCAAACAGGTTGACCATGCCCCAGCAAAGGCCCTTAATACAATCGGGGCGGTTGTCCAAGTTGATTCCAAATGCCTTAAGGCAACCACGAGCACCTAACGACCCGTTGTAGGAATCAATGTATGCCCAGCCATTCTGCAGGTTTGAAAACTCGGTGGGGTTCGCCTTGTATGCAGCATGCCACGCGGCATTGAGGTCATTGCCCAGTTGGGTGAAAGCACCATTAGAACGCGTTGCGCCCGTCACATTCCAGCCGTATCGATCGCCAATGACTTTTAAAGCGCTATAAGTTGAAGGGTTGTAGTTATACACAGCCTTTAGGAAGCTGCCCAGGCCATATCTGTTGTCAAATTGGAAATAGCCCATGGCATGATAACCATCGCCCGAGCTAAGGCCCTGGTCATAATTGCAACTGCTCTCATATTTGCAGAAGTACAGCATCTCAGAGCTGAAGCTCATTGGCTGAAGGTTAGAGCCGTTAGCGTATGCTTCAATTTCGTTAGTGTCAGGCGGGTAAACATCCGCAATGTCGGAGGGGTCGTCAAGGCCGTCGGCCCAAATTGCCAGCTTGCCATCACTATAATCAGGAGCAGACAATTCCTGCTCGTCCGCGAAATCACCATCGACACCAAACCCAGCATCTTCCGCGCCAGAGACAGAACCATTGGAATCCATTCCGCCCTCGAAATCGCTTGGATCCGGCTTTGAGGCAACCCCGCCATCCGCGAATTCGGACTCATTGGAAGTCGATGCATCAGAGCTGGACTTGGTTGAATCCGAGCTCGAATCCGAAGGGTCCGCAAATGCCGAATAAGGAAGAAGACCCATAACTAAAGTGAAAGAAAAAAATACGCTTAGCAGCTTTTTTCCGACAGCCATACGAATTGCCTTTCGTTAAACACACGTTCTAAACATCATACATAAGATTCACAAAACCTCGGGCCTGCGGCGTCAAACGAAACATTATTTAAGTCAACTGTCCGAATGCGAGGCAGCCGCAAGCATGAGAAGCAAAGCGGGAATAGCGGTGGCCCGCCGACCTCGAAAGCTCCAGACCGCAATGAGAGGCGCGTCCAATCCGCTTCAGGCAGAATCATTGGGTCCCCAATCTTATAATGCACTCATAATGAGATGCTCCATCAGCTTATCAACGGGACATTCTCGCCGAAAGCAGCCAAGGCAAACAGAGAGATCCAGCCCAGGGTCGAAGCTCGGCGCTTACATCTCGTTGGCTCCGAGCCTCTCTTTAACTTCTGTGGTGGAGATACCTTGAGTACGATCAAGGTACACAACATCGCATAAATCCTTTAGGCTCTCGAACCGAACATCCCCCGCCCAATCGCTGCCCATACAAACCGTATCAACATGGTATTCGGCAATATCAGAGGGCTTCTGAGCCCAATCGTTTTCAGGGATGACCAAATCAACGTAGCGAATCGCTTCAAGCATCTCTTTACGCGTCTCATAAGGGTAAAAGCTTTTCTTGCCTTTGATAGCGTTAAATTCATCAGTAGACAGGGCAACGATAAGATAATCGCCTAACTGCGAAGCGCGCTGCAGCAGACGAATATGGCCGTAGTGCAAAAGGTCAAATGTGCCATATGTCAAAACGCGCTTAAGCCCGGGCTTGCGCTGGCCCAATTCACCAACCGGCTCTATCGTCACCATGGCTTCACGTGTATTTTGATTACTCATCTCGCCAATCCCCTCTGCTTCACTCCACTAATTAGACGCTTTGACAAGCAGCTCCTTGTCAAGATCGCTGAATCTGGGCCTATCGCCCACGAAACGCAATTTCTTTTTGTTGCCACCGACGTAAGTGATGCCATGAGCAACGCTATCGAGGTTCTGCGGATCTTCCAGCAAAACAAGAGATCCGTTCTTCGCCGCAAAAGGGCCAACCGCAAGCGCGTCTTCTGGATGCCAAATGGAAACAACGAGAAACGAGTCGGCATCAACATTTCGCTCAATCCAGTTATTGATCAACTCATTTGCATCGTACTGGTCTTTACCCACAAAACGATGAACGGCTGCGGAGCTGCCAGCAATTGGAGCAATGCCCTCATCGGGAAACGATTTGAAACCGCCGATAATAAGCGTCTCTTCTTTCTGCGATGCCATTTCGCACATCTTCGGCGAAACCGCCTCTTCACCGAGCTTAACCAGAACGGGGCACTTTTTCGAATACAGGTAGGGGGAAAGAGATGCCAAATCGCCCAAGCAGCCATCGTAGGTTAAGGCGATACTTGCATCCCAAAGAGCATTCGCTTCGCCGTATTCGTAAATCTCCCAGGACAAGCTACAAGCATCTTTGCCTTCAAGCGCGGTTATTTCAATCAATGGCAAAGCCACCTTTGCCTCTTCGCGAACAGCGCCCACATCCAATGTACCGCCATTCAGCACATACACCGCCTGAGGGTTGAGTCTGGTCAGCTCCTGCGCCGTAATATCGGGCACGCTTTCGTTCTGCGTAAGGAGGATCGGTGCGTCCAATGCCCCCGCAAGGCCATTCGCAATCAGCGGCACCATTTCGTGCTCGCCCGAAGCCAAGATTACCGCTTTAGCCCCATCAGGGTAGCAACGGCTTGAAAGCTTCGCCGCAATGCCGTAGCGCGTGTCTGCCTCGATGGATTCGATGCCGCTCATGTCGGGCTTCTTCGGATCCTGCAAGGTTTCGAACACAATCTGCTCCGATTCCTTGCTGCCCACATGACCACCCAGCACACGATAGGTCTGGCACACTTCCTTTGCTGTGCCTACCATGCGCAAATGACCCTTTTCGATCCATACCGCCTTATTGCACAAACGCTCAATCTGGTCATTGTTGTGCGAAACGATGAGCACCGTCACGCCGTGTTCTTTGATCAGCTTCGTAATGCGATCTTCGCACTTCTTCTGGAACATGAAGTCGCCCACGGAAAGCACTTCGTCCACGATCAAAATCTCGGGCACGATAACCGTAGCAATCGCGAAAGCAATGCGCGCCACCATACCGGAAGAATAGTTCTTCATGGGCATGTCCAAGAACTTTTCCACTTCGGCGAACTCAACAATATCGTCAAAGTTTTCCTCAATGAACTGCTTCGAATAGCCCAACAACGCACCGTTCAAGTAGATGTTTTCGCGCGCAGTAAGCTCCATGTCGAAGCCCGCGCCAAGCTCAATGAGCGGGGCGATATTGCCGCTGACCGTACATGATCCTTTGCTGGGCTCCAGTACGCCGGCGATGATCTTCAGGATGGTGGATTTGCCAGAGCCGTTCGTCCCCAGAATGCCAAACACATCGCCCTGCTTCACTTCAAAGGAGACATCGTCGAGTGCGCGGAATTCCTTAAAGCGTAACTCGCGCTTCAGAGCGGCAATCGCGTATTCCTTGATGCTGTTCAGCTGCTCACTTGCCATGTTGAAGATCATGGACACATGGTCCACCTTGATCATGGTTTTCTTCGATGAATCGTCCGCAAGCTCGGATTCGATTTCTAGAACGCTGGTGTTCACGTTTTCGGGCATGGTTGTTCCTTAAACGTAGAGAATGAACTTCTTTTCGGTCTTCTTGAAAATGAGCAGGCCGATAGCAAACGCAGCCACCGCTATACCTAAGCACAGCAGGTTTTCCTGCAGGCCGGGCACCGTGCCGCTCAGGATAAGGTCACGGAAGTAGCTTACGTAGTGGTACATGGGGTTGTACTGCATGATGGGCGCCGCCCAATCAGGCAGGATTTCCACGGGGTAGAACAGCGGCGTGGCATACGTCCATGCGGTAATAACGACGCCCCACAGGTGGCATACGTCGCGGAAGAACACCGAAAGGGCGGAAAGGGCCATGCCCACGCCCGCGCTGAATAGCACCACGTATAGGAGCAGCAGCGGCAGGGCAAGCAGGCTAACGTGCGGCATAACCTGGAAGAAGATCATTACCGCAGCTACAGCAATGAGCGAAATACAGAAGTTCACCAGCTGGAACAGCACTTTTTCAAGCGGGAAGATGAGCTTTTCGATGCGGATCTTCTTGATAAGCGAAGAAGATTCAATGATTGAATTCATGGCGCCTGAGGTCGAATCGGCCATGAGGGCAAACATAACGTTGCCAAGAATTACATACAGCGGGTAGTTTTCGATACTGAACTTGAAGAACGTGCTGAACACAACGGAAAGCACGATCATCATGAGCAGGGGGTTCAGGACCGACCACAGAACGCCCAGGGCACTGCGACGGTACTTCAGCTTGAAGTCCCTGGATACAAGGGACGTTATGGTGAACCAATTCCTTCTGGCATTAGCGCTTGAGAGCATATTTGGCATTAATGCAGTTCCTTATCGTTTAGTGGTTGCGCAGGGGGTGCCGCCTTTGCGGTTGGCACCCAACGCGACCTAAATAATCACGATGTTTTATTGTAAAGGGTATTGGCGCACGCTAACCAGCCTGCACGGTTTTTGCGGAAAATGGGAATATAGGGACAGGTGCTTACCGGAAAGTTCTCTTTTTCTTTCCAAACAGCAAAAAGAACACCAATACATACATCGGGATCAAGAACTGCAAAGCAGCACCGTACCTCGGCCAGTAGTAAATCGGAGACGCTATTGCCAACGTAGCCACAAGAATAATTGATGGAATTAAAGCGAACACCCATCTCCCTTTGCCCGCAGCGAGCAAGCAAATGGAAAGGTACAGCACCGTCCAAAACAGCCAGCTGATCGGAACAGACCAAGAGTCCATAGGAAGCATCTCATTCCAGCTTTCGTCGAGCGCTGCAGGATTTGACTCGATTCCATACGGAACAAGCCGATCGGCATAGGCAGCATTAGCGTTCCGGGGAACGCCTGCACTTATGTTCCACGACCAAAGGTGATCACTGTTGCCTGGATTTACCGCCCAAAATCCGTATGTTTGCAATTCCCAAGCCTGAAAGTATGCATTTGGGTTTCTGGCAAGCATAGAGGCCCAATGTCCCCATAGCCCTTCATTAAGCGCAGAATTATTAAAATCGGGCGCCCATTTTAAATTGTCGGTGCAGCAGGGAGTATAGGTCGACTTGTATTCTTCCAGTGGATAAATTGAATTCATATATTCACGATCAGACTCGGACATCTCACCATCCAGCGCAACAACACGCGCCATCTGATTCAGCGGAATACCGACGCTTTCTGATGCTTCCGATGGCACTACGCCACCAAAAGAATAAATAGGGCCGGTTACGATTCCGAAAACAAGCAAGACAGCCGCCATACACCCAATCACACGGCCAGACCCTTTCGCATACCGCAAGCGGGACTTGGCGATCAAGATAATCGCCAACAGAACAAGCACCCCAAACAAAATATAGACGCCGTTATTCCGGAAGAAGACCATGACCAACGATGAAGCAAGCAAAAGAACTATCCAGCTCCTTTTTTGGGCAATCTCTCCCTTGGACCAAACATAGTCAGCAAGGCACATCGAGAAAACAAGCACCGCCGAGCTAAAAAGAGGGTCTTTCCAAAGAGCAATGCCGTACGTCGCAATATACGGCGTCATGGAGAAAACAAGAGCTATCGCAATCCCCGCTACAGGGCGGACGCCACCGCGAACCACAACCCAACGCGCAAGCAGACCAAAGCCCAGGGACATCAAAACGGACTGACATATCGACGACATGCCCACACCAACAGTGTTGCCCAACCCCAAAATGCCAGCAAATTTCAGCCAGCACTTCAGGTAGATCGTATAAGCAACTGGATGGTGATTGTTCAGCGCAGTCCATCCCATAGCTTGGCTAAGGGACGAAAGGGAATCGCCAAAAACGAAGCCAGGCCAGTAGATCACCATGTAGGGGATCCAGCCTAGAAAAACAATGACGGAAAGCAGCAGCACCCATCGCGCACCCAAACGGTCCATGCACGGCTCAAGAATACCGTTACGCTGAGATTCGCGTCTTGCCTGCAAGAACTGAACAGGAGCCGCAAACAGAGCGAAGAGACCAGGAAGAAGCATCACAAAAAGGGCGAGATCGCGAAGGTGGTAGGGTGTGATATAGCTCTCATCGACATGAGCGTTATAGCCCCCACCAGCGGGTACCACAATATGATCGCCAAGGATCAAACTGACTGCGAACGCAAAGGTGAACAGGAGCACCACACACAATAGCGGCTTTCTTGTTGCCAGATTCCTTGGTTTTAATCTGTTTAAAGCGATAAATTCAAGAGAGAACAGACAGATCCAAACTACGACCTCCGCATCTGCATTCAGGCAACGAGCGCAGGCCCAGCTCGAAACTCCCGCAAGAAGCACTTTGCATGCCGTCTTCCAAGTATTTTTATCGCCGAGACCGCTGACTATTTCCGGCATTCATTCCTCTTTCTGAAGCAAATCAAGCCCCGATCGGCAAATATGCCTATTTTACACTTGAAACGAAAGCCATACGTATTTGGGGACGACAAGCCCCGACTGAGAAACAATTAATCCGAATGGATCATGCTGGCCCTTTCGCAATCTTCTCCAGGGCAACAGCAACACGATGCAGATCGCTTTTTAGGTACACGGATCCTGCAAATGAATAATAGTCCAAAGTAAAATAATCAGTCTTTTTGAGCCAAAACCGAAAAATAGATTTCTGTTTATAGGTTATTTTCACTTGATCACTCATATCAGCAAAAGATGACATTGAGCCAGCCAGGATCACCGTGCTTCTTGAGGCACCGGGGACAAGCATAGGAATTCCCTTCTTCAAAAAGCTCTTGGTGTCTATGCAGTTGCGGAATTCGTTTCCAACAAAAGAGTAGTTAAAGTCGGAAAACGCTATGTCTTTTGCAGCACCTTTTCCCAAGTTCGATACAACAAGGCTCAGACATTCATGATCCCTATCGTGCTCAAGAAACACAACCACATAGGGTTTCCCAGAGTCTCGATAGACGCAGTAAGCCACAATGAAGGATGCAACTACCGCTACCGAAGAAACTATCCCGGATATCGACGAAAGAAAATCAACCACTCCCATGCCTTTCACTTCCTGCGAGCTATTACCATGTCACACTTTTCTTTAATGAGAAGACGCGCCCAGCGTCAGCTCCCGTAGAATGAAGAGGAAGAGCGCTCCGATTCGTACGACAAGCCCCTACACCATCTTGTGTAAATTCAACGAGTAGAACCTTTGCCTGCCCTTGCGCGTCTCTCGCAAAAACCCTAGCTCTTTAATAAGCTTGCGCTTCCTTGCCATTGTGGGCTCGGACATCTCGGCTGCCGCACACAGCTCTTCAGTAGTTGCACCGTTTTCCGAAAACAGATCCGCTTGAGCAAGAATGAACGCAACTCGCCAAAGACCGGCGTCCTCTTCTTTGGTAGCGATTGCGCGATTTACCGCCCCAACCGCATCAGCCAAATCGCTCTGCTTCGCCTGCAGCGAATCCAGCATGCTTTCCATCGCATCAACCACCAGCCCCGAAAAGGAAATCACAAAAGGCGTTATATCTCCCTTATTCAGCGGATGCTCGCAAATCGAAAACCCCTTGTAATATTTTTCGATACGCTCTTTCACGGAATACGAAAGGCGATACCCGACTATAGGGCTAAAGCTGCGAGAAAGGACATAGCTGCTGATGAACCTGTTAGTTCGCCCATTGCCATCGTAAAACGGATGAATATAGGCGAACAGAAAATGGAACACCGACACCCGTACAAGCGCGGGGATGGCCTCATCAGCAAGGACCATCAATGCCTGATTCATCAGTTCAATGATCTTTGATTCGGGTTCAACGCCCTGGTGTATCGGCTTATGTGAGGCATCCAGAACGCTTACTGGTCCCTTGCGGAAGAACTGACCATCGGGCACATGAGACGGATCATCGCCTTTTACTTCATCGAGAACCAGCTCGTCATACAAAGCACGCACATCAGCGCAGGTAGCGATAGGAATCGTTTTGCGCACTCTTAGCGCATGATATTTTTCAACAATGCCAAAGAACCTGCCCGTTTTGTCCTTTTCGGCGAGCATTTCAAGGGCATCGTCGATTTCCCTGCGCGTCGAGTGAACTCCTTCGATTCCGTTGGTAAGCACGATTTCATCAATAAGGCATTTGTCCATGTATTGCTCAATGGCCCTCTGCGGCAACATCCCTATGGTGCGGTCAATGTCTCTATCAAGCTCCATCGCCTTGATAATTAGCTCGTAAATCGCGGAGTCCATTACGTAGAATGCTTGATTCCCGCTTATCTGAAAGTTAAGACGCACGGCGTCCTTGGAATTAAAGCGCTGCTCGTACACGAGCCTGGCGTCATTTTCTGAGATATGAAATAGGGTTCTTAGGTCCCGATATTTTGACGACATGCGACACCATCCCGAATAGACCAAAAATGTCGGTAATTATTTGGTCTATTGTCGCATATCTTACGAATAGACCAAATAATCAGCCTATTTTTTGGTCTATTCGAGCGAAAACGAGCGATTGACCAAAATTCTTTGGTCAATTTTGGTCAATCGAGGGCGCTACCGTTCGCGACAAACGACAGCACTGCGACGCAATATCGCCCCTAAACGACACCCATGCGACACTGTCGCGACAGTTTGGCGACATTGTCGCATGGGTGTCGCACTGGGGATATGGGGGGGGCAGGTCCCTGGCGAAGCCGGAGTGAAATTGCTACCTTCATTTCACCACGCATGCCATTCTCAAGAGTAAAATTAGCGAAAACCGAACCCCACTATAACGAGCGGAGGCCTGATGACTAGCAGCGTAAGAGGTTTTTCTCGTATTCCCATCTGGACGACTCCCATGGAAATCTCACCAGACTCAAAAACGATATATGTACCGAATATCAAATGATCACAGGGACCGAACTCGACCTTTTCTTCGATCGAGAAAGCATAGACTGGGGCGACCTCTGGCAGGACAGTATTACATCAAACCTCGACCAAGCCATGTTTTTCATCCCAATATTGAGTCCCTGCTATTTCAATAGCTCAAGCTGCCAAATGGAAATCCGCCAATACCTCGACAAGACCAAAGAATGGAACGCCGAAGAACTACTTCTCCCCCTTCTTTATATCGATTTCAAAAACGAGTTCTTCAATGTTGATGCCGAGCTGTCAAATGCTGTGCTCGAAAGGCAGTACATCGATATAAGGGCTCTAAGATTCGTCGAGCCAGACTCGGCAGAGTATTTAAAACACATAAACACAATTGCCGAGAAAATCTTCGCTGCAAACATTAAACTAACGGCCAAATCCCAAGACAACGAAAACGCAACTGGGCAAAATCCGAGCAACAGCCAATCAACCAACGGATCAAAAGGATTCTTTCTCGACTCTTTTGCAAATCTCGACCCAAAGTTCTCAAGTCTAACCCGCAATACTGAACAAATAGTCGCAAGCATGAACAGTATCACCGAGTGTGTCGAAAGGCGCCTTGTCGACATGAACGCGCTGGATCACGCCGACCCCAAATATCCGAATCTTATGCTCAATGTCGCGCAAGCTCTCGCTTCCGATCTTCGCCCCGTTGCGCAAAAGTACCATTCGGACTCAATAGAGCTGCTGAACGGAGTCAACGATGTTGCCCCCGATGTCAAAACGCTCTTAAGATGGTTTAAGGAGGACAGCGAGAACAAAAGAGATGGCGAAGCTTTCTTCGACCAAATTCGCCAAATCAGCACTGTTTCTTCAAGCGTCAGAAGAAAGCTCTTTGACTTTAAAGACAGCACTCAACCCATAAAAACGGCCTCAAGGGTGCTGTTCGTTCCGTTTTCTTCTATTGAGCACTCAACCGAAATTTGCATCCAGGCTCTTGATGAAGTGGCGTCATGGGGATTTTTGCTGCAATAGATTATCCAACTCTGAAAAGCGCTCACAGCTCAAACTCGACGAATCCTAATGACAGTAGCCCTTCGGCAAGCGCAAAGGCCGATGAACGAGGAGAGCAATCACTACAAAGCACTGGAGTTTAATATTTGCTTTCGCACAACATATCGCAAAAGCGCCATACCGCCAGCGCTCCATCAATTTCGGTTCAGCCTTCGAGACGATTGCCGCCAAACAGGATTCCCTCTCCTACGGCGGTCGCTCATTATGCAGATAGAACATATGTTCTATCTGCATAATGATATTTTCCTCGACTAGTCTAAAATGGCAACAAAACTCGTTTGAAAAGGATCAATCATGACTTTTCTTGACAATCCGGAAATCCTCGAAGAGAGTCAGACCCTTGAGTTCAAAGAATCCCTCTTCGAGCTCCCCGATGACCTATGGGAAACATATTCCGCCTTCGCAAATACCGAAGGCGGAGAAATTGTGCTCGGAGTTAAACAGAACAGGGAGAATGAAACCTTTTCGCTCGTTGGCGTCCAGGACCAAAACGACCTAATTGCCAAGTTCTGGAATAAAGTTAGAAATCGCGAATACGTCAGCAGAGATGTCATGTTGTACGACGGCGTTAGCCCAGTTACGGTTAACGGATTCAAACTCATAATCATCAGAGTCCCAAAAGCAAGCCGCGAAGAAAAGCCAGTACGTGTCAGGACAAAAAAGAGCAAAGAGCTCAAACCTTTCATTCGAAGAGGAGAAGGCGATTACCCTGCCACGGATGAAGATCTTCGTTTAATGCAGTACGACAGCGTCCCCTCTGCAGACCGAAAAGCCCTTTCCGAATTCGACGAAACTTCTTTATGCGAAAAAACGATTAGGCGCTATAGAGCTCTGTTCAATTCGGCGAGACCCCAAAGCCCATGGGTCTCCGACTCCGATACCGACTTTCTTTACCATATCGGAGCTCTTTCCAAAGATGCTTACGGCTCATTGCGCCCCACGCAGGCAGGTCTCTTCGCTTTCGGACATGAATACGAAATTACTCGCTATTCGCCCTCCTTCCTCCTTGACTACAGAGAAGAAACCGCAGAAAGCCAACGATGGAGCGACCGAATCGTTTCCAATAGTGCAGACTGGAGCGGAAACATTATTGATTTCTACCTTGATGTCCGCGGGCGCCTATCTCGCTACTTCAAAGCTTCATTTTCAACCGACGAAACAGGAATGTCCCGCAACGCGACCAGCGAGGTAGGCGAAGCAGCGAATGAAGTGCTGGTCAATGCGCTTGTCCATTCCTGGTACGGGGGAACCGCAACTGTCCGTGTGATCTTAAAAGCCGAATCGCTCGAAACAAGCAACCCTGGTTCTATGTTAGTAGCCCCAAGCATCGCAATTAATGGAGGGTTTTCCGAACCACGCAACCCGACGCTTATGAAGATTTTCAACCTGATTGGCGCAGGCGACCGCGCAGGAAGCGGTCTCTGCGCGGTATGGAAAATATGCATCGATCATTTCTCTATTACCCCGACAATGGAAGAAAAGCATCACCCAGATGGATTATTTTTCTCTATACCGATTGCTGACGCAAGAAACAATCATTTGACCGTCGAACCGAACAGGGGAGATATCGAACACAGAATGATAGAGGATAACGAAATTCTCGCAATATTTGACAGATACCCTGCCGGTCTTACTCCTAAGGATTTCGTTAATACGCTTCCTCGAGAATTTCGCATTTCCGACAGACGTGCCCAGGAGCGCTTAAAAGAATTAGTCGATGCAGGTGCTCTTAACCGCAAGAAATCCGGACGATCCTATATCTATCTTTCGAGATAATCGAGATCGCGGCGTTTGGGCGCGGGTCGCGGCGTTTGGGCGCTACCGTTCGCGACAAGCGACAGCACCGCGACGCAATATCGCCCCAAAACGACACCTATACGACACTGTCGCGACAGTTTGGCGACAGTGTCGCATAGGTGTCGCACTGGGGATATAGAGACAAATCCCGTTTTCCCAGTGCGACATGGCGCACAAAAAAGCCTCGCTTGCGCAATTCATTCACTGCAAGCGAGGCTCTGTCCGCTAAACGGGGAAACGATGCCTGTCCCTATATACCCACCTGGCTTATTTCCCTGCAGCTTTCAGCGCTGCCTTGGGACCCGCCACCAGCAGATAGTACAAGCCCTTGCGCAGCGGCGTGGGATCGTTGGGGAAAAACTGCTCGAAACGCTTTGGGTGCTCCATCAAATATCGCAGGTTCGCGTTCTGATAGTCGCTGAACAGCGAGCGATCATACGCACCGCCCCTGAACCCGGCGCGCAAATCCTCATGCATCTTAACCACAAATTCACGACGCTGCTCCGGCGCCAAGCGCGCAAAGTTCCACATATAGCTGTCATAACGCAGCCTGAACAGGACTTTTCTCAAATCATCGCAATCAGGATCGTTCTTGATGAAGCGCTCGGCCATGTCGAATTCCTTGCACACGCACATCACCTTTTGCGCGTCGTTCACAGAAGACGCCTCGTTGTCCTGGCGGTAATGCAGGATGGCCTCTTCGGACATAACAACCTTCTGCGCGGTTACCCACACCTTGAACTGGAAGCCCAGGTCTTGGAAGCTTGCACCTGCCGTTTCAAGAAAACGCACGCCCTTTTCAACCAGCATTTCGCGACGATACAGCGCCGACCAAATGGAGGGAATGCAATAGAATACCTCACGAACATCGCGCGGATTGAAGGGGGCGTCCGTCATAGGGGGTTTGCACACACTTATAAGCTGGTTGCGTTCCTTGGGCGTGCTCCAGTAGAACCAATAGTTGGCCTTAGCAACATCGACAGGAGCATCGGCGCTTGAGTTCCTCACCAGGCCGTACAGCAACTCCAGAGCATTCGGCTCAAAGAAATCGTCGGGCTCCAAAATGCCAATGTACTCGCCACGTGCGGTGTCGATGCCCAAGTTCATTGACGCGCCGTAACCGGAATTATCCTTATCAATCAGGCGAAAACGCTGGTCTTTTTCCATATAACGCTTGATGATGTCCAGAGAACCATCGGTACTGCCATCGTTGATGCACAGTGCTTCGAAGTCGGTGAACGTCTGAGCAATCAGCGAATCAAGCGCCTGCTCCAAATACTGCTCGGAATTGCAGATAGGCACCAGCACCGAAATAGCAGGTACGGGCCCTTCGGGTGCAGGACTGATCTTCGCACTCGCACGCGCCGCATTCGCACGCGCCTGCTGCTGAGAAATCTGGTTCTTGCCCTTTTTCTCAGTCTTCGTGGCAGCGTTTCCGCCACCAGCGCTCTTCGCGTTATTCCTCTTAGCCATTCCCTGCCCCTCTCAAATCAATTAGGTAAAAGTATACCGTTCATACAAGAAGCAACCACAGAGCATATTTCAGCTGCCGCGATTCGCGACGAGCCGTCCGCATACCCGCGCGTCCCTGGGAGTCATACAGTCAGGGCCGGCGCGAATCGCGCTGGACGTCCTCGGGCACCGCGCAGCCACGGGTTTTGCGAATCACATTGGGCGTTCCGTGTTCGCCGTCGCCACAAGACGCCCTTTCCGCCAAAGCGCTATCACAACTACCAGCTTGAACTACCCAACCACGCGCCGTAGTTGGCAAATACCCCACCGATTGGGGCTAGGCACCCAGCGACACACACGGACATTCGCCGCCCACCTTCTGCCCCCGCCCATCGCGCCACGAACTTCACAGCAAAGCTTCAACACTTAATTAATTCCTCGCAAACGAGGTGCTTTCCTCAAGCGCATCGCATAGAATCGATCTAATGTAAAACGCGTTCATAAAACGGCGCCAGCAGAGCGCAACATTATTCGCTTCAACGCGTTATTCAAGCCCGCCACCAACAGGGAGGTTCTTATGAAACTTGGATTCATCGGATGCGGAAATATGGCCAAAGCCATGATCAAGGGAATTATCGCTAGCGGTGCTGTTGCGCCTGGTGAAATCTACGGTTCCAATGCAACGCCGGAACACGCCGCCGCCGTAGCCGAAGAATTCGGCATTAACGCTGGCACTAACAACATCACCGTCGCCGAAAACGCCGACATCCTGTTCCTTTCCGTAAAGCCCTACCAGTACGAGGCCGTTATTGCCGAAATCCGTGGAGCAATGCGCCCTGAACAGACCGTCGTCACTATCGCCCCCGGCAAGACCATCGCTTGGCTGGAAGAGCAATTCGGCGCGCCCGTCCGCATCGTACGCACTGCGCCGAACACACCCGCACACGTGCTGGCAGGCGTTACCGCCTACTGCCCCAACAGCTTGGCAACCGCTGAAGACGTCGCCGCCGTCCAGAGTCTGCTCACCAGCTTCGGCACCACCGTTGAACTGGAAGAATCGCAGCTCGATGCCGCAAGCGCCATCGGCGGCAGCTCGCCCGCCTATGTATATATGTTCATCGAAGCCTTAGCAGACGCAGGCGTGGCCGAAGGCCTGAAGCGCCCGCAGGCTTACCAGCTTGCCGCGCAGGGCGTACTGGGTGCTGCAAAACTCGTGCTCGAATCCGGCAAGCATCCTGGCCAGCTGAAGGACGAGGTGTGCTCGCCTTCCGGATCCACCATCCGCGGCCTTGAGGTTCTGGAAAAAGGCGCATTCCGCGGCACCGTTATCGGTGCACTGCGTACCACCATCGAAAAGGCACGCGCTCTGTAACGCAAATGGGAACAGTTGGGTGCCTGCGGTGCCGATGCGCTGCGGCAAGCAGCGATTGGCGGAATCCAGAGCAAAACAATTCGACATCAAGGGCATTAGGGGCAGAGCAGCGGAACTGTTTCTGATTGACGACATCGATTAAGCCCGAAGGGAATATGCATGGTCCCTCTGCGCTGATTCTTCAGAAGGACCATGCCGACGCACAAACCGAACGTCTCTGACCAAAAAATAGCCGCACTTGCTTACGCAATCGCTGCGAATCATCACCCCCGCAAACGAGCCCTCGCTGCATGCGCCAGGGCGCACACCGCACCTACGCCCGCCCGCACAACACCGAACAAAGACGAAGCCCCAAACCAGTGACAGCAGAGCGCGACATTTACCCGCCAGAATTCAACGTAAACGTACCTAAAATCCTACATAATTCCTTATTTTTTTAACAATGTACCCAGGGGGTACATTACTATGGGCTTATCTATCCCAGTTCAAAGGATAAACAGAAAGGCAAGGTGGGATCGCATGGCAAAAGCGTCAGCGAAAAGTAAAACGCTTTCCACTGCGGTAGCACTTGCGATGGCTGCTTCGCTGAGCGTTCCTTTCACGGCATATGCCGATGAAGATGCGAACGCTTCGCAAGAGGCAACCCAGCAAGAGGAAACGACAGCGGCAAACGACGGATCCGTAACCAACAACGAAGAAACTGCAACAGTTAAGGCAACCGCCGAAACTGAGGCAGACGCGAAAGGCGCAATTGCGCTGCATTCCAACGAATCCGCGCAGGCAGTGGCCGAGGTTGACGGCATGAAGTACGCAAGCATCGCAGCGGCAATCGCGGCCATCGATGCTAAGGGCACCGTTACCCTCCTGGGTGATGTAACAGAGGACGTCACCATCCCTGAAGGCAAGGCCATCACGCTCGACCTAAACGGTAAGAAGCTCACCAACAAGGCAAGTCACACCATCACCAACAATGGAACGCTCACGGTAACGGACTCCATTGGCGGCGGCGTGGTTGACAACATCACCCATGCAAAGGCTGCTCTCTCCAACGCAGTAGGCGCAACGGCCACGCTTGAGGGTGGCACGTTCATGCGCAGCAAGGAAGCCGGCAAGGACGGCAACAACAGTGGCGGCAACAGCTACTACACCATTGAAAACTATGGCTCCATGAGCTTCGGTTCTGGTGTATCGGTGGAAAACGCTGGTCACTTCTCCAGCATGATCCGCAACGGCGGCAAGAACACCGCTGAAAGTCCCGCTGAAATGACCATCAATGGCGGTACGTTCAGCGGCGGCATCAACACCATCAAGAATGACGATTGCGGCAACCTCACCATCAACGATGGCGACTTCGACAACACGTCCCAGTACGTAATCATGAACTGGAGCAAGGCCACCATCAATAACGGCACGTTCAAGACCTCCAGCAAAGCCACCTCTGCTGTTCTGTTCAATTCTTCGTACGGCAATGACCCCGCTGACATCGGAAGCCTGGAAGTAAACGGCGGCACGTTCACCACCAATTCCGCCGCCCAGCCCGTGCTGACGAACTACTACGACGCCAACAACACGGCAACGTCCACGGTGATAAACAACGGCATCTTCAACGGGGATTTGGTAAACGAGTCCGAGCATAAGGGCCCGCTTTCCGTTTCCGGTGGTACGTTCACGGATCCGGCAGTCGCAAAGCACCTTAAGAGCGGCAAGGCAGTTTTGTTCAACGACGGCAAATATGCTGTCGGTAACAAGGACGCCGTGAAGGGCGATGCAACCTATTCCGTAACCAATACCGACGGAACGGTTGTTTACTTCACCGATGCTCAGGCTGCAAACGACTATGCTAAGGAATCGGGCGCTCAGGCTCCTGTGGTTTTGAAGGTTACCGTTAACTTCGATTCCAACCAGGGCACGGCAGTCGACTCTCAGCTTGTTGCCGTTGGTGGCAAAGTGGCAAAGCCGGCAGATCCTACCAAGAAAGGCTATACCTTCTCGGGATGGTTCACTGACAAGGACTGCACCAAGGCTTACCACTTCGATGCTGCTGTAGACAACACACAACCCGAGTTCACCCTGTATGCCGGCTGGAAGGCAGCGGCTCCTTCTACCGTTCAGCCCGGTGCTGGCGACAACGGCAATAACTCCTCTGCCAATGCGAACGTAAACGTCAACACCGTTAACGACAATGGCGACAATGCCGCAAGCGAAGCAAAGGCGACTACCGTGAAGACGGGTGACAACCTTGCTCTTATTGGTGGCGCAATTGCCCTGATTGCCGTTGCGGCTGCTGCCGTTGCAGGATTTGCACTGCGTCGCAGGAAGATGAACTAGCTTTTTGCTCACTGCGTTTCACTGACCGTAAGGCAATACGGCGGTAACGCGTACGGCAAAGGGTCGGGCCTGAGGAAATCTCGGACCCGACCCTTTTGTTTTGCTTTGGGGCAATGGAGACGGGTACTGTTTTCTCGCGCATCCTTTCGCATTGGCCTTTTGGGTCCTGGAGAAATCCAGGGTTTTTTGCTTACCTGTCTAACAAGCAGAGCCCTGCTTGTGACCAATTACGCGAGCCGGGCTCTGCTTTTGTGCGTGTTGCCAAACAAAAAAGGGCGGTCGCTTTTGCGAACGCCCTTAGTAAAGCTGGGAATTTGGTGCCTATCCCCATTTTCCCACTTACGCCATGAATTTGTAGACAGCTTGGGTGTAGGCTACGGGGTCGTCGATAGGCAGGCCCTCGGTGATCAGCGCCTGATCGTACAGAATCGTGGCGTACAGGTGCACCTTTTCGGTATCGCCATCCTCGAACGCCTTCTGCACTGCCTTGAATACGGGATGCTCGGCGTTCAGTTCGAGCACTCGATCGCTCTTTACGTGCTCGCCGTCGGGACCCTGCGCCAAGATCTTTTCCATTTCCAGCGTGATGGGACCTTCTGCGGTTACGCATGAAGGGGTATCGGTCAGGCGGGCGGAAACGGCAACGCGCTTAACCTTGCCATCGAGTGCCTTCTGCATTTCGGCGAACAGGCCCTCGTTTTCCTTCGTGATGGCCTCGGCCGCGCTTTTTTCGTCCTCGGTTTCAAGGCCCAGGTCGCCGCCGGCGACATTCTTGAACTGCTTTTCGTTGTATTCGCTCATCGACATGAAGCAGAACTCGTCAACGTCCTGCGGGCACAGCAGTACATCGAAGCCCTTGCCCAGCACCGTGTTCACGATGGGGCGCTTCGCCAGACGGTCGATAGCTTCGCCCGTTGCGAAGAAGATGGACTCCTGGCCTTCAGGCATTGCTTCGGCGTACTCGGCCAGCGTAACCATCTTCTGCTGCTTGGCGGAATAGAAAAGCAGCAGGTTGGCCAGTACATCCTTCTTCATGCCGTAGCTGGTGTAGATGCCGTACTCCAGGTTGCGACCAAAGCCCTTGAAGAACTTTTCGTAACCGTCGCGGTCGTTCTTCAGGAACTTCTCCAGTTCGCTCTTGATCTTCTTTTCGAGTTTGCTGGCAATAGCGCGCAGTTGGCTGTTCTGCTGAAGCGTTTCGCGCGAGATGTTCAGCGAAAGGTCCTGCGAGTCCACCACGCCCTTCACGAAGCTGAAGTAGTCGGGCAGCAGGTCGCCGCACTTTTCCATGATCAGCACATTCGAGCTGTACAGTGCCAGGCCCTTTTCGTAGTCCTTGTTGTAGAAGTCGTACGGCGGGCGCTTGGGGATGAACAGCAGCGCATCGTAGGTCAGCGCGCCTTCCGCGTGCACGGAAACGGTGCGGGCCGGGTCCTCGAAATCGTGAAAGTCGGTCTTGTAGAAGGTGGCGTATTCCTCGTCGGTTACCTCGGATTTGCGGCGCTTCCAGATGGGGATCATCGAGTTGATGGTCTTAACCTCGCGCACCGTTTCGAATTCGGGCGTGTAGTCGTCGCCAGCATCTTCGGGCTTGGGCAGGGGCTTGCGCTCCTCCATTTCCATGTGGATGGGGTAGCGCACGTAGTTGCTGTACTGCTTGATGAGGGCCTGGAGCTCATACTGGTCTAGGAATACGTCGTACTCTTCTTCGTCGGCGTTGTCCTTCAGGTGCAGGGTGATGCTGGTGCCGTGGTCGGCGCCCAGTGCGGCGGCCTCCTCAGCGGTGGCGGGCTCGATGGTGTAGCCCTCAACGCCGTCGGATTTCCAGGTGAACGCCTCGGCCTCGCCGTATGCGCGGGAGGTTACGGTAACTTCCTTGGCAACCATGAACGAAGAATAGAAGCCCACGCCGAACTGGCCGATGATGTCCACATCTTCGCCCTGCTTTTCGGCGTTTTCAGTCTTGAACTCAAGGCTGCCGGAATGGGCGATGGTACCCAGGTTGGTTTCGAGCTCGTCGCGCGTCATGCCGATGCCGGTATCGGAAACGGTGATGGTGCGTGCGTCCTTGTCGAAGGCAACATCGATGGAAAGGTCGTCCTTCGAAACGGCGATAGAGGTATCAGTAAGGCTCTTGAAGTAGAGCTTGTCCACCGCGTCGGATGCGTTGGAAATAAGCTCGCGCAGGAAGATTTCCTTGTTCGTGTAGATGGAGTTGATCATCAGATCGAGGAGCTTTTTGCTCTCAGTTTGGAACTGCTTCATTCAGATCCTTCCTTCTTTGGGCGAATGGCACGCGCCACACGGCACAGACGCGGCAACACCCTATTTATATTGTGGGCAAACGCAAATTAGCACTCCCGCAAGAGGAGTGCTAATACGAATTCTAGTATGGGAATTGCACCTGTCAAGGAAGGCGAAGACCGCCCGCCCGTTTGTAACGCGGCTGTTGCCTTTCGGGCGGTTTACGGCAAACGGGCGCGGGCGATGGTAGTGCGCAGCGCGTCAATCACCGTGCCGCGGAACGCGCCCTTTTCCAGAACCGCAACTCCGCGAATGGTGGAACCGAAAGGCGAGCACATCTCGTCCTTCAACTGGCCAGGATGCTTGCCCGATTCCAGCACCAGCTTCGCAGAACCCAAAACCGCCTGCGCGGCAATCTGCTGGGCCTGCGGGCGCTTCAGCCCTTCGGCCACGCCGGCGTCGCAGCCTTCGCCTATTACCAGCGAAAATAGCAGCAGCCCTAAGCGTTTTAGCTCTATTCCTTCTCTTCGCCTTCTGCCGTCTCGGGCTCCTCCTCGAAACGGACGTCAATCTTGTCGATGCGCAAACCGTCCATCACACGAGCCATCATCGTGATTTTCGTGCCCTCGTGATGCAGCTCGTACGAGTCGCCCTCGGCGGGGATCTTGTCCAGCAGGTCAAGCATCAAGCCGCCCGCGGTCTCATAGTCGAACACGGGCACGGGCTCAAATCCGATGAACTCAACAAACTGGTCAACTGGCAACGAGCCGTCAACCAAGTAATGATGCTCGCCCACCTTCAAGATCTCGTCCTGATCATCGTGCAGATACTCGTCTTCCATGCGGCCGATAATCTGCTCGACCACATCGGTCATGGTAACGATGCCGGACGTGCCGCCATGCTCGTCAACCACCACGGCGATTTTCGTGTGCTTAGCCTGCAGCACCTGCAAAAGTTTCGCGATGGAAATGCTCTCCGGCACCGCCTGAATAGAGCGAATCTTCAGGTCTTTCATCGTGGAACCCTCGGGCAGCAGATAAGCATCCTTGATGTGCACGAAGCCCACGATGTTGTCCTTGTCCTCGCGGAACACGGGGTAACGCGTGAATTTGTTCTTCCCCATGAAGTCGAGATTCGTTTCAAGGTCATCGTCGTAGTCGATGGCCAGCACCTCGGTGCGGGGCGTCATAATAGCCTTCGCGTCCTTGTCGTCCAGGTCGAAAATGTTGTCCAGATACTGGTACTGATCCTGCTCGATAGATCCGCTCTCAGCGCTTTCTTCAAGCAGCAGCTTAATTTCTTCCTCGGAATAAGCCTCAGTTTCATTCTTGGCATCGTGGCCGGTTAAGCGCATAACGCCATTGGTTGTAGCGTTAAACAGCCACATGATGGGATACGTAATGCGATAAAACGCATGAAGCGGACCCGCTGTGTGCAGCGCGTAGGTTTCCGTCTTCAGAATAGCCATGCTCTTGGGGATGAGCTCGCCGGCCACCACATGCAGCGTGGTCATGATGAAGTAGCCAATACCCACCGAAATAACGGTGACAGCTGTGTCGGGCAAGCCAAAGAACGCGAAGATCGGGTGAAGCAGCGCGGCAAACGCGGGCTCGCCCAGCCAGCCCAACGCCAGCGAAGCCAGCGTAATACCAAGCTGGCAAGCCGAAAGGTACTCGTTAACGTTGTCGGCCATTTCGAACGCACGCTTGGCGCCCTTCTTGCCTTCTTCCACCAAAATCTCAATCTGCGATTTACGCACGCGCACCAAGGAAAACTCAGCGATAACGAAAAAAGCGTTCATCAGCAGGAACAGAACCACCAGTATCAAACTTAACCAAATAGGCATCTAGGTACAAAACTCCTTGCGTAAGCGGGTGAGAAGCGGAATCGCCATCTCTCACTGCGGGGACGAGAAACAGATCGGCCATTTCTCATTGCGGGAATGGGATCGGGAAAAGAGTTTCAAACTGCTTTTCCGCTAAAGGGGAATCGGTGCGCTTTGCGCCCTTTCCGAGAAAACCGAAATTACACGGCCATCTCCCCCTTTGGGAAGGGCATAAGGCGCGTTACGTCCGCCAACAAGGAAAGGCGCTTGCGCACGTCCAGGCATAAGCCACGCGCAAAGAAGAACTGCAACGCTGTTTGCGCTGCAGTATCTGAATACAGAAACGCAGCCTTTTCTTCACACGAAGACAAAGACCGCGCGGGACCAAAAAGAGAATCATTGCATTGTGCGGTGCGTTTTCGGGTCGAGCAACATCGACCGCCGCCGTCGGAGTCGTTCACGACAGCTTCATCTCCTATTCTGATGGCCGCCGCCATCGTTGGTCCCACAACCCGTTTTGCGTAAACAGGCACGATATCTTTTCAGAATAGTACCGCGGAACAACGGCAATTCAACGAAACACCATCACAGCGCCATGTTTTCGGCGGCAAACGACACAATCCCGCCGCTTCGACCGTAATGTGGACGGGGTGATGAAGCCGCGGACGAGAAGAAGCTGCACGCAGGTGGCGAGGCGGGCAGATGCAGCGACGCGGTGAGGTAGCCCACCGCCGATGCCGTCGCTTCGCCCACAACACAGACGCGGCAACGGGGCTGTGGGTGTCACCCTCATGCGAAGCGCCAACCAATTCAACAACGCGCGCCGCCGCGAAACGGACGCGCAGGGCAAAAGGCGCGTGGACGGCGAGGCGGGACATACCCAGCGACGCGAGGCGAATGCACTTGCCCCGCGTGGGACGACGCGGAATGTACGCACACCTCACACGGGGGCAACGGGCACGTCTCACGCGAGGGCGGGCGCAACAACAGGAGCATCTTGCGCGTGAGCGGGGAGCAGCTCGAAGCTGCATGTGAGCGAACCCACGAAACAGCCGCTCCACCCCGCACAAACGGGGACAGTGCGCGAAACACGAGCACCGCCCCATACAAAGCGAGGGCAGTGTGCGAACCGCGAGCACCGCCCCACCCCACCCGAAAAAGATCAAAACGCTCAAACGGAGCACCTAGGAATGGCAAGATCTGCGCGCCGTGCATGATTCGAGGGGTCCGTGCAGCGAAAGCGGCCCCTTCATGGCAAGATCTTCGCGCGGTGCGTTCCCGAAAGGCTGTTTGCAGGGCTTTTCAGATGCATGGCGCGCATATCTTGCCAAAGCCAGCTCGTTTTGGATGCATGGCGCGCGAATCTTGCCACGAACTGGCGATTTTCCCGTCCGAGGCGCCTTTTGGGATACATGAAGCGCAAAACTTGCCACGGATTGCCGCCCGAGAACGCACCAGGGCGAAATATTGCCACTGCAAGGCGCTTGGGAACGCATCAGAGCACAATCTCGCCATCGCCAGGCACCCGGGAACGCACCAGGACGAAATATCGCCATCGCCAGGCACCCGGGAACGCACCGTGGCGTCACGGAGCCGGGAGACGCCACGCGAACGAAACATCGGCCAATTCAACACCGCATGCTGGCACGTCCAAGAAACCATGAAAATATTTTGGTACCTTCCGCCAAGAAACGGCGCTGAAAACGTGCTCGCGTAGTATGGCGAACATGAGCAAAAAAGATACTTACATCAACGACACAGACGGGCACGATGACGGCACCGAGCCATCTGGGCATGGCAGCGCGGCATCATCGGAACACGACGGCAACGAACCGTCCCAACGTGGCGACGCCGACTCATTGAATCATGGCAACGCCGAACTGTCCGATCACGACAGCGCAGCCTCGCCGGAGCGCGACAACACCGCTTCGTCAGAGCATGACGATACCGCCTCGCCGGAACGCGGCAATGCCCCCTCGCCCGAACATGGCAACGAGGCAGCAGCGCAGCGCGACGGTGTCGGCGATGTCTCATCGGAACGCGAGAACGCCGCCATCGCCGACAAAGAAGCAGCAAGCCGCTCCAATCACGCACAAGAGGCACCTCTCGATGAGCGCAGCGCCTCCCACACAGCAAAGGCGGCATCCGCGTACCTCCAGAAAGCCGGAAATTTCCTCGGCCTACACAAAAAAGCTTCCGCCATCGCTGCAGCCGTTGCGCTGTGCGCCGTAGTAGGCATCGGCGCAGCCGTGGCTTCGAGCAGCCGGCCCGCCCCTAACGGCATGCTCCTAAGCAGCAGCTTTGTGAACTACGCAGCAAACGCCGTTGCAACTACCACGAATACTGCCGCAGAAGAAGCGGCAGCGGGACTCGTCGCTCAACGTCTCACGCCCAACGCGCTCAACAGCGTCGATTCCTTCGCCACCGCCCCTGGCACGTTTTCCCTGATAGAAGGCGAAGATTCCACACCGCTTTCCGAAGAGCAGCAAGAATCCCTTGCAGCAGCCACCCAAAACATCGAAGACGGCGGCTACACCGTTGGCTTCACGCTCATCAATTTGAACACCGGCAAGGGCATCGCCTACAACCTCGACTCGCGCGTTTACGGCGCCAGCTCGTTCAAGGGTCCCTACGCCGCCTTCCTGTGCCAACACCTGGGCGACAACGATGCTTCCTACCCATCCGGCAGCGAAGCGGTGGGCCCCGGCGTTTCCTCATCCATGTATTCCCTGATACAACCCATGATTCTCTATTCGGACAACAGCGCCTTCAGCAGCTTGCGCAACTCCTATGACAGCGTAGGATTCGCCGAATGGCTCAATTCGTGCGGCGTGGATTCCGAGATCATGCACGACACGCACTTCCCACGCTACTCCGCGCGCGAATCCGCCCTGCTATGGCTGCGCACGTACCAGTACCTCAAAACCAATACTCCCACCGCGCAGAACCTAGCATCGCTCTACGAGCAGACGAACGTGTCGTTCATTCGCTCTGGCGTGAACGACGATGGCGAAGTTGAAGCCGTGCTCAACAAGGCAGGCTGGTGCGCAGGCAGCGAACGTTTCACCGGTCTGTGCGATGCGGGGCTCATCAAGTGCACCGACGGCAGCACTTACCTCATGAGCACCATGACCAATTCGCCCGACGGCGGCCTATACACCGTCCGTCTGGCGAACCTGGCATCCACCCTCTTTGAGTGCCGCGACGTGCTGGAATAGCGCCTAGCAAACAGGCAAGCGCAAAGCAGGGACTACAGGGCAAAGGTCGCTAAGCGGTGTAATTTTCCTGCCTCTTCCGCCCGCCGTGGGACGTAAAAGTTACAATAAACAATGCTGCGCAAATACGCGTTGGGTGCATTGGGGCGAAACTACGCCACGCAAGGAATGTCCTTGGCATGTCTGTGCGGCGGGCAACGCAGGAAAATCGCTTTCGCACGATCCCTGCGCAACAGCCTCTCGCCTTTGCACATGCCGACGCTGCTCCCGCAAAGGCAACGTCGCACAAATGCGCATCGATTGCGCTGCGCCTCAAAGGAGGCCTCACACAACCGATACCGCACCAGCGTCGAACAGCACAGTGCCCCCTAAAGGGAACCGCACTGCCAGCGAATAACAAACCCCGAACGAAAGGATTGCCGTGGTGAAACTTGCTCGCGAACTTAACCGTCATTCCGCTTCGGCAACCCACGAGCAAACGCATCTTGCCGAACATCCAGGACAGCTGGTGTGGATTTTCATGGGCATGTCCGTCGTTGGCCTTATGGGTGAAACGCTACAGCACCTTGTGGCGTTCGGCGAATTGGAAAGCCGTGCCGGCTTCATCTGGGGTCCGTTTTCGCCCATCTACGGGCTGGCGGCAGTTCTGCTAACCATGCTGCTCGAACCCCTGCAGGACAAAGGGGTTCCACTGCTTTTGACGGTAAGCGCCGTCGTGGGCGGCAGCCTTGAGTACTTCGCCAGCTGGGCCATGGAAACATTCTGGGGTGTTGTGGCATGGAGCTATCTGAACATCCCCCTCAATTTTGACGGGCGCACCGACGTTTTCCACTGCCTGATCTGGGGCACCATTGGCGTGCTGTGGGTAAAGGTTGGCCTGCAATTATGCCAACGCATCTTCAACCATGTAAACACCGCCGGCGCCCCGTACCGTGCGGCAACGGCAGCGCTTTCCATCTTCATGGCGCTCGACATTGCCATGACCATCATCGTTTTGCTGCGCGCCGATGCCCGCACCGATGGCATTCCGCCGCAGAATCCCATCGAACAATTCTGCGATACCGCCTATCCCACCGACATGTTGCAGAAGCGTTTCCATAACATGGGCGGCCTCGGCATATAGGCAGGAAAAGGGACAGGTGCCAGATTCCCAACCAACGAACAGGGCCCCGCTTGTGATGTAGTTCGCAAGCGGGGCCCTGCTTTTTTGCGTTATGGCATAAGCGGGAACCTGGTACCTGTCCCTATTTTCCCACCCTAAAACGCTTGGTCCACTATGAAGCGATAGCCAGGGTACGGCACCTTGCCGAAGCGTCCGTGGTAGTCGGAGCCGCCCGTGCAAAACAGGCTGTAACGCGCAGCAAACTCTTCGCACAGCTGCGTATCGCGATAGTCGTGATCGGGATGATACTTCTCGATGCCAACAAGCCCCGCATCAACGAGCGCAGGCAACGCCTCGTAATTGTCGAACTGGCCGGGATGCGCCAAAACTGGCAACCCGCCGTCAGCCGCAATAGCAGCCACGGCATCGCACATGTCAACGTACTCGATATCGCGCTGCGCAATACCGCCGCCCTTGAACAGTGTCTTGTACAGGAATTGATACTCTGCGCTGCTGAAATCGGCATCGGTCAATGCAGCCATCAGATGCTGCTTGTAGAACCCCGTCGACTGTCCAGCCAGCTGCGCCGCATATTCAACGTCCACATCGTAGCCAGCGTCAAGCAGCTGCCGCATCTGCCACGCCGTATTCGCGGTGCGGCGCTCCAAGGTATCCGAGCACAAATCGCACACCGCCGGGGCATCGGCGGGCATGCCCAATCCCACAAGATGCACGCGCCGCTTTGCAGTCGAGTCCCACGCACTGATCTCTACACCGCACACAACCGAGAATCCATGCTCTGCCGCCTGCTGCCGAATAGCATCAAGCCCGACAGTGGTGTCGTGGTTCGTTACCGCCAGATGGGTAACCCCCTGCACGCGAGCTTTCCCCATCAGCTCCAAAAACGAATCCGACCCATCAGAAAGCGTTGTATGTGCATGCAGGTCGGCGCGGAATTCCCTACCGGGCTGCACCCCCAGCAAATCCCACAGCGGCTCCTGCCGAAATGCCTGCGCGGTACGCTCTTTGACGCCCTGCCATTCGCTCATTGCACTATCTCCCCCTTTTGCATGTTGAACTCATAGTCACACAGGCCCTCCATGAACTCGAGGTCGTGAAAAATTCCTAACATCGTGGTTCCCTGCGCCTTCAACTGCTCGATCAGCTCACGCACCTTCACCTTCGACGCCGCATCCAATGAAGCAGTAGGCTCGTCAAGCAGCAGCAAACGAGGCTGCTTGATCATGGCGGCAGCAATATTCAAGCGAAGCTTTTCGCCACCAGAAAACGTACGCGGATACAGCAGCCACAGCGATTCATCGATGTCAAAATGGCGTAGCATGCGCTCGGTTTCCCACATTGCCTTTTCCTCCTCATCGGCACCGAAGGTTTCCAGGGCGCTCTTCAATACGATGTCGTAGGCGGTTTGGCGCGGCAGGGCATTCAGAAACTGCGAAACATAGCCCATTTCGTATTTGCGCAGGTAGATCATCTGACGCTCGCTCGCCTGACACAAATCAAGCGCTCCAAACGATTCCGAGTTGTACCAAATGGCGCCCGACTCCGGCAAATTGGTGCGGTAGATGCAACGCAGGATGGTCGATTTGCCCGATCCGCTGCGCCCCGTAATGCCCACGAATTCGCCCGGCATAAGCGAAAGGCTGATGTGCTGGCACCCCAAGATATGACGCCCCGCGCGATGCATCACGAACGACTTGGAAAGATCGTCGATCTTCAAAAGCTCTTCCATAGCAGCCTCTCCTAGCGATCGTAACCATGAGGCTGATCGGGATAATGCGAACGATATACCGAATTGCCGCCCACGAAAGCGCGCGTGATAACCGGCGTGGTGATACGCGCATCAGGCGTGCATCCAATTTCGCGAACCAACAGAATATCCGCTCGCTTGCCAACTGTAAGCGTGCCGACTTCGGAATAGATGCCCACCGCCTTAGCGGGATTTGCCGTAACCAACGCAAACGCTTCAGAAAGGGACATAGCACATTCACGATGCAAAATGAACACCGCATCAATAAGAGCTGCCGGATAGTAGTCGCTGCACAGCATGGTAATCACGCCCCGCGCTACGCCCTCACGCGCCGAAAGGTTGCCCGAATGGCTATGCCCCATCATCACGTTCGGGGCTCCCGCCAAGGTAAACATACCTCGCTCATGCGCATCGCGCGCTATTTCCATGTCGACGGGAAACTCGGAAATCGACGCGCCCAATGCGCCCATGTAATCGAGCTTCTCCTTCGAATCATCGTCATGAGAAGCAAGCGAAACTCCCTGCTCGTGAGCAAGTTCGGCAAGCTCGCTTAGCTGCTCGGAACCAATCTTGTCGGCCGCCTGCTGCTCCATCACGATAGCAGCGACCTCTTCATCGGAAATACCGTCACGGTACCCTTTGATGGTGTCGCTGAATACCAGCAAATCCCGATACTGACCCTGACCCGGCGTATGATCCATAAACGAGATCAAGTCGACTTTGCCATCCTGCAGGTAGTTGTACACCTCATCCACGCGGTCGACCGAATCAAGCTCTAGGCGCAAATGGAAACGATGGCGAATAAGATGGTCATGCTCTTCGCTTTCGCGCATAGAGAAAATGCTTTCGGCAAGCTTCCTCACATTCTCGAAATTTCGAATGGGCTTGTGGTCGAAAATCTTAGCTCCGTATACCGAAAGAGAGTGATAGATCGTGGTCACACCATGAGATACCAGCTCACGGTCAACCTTATACAGCGAAGTGGGCAGGTCCATAACAACGCTCGGTCGCGGCGATGCCACCGACTCGATGTAATCGGAGTGAACATCGATCATGCCTGGAACCACATAGGCGCCACGCGCATCCACCACAGGGAAACCAGTTTCCCTGTCAACCACCATGCCCGACGTGTTCTCGTCAAGCTGCGCGTCAACCGTGCGAGCATTGGCAAGCGTCGGCGCAATGCGCGCAATGGTTCCGTTTTCAACGACGATGTCGTGGTTGGGCAGAATCGCATCTTCGGTAACCACATTACCTCCGCGAATCACAAGCGAATTTGCTTCCATAAATGCATTTCTCCTTGCATTGGGTTATCAATCTATGCGGCGCTCGTAAAAGCGCCACCGGGCGAAGAGGCCCATTTACAGCAGCGAATACACCAGCTGCTGAGTATAGGAATGCTGAGGGTCTTCCAAAACCTGATCGGTAAGACCGTGCTCCACAACTTGCCCATTCAGCATCACGAACGTGCGATCGGCTAGCATGCGAATAACTCCCAAATCGTGGCTTACCACCAGCATGCTTACACCGAAATCGCGTTTGATCTGCAGAATCAGATCAAGAACGCTGGCCTGCACGGAAAGATCGAGACCCGTGGTAACTTCATCCAAAAGCAACACGGGCGGGTTGTTCGAAAGCGCCTTGGCAATCTGAACGCGCTGCTGCATGCCGCCGGAAAACGTTGCCGGCGCATCCCCTGCACGCGAAAGGGGGATGTTCACCTTCCCTAAAAGTTCATTGCCGCGAGCACGCATCGACTCCACGCTGCGATTGCCAGCGGCAATCATCTGCTCAGCAATGTTCGAAAGGGAGGAGAAGTTCATGCGCAAGCCCAAATACGGATTCTGGTACACCATGCCCAGCACCGTGTTGCGCACCTTGCGCTTCTGCTGCGAGGAAAGCTCAAGCAAATTCGCCTCGCCGCCATCATAGGCAACAGCACGCACTGTGCCCGCAGTGGCAACCTGGTCGAAGTACAGGCACTGCATAAAAGTGGATTTGCCGCTGCCCGACTCACCCACGATCCCCACAATTTCACCGGGATACAAATCCAGGCTCACATCGCGAACCGCATGCACCGTCTTGCACTTTGGGCATATGTTGCGCTCCAACTCGCCACCGCCCAAGCAATAGTCGCAGCCTTCACCAAAGCGCTTCGACACATGGCGCACCTGCAAAAAGGGCTCTTCATCCATAACGGGCACCTTATTCATTGCGCCCCTCCTCTCGCCTTTGCTGGCAGTACGCCGTGTCGTTGCACTGGTAATATGTTTCGCCCGTTTCCTCGTCCACCAATTCGTCCAGGTACACATCGGTGGCACCGCACAGGCGACAGCTCTCCCCCTCAAAGCTCTCTACCGCAAAGGGGTAATCTTCGAAATCGAGCGGATGAACATGGGTAAAAGGCGGGACGGCATAGATCTTCTTTTCACGACCCGCACCCAAAAGCGTCAGGTTCTGAGCCATGTTAAGCCTCATCGTGTCGAAGCGGGGAATGGGCGAAGGGGCCATTACATAGCGCCCTTCCACCAAACACGGGTGGTCTGCGTTGGTGACGGTATGCCCATAGCGCACGATCTGGTCAAACAGCCCCAGCCACGCCCCGGTGTAGTCTGCCTCGGCATGAAGCACGCGCGTTTTTGCCTCGCTTGGCTCGAAATTTCGCAGGGGCTCGGGCATCGGAACCTGCAGAACAAGTATCTGATCTGCCGAAAGCGGCTGTTCTGGGATGCGATGGCGGGATTGGACAAGGGTTGCATGCTGCGTTTTCTCGGTGACCTCAACATCAGTGGTTTCGACCACGAGCTTCTTTATGTTCACCGCATTCACGCTGTCATCGGCGCCTTGATCGATCACCTTCAGCACGTCGCCCTGACCAATAAGCGCCAACGTTATCTGCAAGCCGCCCGTGCCCCAACCTCGGCCAATAGGCATTTCGCGCGAAGCGAAGGGAATCTGATGGCCCGGAATGGAAACACCCTTGATAATGGCGCGGCGAATCTCGCGCTTCGACGCCTCATCGAAAAAGGCAAAGTTATAGAGCTGGCACATTACTGCCCATCCCCCTTCACGGTTGAGCGCACACTGGAAAGCTTTGATTGGAACGTTACGTAGTGCGGCAACTTCAAATGAGAAACGAAGCCGGTAGCCTCAACGCCGTCCACGTGGTATAAAACGAATTCCTCGTCCTGCGTTGGGTAGCGCTTGTCGCCCTGTTCAAGGCAGAAATCAAGAACGCTCATCGCAATTGCCTTCGTCTCTTGACGCCCCATCACCATGCCGTACCCCACCTTGAAGCCCATCTGCGACTTGCCTTCCCTGGAGCGATCCACCGCAAACACGCTTTCCACTTCCGTCACAGGAATGTTGCCCAGGTAGTAGGCGTCGTCTTCGCTGGCATCATCAGCCAAAGGGTGGTCTACCAGCACTTCAACCGAACCGCAGCGCAATTCTCCCACCGTAGGGTGCGAAGGGCCAAAGCCCCTAATGGCCGCATACCCTAAGGTAGTTACGCCCTGGGTCATGCCGCGGGCCAACGTCTGCAAACGCGCAGACCGTGGCGCAGGAAACACCAGCGGCTCCATGGTCACGTCAACAGGAGCCTCGTTGTTTTCGGCGCATTCATCGATCAAGCCTTCTTCGCGCAGATAGCCCAGCACCTTCGGCTTATGCTTCAGCTTCGCCGCAGCAGCACGATGTTCCTCGCGCTCCTCTTCGCTGAGCGCCGCCCATTCCGCATCCAGCTCATCGTCGTAAGCACGGCGCACCTTCGCCGCATCTTCGTCGGTCTCGTGCTCCAAATCGAAGCGAATCAAGCGGTGGGAATAATCGCGCGTTGCCCCCAGCAGCTGACCTCCAAGAACATCCTTGAAAGCCGCCGAGATACGACGCTCAACCGCCATGTTTTCGCCCTTGATCTCGCGCGAGACATACGGGCGTTCAAGCGTCGAGCGAAACGCGCGCAGCAGAAACACCGCCTCTTCGGGCGAGCCCTGTGCCTGCTTCAATGCCACTGCAGCAAGGCGAGGCGCGTAGAGAGAGGCTTCGCCCATCACCTGTTCCACAAGACCGGGAAACGCATCTTCCACCGCGTCGGCAGAAACGCCATCCGAGCCTTCAACGCGCTCGCGCTCAAGGAGCTTAAGGCTTTCTTCGATGGCAAGGCCGCCGCCACGTACTGCAACGTACCCCATTACGCCACCTCCCCTTTTCTTCCGCCCAAGCAGGTGAACGTATTTTCGATGCGGGTGGTACGAGGAAGCGCCGCCACGTTGCCCTCGCCGTCAACAAGCAAGATCTCGATGCCGCAGGGGTACTCATCGGCCCGCTCCGCGCGAGCATGCGCCCATTCCGCTTGGCTTACATACAGTTCGGCGGTCTTTTCGATGCCAGGCCCCGAAAGCTCAAAGCACGTTAAGTCCTTGGCGGGAGCTGTGGAGATGGAATCGACCAGCAAAACAACCGTGGCGCCCCTTTCCGGTTCCTCAAGCGTGCCCGGCTTTGCCTGGGCAATCGCTTCAGCATGAACCGCGTCGCTTGCCACGGGGGCCAACACGAAATCGGCCCCTTGCGCGTGAGCCTGCTTTGCGTGGGTTTGCACGGTCAGCCAACGAGCAACATCCTGCGATGCGGGCCCAACCGAGCAAAAGGTCACCGCCTGATCAACAAAAAGGCGCACCGCTGTTTCAAAACAGCCCGGCACTGGCGCAGTCTCGCCGCTTTTCGGAAAAGCATCAACCTGCCCAACGGTGCCAGGGCGAGCAAAGACTTCCAGCACCTGCCGAAACGCGCGCTGGGCCACATGGGTTTCTATATTATTCGCAATCATCCTTAAACTTCCATCGTCGAAAAATCCACCTGGGTACGGAGCAACGCCTCCGCGCGCTTTTGCTCCGCTTCAGCCAAACGCTGCCGCTCTTCCTCGAGCATCTCTTCCCAAGCCAGCAGTAAAATCTCGTTGCCGCCTACGGCATACACCGCATCGACAATCGCCAAATCACGGGCTTTCTTGCGGTCCTCTCCCAGCACCATGCCGTAGCCATGGGCGCCACCGATGCGAACTGCGCACGAGGTCATAAGCGCTTCGCCCAGATAAAACAGGCTGCACTGAGCTCCCTCGCGCACCTTCAGCATCACCAGCTCCTCTGTGGGTTCCCTCACCATCGCAACGGCATAAAGCTGTTCCGCTTCGCACGCCATACGGGAAAGGACCTTGCGACTGCCTTCCACCAAAATGCGTGTACGTTCTTTTCTGTTCATCTTTTCTCCTAGTTCTGCACGATGAAGCGCTTGCGCAATTGAGTCGAAAGAAGCTCCAGCGCAACGGCAACCGCGAAGCAGAAGTACACGATTAGGCCCACTTCATGGATGTCGTAATAGAAGCTGCCCGCCAAAAATAGCTGATAGCCGATGCCACCCGCGCCCGCAACGGCGCCCACGGCAACAGCGTTGACGAAGTTGATTTCGAAGCGAATGAATGTCCAGGAAAGAATCTCAGACAGCTTTTCGGGTACAACAGCGGAAAACACCACCTGCCACCATGAAGCGCCCGAGGCGCGCAGGGCTTCCACCACGCCGGGGTCAACCTCTTCGAAACTTTCTGAATAAGCCTTAGTCAGGTACGCAATGCCGTGGAACAAGAGGCCCGCCACCGCTGCTTCGGGGCCTAGCCCGATAGCAACCGTGAAGATAAGCACCCATAAGATGGTGGGAACGGCGCGGAACAGCGACATAACCGCCTTGATGGCGTTCGAAGCCACGCGGTTCGACAGGTTCATGGCCGCGCAAAGTCCCAAAACGAAAGCGATAACCGCACCCAGCACCGTGGTGAGCGTTGCAAGAGCTAATGAAACGAAGAGGCCGTCCACTAAATCGGGAAGGGTGAAATGCCCGCCGAGTCCTGGCTGCGTAAGCATGGTTGCAGAGTCGCCCAGAGCATTTGACGTTGCCTCCAAAAGAGGTGTGTCGCCGTAATCCATCAGCACGAAGGTCAACACCGTTACCGCTGCCAGTAAGCTCAGCGTTGCCCCAAGCACCGCATTCGACTTGTTCATGCAGCGCGTCTTAATCTTGCCGGTTTGCGAAACGCGCGCTCCGGCGCAAGCCGCGCCTTCACAAGCCTTGCCCTGATGATCTACAGGCTGGTAAGCTGCGCCTTCTTTAGCAAACTGACTCATAGGATGCGCCTCCTTACATAGTTGGAAACGCTTTCGCAGCAGATAACAACCACCACGATCAGCAGAATCACCAAGCCCGCCACGTCATAGCGGAAGCTCTTGTAAAACAGGTTGAACACGAACCCGATGCCCGTACCGGTAAGGATGCCCACCAGAGTGGCGTCACGAATGTTGGTCTCCACCATGTACAGCATCCAGCTCACTACTGAAGTGACCGAAAGGGGAATTACTCCCTGCGCCACAACCTGCAAATAGCTCGCGCCCGTGGCCCGAAGCGCCTCGATGGTACCCGAGCTTATTTCGTCGATGCTTTCCAAAAAGCAACGGGTCAGGTAACCGAAGCTGCCTAGGAACAGCGCCAGAAAGCCGGTGAACTCGCTTTGATGGAACGAGAACAAAAGGATAAAAGCCCAGGCAACAACGGGAATGTTACGGAACAGCGATGCGATACCGCGCGCCAAAACCTGCGCCACGCCGCCGAGTCCCACCGAACGCGACCCAAGCACCGCAACCACATAGGCAAGCAGCGCCGCCGTGGTGCTGGCAGCAATCGAGTCGAGCACCGTGGAAAGAAGCGCAGGCATAATCTGCGGCAATTTTTCAAGTGATGCGGCACTTGGCAAGAAGTTCACCGCCATCCAGGCAAGACCACCAGGGATATCGGCTGCCGCCTCCATAAAGTCGAAATCGACATACGCACCGGAAAGCGCGTTGATGGCAAGAAAGCCCGCCACCAACCCCACAATGCACAGCGTTCGCTTCCGAAAGAACCAACGAGCGGTATAGGCCTCCGCTGCCGCCCTGGTTTCATTGCCGGCGAAAACCGCCGAGCGGCCTTCGTCGGAGGCTGCTGCCTTCGCAAACTTGATGGTCATGCGCCCACCTCAACATGAGGAGCGTCGTCAGTCCGCAACTGCGGCTTGCCAGCATGCGCCCGTGCAACGGGCTTCGCCTCTCCAGCCATCTCGGCATTCGCTCGCGTGACAGCCTTTGCCTCTTCGATCACCGCAGCCACGGCCGCCCGATCGAGCTCGGCGGCATCTACCGCAGCTGCACCTTGCCTTTCTGCGCCGGTTCCTCGCCCCGCCGCGCCCGCGGCCGCCTCGAGTGCTCCGCCAG
>ERZ857998.927-NODE-927-length-37604-cov-7.553064_pt1 | contig 37604 bp, 35 predicted proteins | sample MGYA00519954_ERZ857998 | MGnify/ENA primary metagenome ERZ857998 (study PRJEB31778, sample SAMEA3449424) | human gut metagenome | biome: human gut; feature: human-associated habitat; material: faeces | place: United Kingdom | collected 2010/2012 ...
CGCCCGCGCCGGGCAGAGAGCAGGCCAGGGCGCGCAGCCCCAGTCCGCAGAGCCCGGCAAAGGCCCCGTCGCCGTGGCGGCGGATCCACAGCCCCACCAGCCAGAGCACATAAAGGCTCACGCTCGCGCCGGACAGGGCGGCGATGGCCCAGGCCCCCAGGGGCACGGCCCAGTAATAGTAGAGCGGCAGGCAGGCCAGGGTCATGATGGTGCCCGTGACCGCCGGGGTCAGGGTGTCGCCGTGGGCGTAGTAGGCCCGTACCAGCACCATGTAGACGATCCAGAGCGGGGTCGAGGCCAGCATGATCCGGGTCAGGGGCACGGCGGCCATGGTCTCTGCCGCGCCGAAGCGCCCGCCCTGGAAGATCACGCCCAGAATGGGCCAGGCGGCGGCCATCATCCAGAGCGCGCAGGGGATGATCAGGCCCAGGCCCGCGCGCAGGGCCGTGCGCAGGGTCTGGTCGAAGCGTTCCGTGTCGCCCTTGGTCAGCAGGGAGACCAGAAAGGGATAGGAGGCCACGGCGGCGGCCTGTCCCATGAGGCCCACCGGCACCTGGGCAATGCGCCGCGCGTAGTTCAGCAGGCTGACCACGCCGTCCCCGGCCAGACTGCCGAAGACGCGCAAAAACTGCTCATCCAGCATGATGATGGTCTGGCCCAGCATCAGGGGCAGGGCCGTGATCAAAAATCGGCCCATGAGCCTGTGCCGCCAGACCGGGCGCAGATGCAGTCCGCCCGCGGCCGCCACCCGCAACGGCAGGGCAAAGGTGCCCAGGGCCGCGCCCACGGTGACGCCCAGGCAATAGCCGGTCATGCCGTAACCGTTGCCCTGGCTGATGCCGAGGCGCGTTCCCAGCAGGGGCAGCAGCAGGCCGCCCGCGATGATGCAGCCGTTGTAGACCAACGGGGCCAGGGCCGGAACGCTGAACTGCCGCCGCAGGAAGAGCAGGGCCGTGAGACAGGCCCCACAGAGAAAAAAGACCTGGGCGGGCAGAATGATGCGCATGAAAAAGGCCAGCCTCTGCCACTGTTCCGGCGAGAAGCCGGGGGCCACCAGACGGGCTAGGGGTTCGGCGGCCAGGATGCCCGCTCCCGTGAGCAGCAGCGAGGCGGTGAGGGTCCAGCAGAACACGCAGGAAAAAAAGCGCCAGGCGTCGGCCTCGTCCTCCTGAAAGCGACGGGAAAGCAGGGGAATGATGGTGATGGACATGAAGCCGCCGGCCAGCAGGTAGTTGATGATGTCCGGCACCACAAAGGCCGCGAAATACATGTCCGCTTCACCGCCCGCGCCGAACTGCCAGGAAATGACCTTGTCCCGGATCAGGCCCATGAGCCGGGAAAGAATGGTGCTGGCGGCCAGAATCAGGGCCGCCGCGCCCATGTGCTGGCGGGAGGAGAGCAGGCCCATCAGCGTCCCCGTTTGGGGCGCGCGCCGTTTTGCTTTTGCCCGTTTCGTCCGGTCCGTGTTTCCTGTCCGGTGCGGGCGCGCGTCCGGCTCTTGCGGTCCGGCGCCGCGTCGGCGGGTTTGTTCCGGGTCTGTTTCTTGCGCGTCTGTTCAGCACGTCGCTCCGGGCGGGCCGCGCTTCGCGTCCGTCCGCCCGCATTGCGCTGTGCGCGCGCGCCCCGGTTTGCGCGGGGCAGTTCCAGGGGCATGAGCCGGATTTCCAGGCGGCCCATGTGCACCTCGGCCAGACGCACGTCCAGACGCTGGCCCAGACGCCAGCACAGGCCGGATCGCTGGCCCAGTAGGCACTGGCTGCGGGAGTCCAGCTCGTACCAGTCGTCGCCCAGGTCTTCCACGCGGATCATGCCTTCCACAGGCATGTCCGCGAGCTCCACGAACAGGCCGAAATCCGTCACTCCGGAAATCACACCGGCAAAGCGTTCCCCTTCACGGTCCCGCAGGGCCAGGCAACCCAGACGGCGGGCCATTTCGCGTTCGCAGTCCACGGCGGCGCGCTCCCGCCGGTTGAGCTGGTCGCCGACGCGCAGCAGCTTCTGCCCGGCGGGCAGGGGGCCGACGGCCTGTCCCAGCGAGGTTTTCAAGGCCCGGTGAACCAGCAGGTCCGCATAGCGGCGGATGGGCGAGGTGAAGTGGCAGTAGGCCTGGGAGGCCAGGCCGAAATGCCCCTCGTTTTCCGGCTGGTAGCGGGCCTGGGGCATGGCCCGCAGGCAGAGGCGGTTTACCAGAAATTCCTGGTCCGTGCCCTGGGCCGCGGCGAGGATGCCCTGAATGGCCGCCGCATCGGGCCGCCCGTCCGTCTGCTTTCCTGATTGCTTGTCCGTGGGCATCGTTTCCAAAGCCGTGGCGGCAAGGGTTTCAAAGAGGCTTTCCAGGCGCTCCGGTTCCGGCTGGGGATGCACGCGGTAAAGAAAGGGCAGCCCGGCGTCGCGCAGATGCCGGGCCACGGCCTCGTTGGCCGCGATCATGAATTCCTCGATGAGCCGGTGGGCGTCGTGGCGCCGACGGAAGCCGATCTTGAGCACCCGGCCCTCCGCGTCAAACGTGTATTCCGGTTCGGGCAGGTCGAAATCCAGACTGCCGCGCTCCCGCCGGGCCTCGCGCAGCACTGTATAGAGCCGGAAGGCCTCCTCCAGCATGGCCAGCACGTCCCCGCCGCGCGGGTTCTCGCGCAGCCGGGCCAGAGCTTCGGCGTCATGATCCAGCAGGCAGGCCTTGACCTGGTCGTAGGTCAGGCGCGCGGCGGAACGCATCACGGCCGGGGCGAAGCGCGCCTTGCCAGGCTGGCCTGTGGGTGAAAAGGGAATTTCCGCCAGCACGGCCAGACGGTCTTCCTGGGGTTTAAGGCTGCACAGGCCGTTGGACAGGGCCGGGGGCAGCATGGGTTCCACGGAACGGGGGAAATACCAGGAGTTGCCGCGCGCCAGGGCCTCGGCGTCCAGGCTGGCGTGCCCCTTGCCGGGAGCGGGCCGCACGTAATGGCTCACGTCGGCGATAGCCACCCGCAGCAGCCAGCCCTTGCCCTTGCGCTCCACCTGCACGGCATCGTCAAAGTCGCGGGCGTCCGCGCCGTCAATGGTCACCAGGGGCAGATGGCGCAAATCCTCACGCCCGGCCATATCCGCCTCGCCGGGAGCCGCGGGTAAGGCCGCCGCCTCGGCCAGGACCGAGAGCGGAAAATCGCGCGGCACCTCATGGTTGAGCTTGACCAGCTCCTCCTGCACGTCCACGTCGTCTTCGCGGCCGTAGGTGCCGATCAGGCGCGCGCGCCAGAGATCCGAAGCCAGACGCTCTTCCGGGGCCACCAGCAGAAGCGCGCCCTGTTCCGGCACGGCGGTTCCCTCGGGCAGGGGCACGCTGAAGTCCACGGCCAGGCGGCTGTCCGCCGGGCGGCAGAACAGGGTCCGCCCCGTGCGGCTGTGCAGATGCACGGGGATTTCCTTTTGCGGGCGCTCCAGAATTTCCACAATACGGCCTTCCGGGTTCGGTCCGCCGCGCCCCTGCCCGGAGCGCGAGGAAGCCGGAGCCAGCACCACCCGCACCAGATCCTGATGCCAGGCCTCATTGCTTTGCAGGGGATGGATGAAAATGTCCCTGCCGCCCGCCACGCGCACGGCGGGCGAGCCGTTTTCGGCCGCCAGCGGGGTGACAAAGCCGCCGCCGTTGCGCAGGGCCTGATAGCGGCCCACCAGGCTTTTGAGGCTTTCGGGCCGGGTCCAGAGGCCGCCGCGCAGGCGCACCAGACGCCCCTGCCGGGCCAGATCCGCCAGGCTTTCCTCAAGCTCTTTTTTCGCCCGGCGCGGCAGACCCGTGGCGCGCAGCAGGCCGTCCAGACGCATGGGGCGGGATTCGCGGGCAAAAAGTTCCAGCAGTTCGTCATTGCCGGGAAGGGCGGCGGGATCGGTAGGGCGTATATTTTTATGTTGCTTTTTCACGTTATTTCCATGGGCCGCGCCATGCTCAAAAAAAGGGGCAAAAGGCTCCGCCTTTTGCCCCCGCGCGGCTGAAAAAAGGTTCAGGGCTTATCTCCAAAGTGTGATATTTCCGGCAAGAAAACCGGGAAATCCATTTGGAGACAGTCCCCGCGGTCCGGCGGAATTGCAATCAAGATCCGTCGGGCCCGCGTTCTAGATGCAGATTCGCTTTGAAATTGTGCCAATTTCAAAGCTGACGCTGCCTTCAGCCTATCATTGCTGTCGTCATCCGTAGCGCTGCTGTCTTGATCCGTAACACGGCTTCGCCGTGAACGGCTCAAGCAAGCAGCCCAGCGACAACGGCTGACGCGCGGCGGGAACGCGCTCCCACCTTGGCTTCAGGCGCGGGCGTCCGCTCACGCGGCCGCCGGAGCATTTCAACATTTTCAACGTTGGAATGCTTTAGGCGGCTCAGTTGCGGTTGCCGCCGAAAAGCCGCAGCATCATCAGGAAGAGGTTGATAAAGTCCAGGTAAAGGGTCAGCGCGCCCATGATGGCCCCGCGCCGCACCGCCGTGCCGTCGTCCAGAGGCGCGGCTTCGCCGAAGCGGCGCAGCTTCTGGGTGTCATAGGCGGTCAGGCCGGTGAAGATCAGCACGCCCAGGCAGCTGATAATAAAGTCCATCATGGTGCTCTTGAGGAAGATGTTCACCACCATGGCGATGATGATGCCGATGAGCCCCATGAACAGGAAGTTGCCCATGGTCGTGAGGTCGCGCTTGGTTACCGTGCCGTAGACCGACATGGCCAGGAAAGTGCCCGTGGTCACCAGAAAGGCGTTGGCGATGGACGCGATGGGGTAGATCACGAAGATGGACGAAAGCATGGCGCCGGTCAGGGCCGAGTAGAGCAGGAAGAGGCCGGTGGCCGTGCCCGCCGACATTTTGTGGATGGCGGCCGAAAGGGCGATGACCATGCCGAATTGGGCCACGATCAGAAGAATCATAACCAGGCTGTTGCCCAGAATGGCATCCCGGATGGCCGGCGAGTTGGCCACGCCGTAGGCCACCACCGTGGTCAGGGCAAGGCCCGCCGTCATCCACTGGTAGACCTGGCGCATGTAAACGGAAACGGCGCTGGTCACGCCGCTTTGCGCGACACTGCGGGTAGTCGGTGACATAAGTCCTCCAAAAAAACTGTTGTTGTCCGGTCCGGCACAGCGTGCCGCGGGGTGGTTATCCACACTCCTTTTCGCATACTATATGACTCCCCCCCGATTTAGCAAGTGCCGTGGCCTTGCGGCGGCGGAGCGGTTTTGGGGTTCCCGCGCCAGGCGTTGTTTCTAGGTTCCGGCTATGCCGTATAGGCTCTTATCGGGCAGACGCTCGTCATCGAAATTTTGTTTTTCTTGTCGGATGCCGAACCGGCCCACCGCCCGGCAAGGATTTGTCTGCAAGTCCTTGCCGCGAAATGCGGGCAGACGGGCTTTACTCGCCGTAAGCGGGCATTTTATGTGTTAAAGTACTGGTGGGCGGGCCATGCTTCGTCTTGCGGGTGGGCCGGGCCGCGTGCTAGCATGCACAGTCGGCGCGGTGCCCGCACCGGCGAAAATGCCGTATTCCAAGGAGTCAGTTATGAAATTTTTTCTTTCGGCCTTCTGCCTTGTCCTGAGCCTGGCGCTGCTGCCGGTTTTCGCCGGGCAGGCCCGCGCCGCCGCGCCGGCATCCGATCCCGCCGTCAAGCTGGAAACCAGCCTCGGGGACATCGTGGTGCGCCTGGATGCCCGCAAGGCCCCCATTACCACGGCCAACTTCATCCAGTACGTGAAATCCGGGCATTATGACGGCACCATTTTTCACCGCGTTATCAAAAACTTCATGGTCCAGGGCGGCGGCCTGACTCCGGACATGAAGGAAAAGAGCGCCCGCGCGCCCATTCACAACGAGGCCAACAACGGCCTGCGCAATCAGAAGTATACCATCGCCATGGCCCGCACCGCCGACCCGCACTCGGCCGGCGCGCAGTTCTTCATCAATACCAAAGACAACGGCTTTCTGGATTTCAAGAGCCAGACCCCCCAGGGCTGGGGCTATGCCGTGTTCGGGAAGGTCATCAAGGGCCATGAGGTGGTGGACAAGATTGAAGCCGTGGCCACGGGCAAAAAGGGCTTTTACGAAAACGTGCCCACGACGCCGGTGATCATCAAAAAGGCCGTGGTCATTGAATAGTGCGTTGAAAGAAATTGCCGGGTCCGGACTCCGGACCGACGACGAACCCCGCCCAACGGCGGGGTTCGTTTTTTACGTGTGTGAAATTTTTATGACATTTCGCTTCGGCAGCGCAGGGCTTCTTGTCAGTCCATTTCGCTTGCATTACGGTATTTGAAGGCCCGTTGCGCGGCTTCATGGGGAAGCCCCGCGCGGCGCCGCAATCCGCAAGGAGAGAAAGGATGAAAAAGCTCATTGCGCTGGTCGCGCTGCTGCTGGGCGCGGCCTTGGTTCCGCCGCAGGTCTCGCAGGCCCGTCCGGCCCATGCCCCCAAGTACGAGTACACGCTCAAAAGCGTCATGCCCGTGGCCGGCCGCCAGGGCGTGGCCTGCGACGGCAAGTACATCTACGTGAGCGACAGCAAAAAACTGTTCAAATACGACATGAACGGCAAACTGCTGAAGCAGAACGACAATCCCTTTGAGGGCTACGCCATCCCGTCCAATCACATCGGGGACATCGACGTCTACAACGGCGAATTGTACATCAGCGCCGAGAATTTCATGGACGGCGTGGGCAAGGATATTCAGATCGCCGTGCACGATGCGGACACTCTGAAATTCAAACGCACTTTTAAGTTCGAGCCCAAGTCCGGCCAGCTGGAAGTGTCCGGCATCACTGTGGACCCGGTCAAGGGCACGGTGTGGATGTGCTCCTGGGTGGGCGAGGAAAGCGGCCGCTATCTCTATGAATACGACCTGGACGGCAAGTATCTGCGCAAGGTGCATCTGCAGCCCGTGCCGCAATGGGTGCAGGGCGTGTTCTACTATGACGGTTCGCTTTTTGTGACGGCCGACGACGGCACCGCAGACGACAACGAGCCCGACCATCTTTATCGCGTGGACGTGACCTCGGCCACCAACGCGCCCGTGGTGCTGGAAAAGACCTTTGACGAAGCCATCAAGCAGGGCGAAATCGAAGGCCTCTGCGTGGACCCCTCCAGCGGCGACCTGCTGGTGCACATGAACCGGGGCGCGCGTATCGTGCTCGGCATGGGCAAGGGCTTCTATCCCGGCTACGACAAGGAAATTCACGAATTGTACCGCTATTCCATGCAGCCCGCCGGGCCGCGCGCGCCGCGCCCGTAATGAAAACGGCGCACAGCGGACGCGAACCGTCCCCATGCGCCGGTGTTTAATTTCTGATGGACGGGATGCGTTTCCGGCTCCGGAGGCGCATCCTGTTCTTCGTTTTGTGGTCAGCGCACCGTGAGCGCGGCAAAGCGCCGCATGGTCAGATGGCAGACAGCCACGGCCAGGGCGTCGGAGGTGTCCAGCGCCCAGTCGGCCTCGCGGACGTTGAGCAGGCGCTTGACCATAAAGGCCACCTGCTCCTTTTCCGCCCGGCCTGTGCCCACCAGGGACTTTTTGACCAGGGTCGGCTCGTAGTCGCTGATTCCCAGGCCATACGCCGCGCAGGCCGCCACGGCCACGCCTCTGGCCTGGCCCAGCTTGAGGGCGCTGGCCGCGTTTTTGGCGGTAAAGACCTGTTCAATGGCCGCTTCGTCGGGCTTGCAGCGCCCGAGCACCTTGGCCAGCTCATGGTAAATGCGCGCCAACCGCGCGGAAAATTCCTTTCCGGCTGAGGCCGTGCGCACCACGCCGCAGTCCACCAGCCGGAGAACGCCGGAGACTTCGCGCACCACGCCCCAGCCCGTGCGCTGGGAACCGGGATCAATGCCGATGACGGTGACGGGCTGCATAGAAGGTGCCCCAACAATATAGTTATGCCGCCGTCAAGCCGGTAGCGGGGGCATGACGGCGGCAATGAAAAAGGGCGCGCGACGAGGAATTTTGCCTTTCCGCAAGGAGCGCGAGTTTTTTATGCAGGAAGTGGACTCTTCTGGTCCATGACCGGAATAAAAAACGATGCGCGACACAGCAAGAAGGCAAAAGGACCGGCTTGCGTCAGTCGGTGGGCATATCGTCCGGAAAATCCACATTGGCATAGACATTCTGCACATCGTCATTGTCGTCCAGGGCTTCCATCAGGCGCAGCACCTTCTGGCCCATATCCGCGCTCACGGCCACCAGGTTCTGCGGCACCATGGCCAGCTCGGCGGACTGCATCTCAATGCCCGCGGCTTCCAGGGCGTCGCGCACGGCCGCGAAGTCGGCCATGGCCGTCTGAAGGGTCCAGACATCCTCGTCGTCCAGCACGTCGTCGGCCCCGGCTTCCAGGGCGGCTTCCATAATTTTATCCTCGGCGTAGGCGGCCTTGTCCACGCTGATGACGCCCTTGCGCTCGAACATCCAGCCTACACTGCCGTTCTCGCCCATGGAGCCGCCATGCTTGGTGAAAAGGTGGCGCACTTCGGCCACGGTGCGGTTTTTATTGTCCGTGGCGACCTCCACCATGATGGCGATGCCGCCGGGACCGTAGCCTTCGTAGAAGCCTTCCACAAAATCGCCGCCCGCGTCTTCGCCGGTGCCCTTGCGGATGGCGGCTTCAATCTTGTCCTTGGGCAGGTTCACGGCTTTGGCCGCAGCGATGGCCGCCCGCAGACGGGAATTGCCCGAAGGATCGCCGCCGTTTTTAGCGGCAATGATGATTTCCTTGGCGGCTTTGGTGAAAATCTTGCCGCGCTTGGCGTCCTGGCGTCCCTTGCGGTGCTGGATATTGGCCCATTTGCTGTGACCTGACATAAAACCTCCCGAAAACCGTAAAAGTATTAGAGCGTTTCACCTTGCAATGTTTGCGCGGCCCGTGGGGACCGCGCGCCGCGAAGCGGCATGGATTCAGCAAAAAAATGTGTCTTTTTGCTGGATACAGTCTGAACCGCCATATGATTCAGACGAAATCCGGTTATGTTTCCGGCCCGGCATCGCCGGACGCGATAGCGGCCGTGTCGCCGCGAAAACCCAGGCCCGTAAAAAAGGTTTCCTTGCTTTCGGCGCGTGAGCTTTTGGGCTTAAAGGATTTGACCGAGCTGAACGCCTTGCGCATGGGGGTGAGCAGATCCTGAATATCCGGTCCCATGAAGATCTTGACCACAAAATTGCCGCCTTGCTTCAGATGCAGGCAGGCTACGGCCAGAGCCTCCAGGGTCAGCTCCAGGGAACGGGCCTGATCCGTGAAGCGCGTACCCGTGGTACGCGGAGCCATATCGCTGATGACCAGGTCAAAGGGGCCCAGTTCGGCCAGCTTGGCCTCAAAGGCGGCGGAGCGCTGGAAGACGTCCTCCTGCATGAAGAGCACCTGGGGCGGGAACGCCGTTTCCGTGCTCTGGATGTCGCAGGCCAGGACAAGCCCCTTGGAGCCCACTTTTTCCGCGACGCCCAAAGACCAGGAACCGGGGGCGGCCCCCAGATCCAGCACTTTCATGCCCGGCTTGAGCAGACGGAATTTGGCATCCAGCTCTTTCAGCTTGTAGACCGAGCGGGCCGGATAATTTTCACGCTTGGCTTTGAGGAAATAATGGTCGCGATATTCCTTCATAAAAACCCCAACACATAAGTATAGCCTTTTTCAATTCGTTCGCCAAGTCTTGATGCCGGATGAGGCTAGGCGGCCTTGCACCGTGCCGCAACTGGCTTATCTGCCTGGTTTTTTGCCTGATTTGAGAATAATTATTTCTTGTATTGACGGAAAGCCGGAAAGCAGGCTAGCGTCAGGACAGGTTAAAAAATCCATGCCGCTCCGGTTGAAGCCCGGAGTGCGCATTTGCCTATCTTAAGGAGAATGACAATGATTTTGAAAAACATGAGTTTCGCCCTGCTGCTCTGCGGCGGGCTGTTGTTGATGGGCTCCGCCGCGCAGGCGGAAAGCGTCAAAACCCCGGTGAACAAAATCAGCCCCGACGGCGTGGGCGAGGAAATCGGCTTCATCACCTTCTCGGACGCCGACGGCGGCGGGGTGGATATTATTGTGGACCTGACGGGCCTGCCCGAGGGCGAGCACGGCATGCATGTGCATGAAAACGCTTCCTGCGCTCCGGCTGAAAAGGACGGCAAAATGGTGGCGGGCTTGGCCGCCGGCGGGCATTACGACCCCATGAAGACCAATAAGCACGCCGGGCCCGGCAAGGCCGGCCATAAGGGCGACCTGCCGCATATCATGGCCGATGCCGAAGGCGTGGCCAAGGCCAAGCTGCACGCTCCCAACCTCCAGGCCAAGGACCTCAAGGGCCATTCCGTGATGATCCATGAGGGCGGCGACAATTATACCGACAATCCGCCCTTGGGCGGCGGCGGCGCGCGCATCGCCTGCGGCGTCATTAAGTAGTACGTAATCAGGCTCATACCTTTCACTTTCCTTCTGTCGACAGGCCCCGCCGGAAATCCGGCGGGGCTTTTATGTCGCACGGCCTTGCGGCGGGCGGCGCATGGCGGCTATGGTGGGAAATCCGTTTTCTTGCGAGGGAGCATGTCTGAATCCATGCGCGCGCCACGGCGCGTCAGTTTGCCTGATTTCGCGGGGCGCAGCCTGAGCCTGCCCGACAATCCCGAATCCTGGGAGCGCCTGGGCGTCGGCAAGGATGTGCTGTTGTTAGGGCTGGGGCCGGGGCGGCCTGAGGATCTGCCTTTTGCGCAAGGAGGGGCGGGCTGCGCGCGTGTGTTCTGGCTGGACGAGCCGGAAACCTTACGGCGTCTGGAGGTCGCGCGTCCGGTAGGGGGGCGGCGGTCCCTGCCCGGGCATTGGCAACAGGTCACGCCGGAAGATATCGTGGCTCTGGCCGCGCGCTGTTCTGTCTTTTTTTATCGGCCGGGTCTGCGCCTGGCCCCGGATTTCTGGGGTCCGCTCTTGGGACGCCTGGGTGCGGCCCGACTGGAAGTGCGGACGCGGCGGACAGTCACTGAAGGCATTATGAAATATGCGGCGGAGGAGGGCGGTCGCCGCCCGGTTCTGCTGCCCGGCACAGAGCGGCAGCTTCTGCATCAGGAACTGCGTCAGGCCTTGGGCGAAGCCGGTTTCTGGCCAGTGCTGGAAACTGTGCCCATGTGCCGCGGCACGGAAAGCCTGTTGACGGCCTGGGAAAATCTGCTGGCCGGGAGCAATCCCGTGCTGCTGCTCTCCGTCAACCTGCGCGGCCTGGACCCGGAAGGGCGGATTTTTTATCTTTGCCAAGCTCTGGGCGTGCCGGTGGCTGTCTGGTTTGTGGACAACCCCTGGCATTTGCTCTCCGGTCTGCGTCTGCCCTGGTGGCAAGAGGCCGCGCTGTTCGTGACCGACGAGAGTTTTATTCCCGGCCTGCGGGCCGCCGGAGCCCGGCGGGTTTTTTATTTGCCTCTGGCCGTGGCCCCACAAATGTGGCGGGATTTGCCGGACGAAAACGAGGCTGCGGACCTTGTCCAAAACCCGCCGCTCTTCGTGGGGCGTTCGGCCTTTCCGGAGCGGGAACGTTTTTTTGCGGCGGCCCGTGTGCTACAGGGCCTGGAGCAGGAGGCGCGCACCCTCTTGACGCATTCCGGCGGTCCTGCGGAGGGGCCGCATTTTCATTGGTGGCTCCGGAAATCTGGGGTTGCCCCCTGGCCTGGACAGGATGTGCGTTGCGTTGGTCTGGGCGCGGAGATCTGCTCCCAGGCCAATCGCGCCCGCTGGGTCCGGGCCGGGCTGGAAGCCGGAATGCGGGTGGTGGGCGATGCGGGCTGGCAAGATTTGCTGCCGGGCCTCGAGGTGCTGCCGCCGGTGGATTATTATACGGTCCTGCCGGATATCTACCGCCGGGCCGGGGCCGTGCTCAACGTGACCAGCCTGTTGCTGCCGCAGAGTCTGAGCCAGCGCCATTTCGACGTCTGGGCTGCCGGTGGACTGCTTTTGAGCGACGCCACGCCCGGCCTGCGACTCTTTCCCGAGGCGTTGACCCGGCCTGTAATATTAAGTAGCCCGGCGGACCTGCTGCCCCGGCTGGCCGCTCTGCGCGCTGATCCGGCCCGGACCCGCGAACTGCGCCAAGCCTGGCGGGAACACATACGCTCGGGCCATGCCTACAGCCATCGCGTGGCGCAACTCCGTGATACGTTGGGAATTTGAGAGAAAATTGTGCTGCAAGCGCGATCGGCATTGGACTGGAGAAGGGCTTGACAGGCCGACCTTTTTTGCCTAGAAGTTTTTTTCCACGATGTTTCTATTTGTGGGGAAGTAGCTCAGCTGGGAGAGCATCGCCTTCGCAAGGCGGGGGTCGAGGGTTCAAATCCCTTCTTCTCCACCACAAATTTAAGGGCTTATGGTTTTAAAACCATAAGCCCTTTCGTCGAGTGGAAGTTTTTTCGTGGACGACACTTTAATGAGGGCTGAGTCTGGCGTTTTATTGGCCTTTGGCTTGATATAATCCTTTTTTTATGATGGCTGCCATGAATAACAGACGAGGTCAGAAAAATATTCTTCTTTTGTCCACAGCAGACTGGGATAATCCTTTCTGGACTAATAAGCAAAGGATGGCCGTTTTATTTGCTGAGCATGACTATAATGTCGTTTATGTCGATTCTCTCGGCTTGCGGCAACCCTCCTTGCATCCGCGTGATATAAAAAGAATTTTCAAGAGATTGCTCAAAGCGGTTCCTATCCCGCGCAATGTGGCCAAGAATATCTGGCGCATTTCGCCATTTCTCTTGCCATTTCATTCAATCCCCTTTGTGCGCAGAATCAATCGGTACATTCTTTTGCTGACGATTAAATGGAATCTATTTTTACTGGGAATTAGACGTCCACTCATCATCACATATACGCCTATCGTCAGTGATATCTGCCGGTCATTGCCGCATGAAGGCATCGTTTACCATTGTGTTGATGATTTGGGAGCGTCTCCGGGGATTGATGTTAACGTCATCCGGCAGGAAGAGGCCCGGCTGGCACAAATCGCCGATATCTGTTTTGTGACATCACGTCATCTGCAAAAGATGCTCGCCCCTATCTTTTCAAGAGTCATATATGATCCTAATGTCTGTGATCTCGGCTTGTTTCAGAGCGCCCATGACCGTCTTGATGAGCCAATGGAACTAGTGGGCATCCCCCGTCCCCGCCTCATCTTCATCGGTGCGCTCAGTCAGTATAAGGTGGATTTTTCCCTGATGCAGCGCGTAGCGGAACTGCTGCCGGATGTGCAGTGGGTACTCATTGGGCCAGTGGGGGAAGGACAGCCAGACACAGAGAAACCGCCTCGTATGCCCAATGTGCATATTTTGGGACCGCGCTCTTATGAGCATCTGCCGGCTTTTCTGGCACATTGCGATATTGCCGTATTGCCTGCCGCGCGCAATGCCTACACGACGTCCATGTTCCCGATGAAATTTTTTGAATACCTTGCCTCCGGACTTCCTGTGGTGGCAACACGGCTTCCGGCACTGGAGGAGTTTGAAAGACTCTATTTTCCAGCGGATACGGCGGAGGAATTTGCGGAACATATCCGCAATGTGCTGGAAGGGGAGCGCAGAGACGCCAATCTCATTGATGCCGCGTGTTTATATCATACCTGGGAGGCCAGATTTAAACGCATGGAGACAGCCGTACAGTCTGTTCTCGCCAAAGAATAACCATTTTATGAATACTGCTTGTGGATATGCTGGACTGCTGTGTGAAAGACTCTTTGGCGATGAAGACTGGGGCTGCTCCCGAGTCCCATTTTTTGTCTGTAATAATTTCATGTAGCTGATAAAAGAGATAAACTGGCAAGCGGCCATTCTATCTCCTTAATTGTTTTGATTTTATTTCATCAAAATCACGGCTGCGATATATTTTGTGTGGGATACAATCAGGCTTTTTGCAGCAGCCGTTTGAGCAAAGCCTTCAGGCGAGGGTGTCGCCAGATGATGCGACGCAACAATTGGGAATCACGCAGAAGCAGATTCTTTCTGGCGCATAGCTTGCGCATGGTGTTGCACCAGCTCTCCTCATCCAATGAGGACATGGGGGAACAGACATCCATTTTTTGTAGCTGCGTTTGCCCCTTACTGGCGGCGGTTTCGTACAGCAAGCGTTCCCACTGATCATAAATAATTGCCGGAGAAAAAAGCTGAGCGTCCTTTTGCGCGACCTGCCCCATGTACTGTCGCGCATTGGCGTCCGCCATCAGGTGGCGGAGGCAGGCAGCCAAGCTTGTATCTGTCATTTCCACCGCCAGTAGCCCGTTCTGGTTTGGACGGACAAGGCCGTTGACGCCACTGCAATCCGCGAAACCCACCACCGGAACACCATGGGAAAAAGCTTCCACAACAGTCAGTCCGAAACCCTCAAAGCGGGAGGGGATGCAGAAAATATCCGCCTGGGCGAATTGCTGCGCCGGTTGTCGCGTAATACCGTGTAAAAAAATTCGAGGAGAGCATCTTGTCGCGGTAATGGCCTTGCGAATGTTTTTTTCATCCTCGCCGATTCCCCAGATATGCAGTTCCCAGCGGGGAAACTCTGCGGCGAGCAGCGCGAACGCCCGTACCAGCATGGGAATTTGTTTTACGGCAGCAAGTCTGCCAAGGGAAAGTATGCAGGGAGCATGTTTTTGGGAAGGGATGGCTGGCGGCGCGGGCACAGGATTGGCGATGATGCGGCATTTGCTTCGTAATGCCGTGGGCACTGAGTCCAGAAACTGGGGCATGAGCAGATGTACCGCATCCGCAGCCCAAAGCGCCGCCCGCCGCTCTTCCGGGTTCCAGCGTTCCTGCTCAATGCGCCAGGGATTATTATGTTCGGAATAGAGCAGAGGAATGCCCGTGCTGCGCAGTACGGCACTCCAGAACAGAATGTTGTTGAAGGACGATGGGCTAATGAAGACATCCGGATTACTGCGCAGGATCCTGTCGCGCATGGGGCGAACTATGGCCGCGTCTCCGGTGAAGGAGTAATACTCTAGGCGCAGTCCGTCCGACGGAGGGGGAGTAGGGGAGCGTAGCGGCGCGGCATAGGTAAAGCAGCTTACCTGATGGCCGCGCCTTGCCATTTCGGTCGCAATGCCCATCACGACTTTTTCCAGGCCGCCAGTGCGGTTCATGTCATGGACATCAAGAGCAATGTGCATCGTATTACACGTAGTTGAGGAGGTATTTGACGGACGTGCTATATGCTTTTTTTAACAGGTTACGGATTTTTCTTGCCAAGTACATAACATGAAAACGTGGATCCCTAGTCTGTTTCAGAAAGCACATGCGCTCATGGCATGTGGAAAGCCGCTCTGCCAGCTGGAAGCAATCCCAGTCTCTGCGCCGCCGGATGAAAGCCGCGTATAGCTGCTCATCTTGGGGAGCAAGGTCCTGCAGTTGAGCAAGAATTTTCCTGTAAAGGAGATATACTTGGTTGCATGTTTCCAAAGAAACGGGCGCACGGGACATGGATGCTTTACGCTGTCGATAAAAATATTTTGCCTCTGTTGTTAGGGTAACCTTGCTAGCTGTAATAAGCGAGAATATTGTAAAAGAATTATCTTCTGCCGGGGTAGTTGTGGGTATATAGTATTTGATAGATTGTTTTATAAATTCATTTTTATATATTTTGTTGCAAGCACTTCCCATGTGCAGAAAGAGAGAACAACGGTCTTTATTTGTGAGCTGTCGTTTCTTTTCATGAAAACAAGATTTTTTGAGATAGGTTTTACCATCTTCTGAAAAAGCGACCATAGAAGTTGTAACCGCAATGTCAGCGTCTTCTGCACAGGCTGCCATATACAAATATTCAAAAAAATATTTTTCTATATAGTCATCACTATCAATAAAGCCAATATATTTTCCTGCCGCTTGTGCGACTCCGGTTTTGCGAGCTTCGGACAGTCCTCCGTTCTTTTTATTGATCAGGATGATGCGCTTGTCATACAAGCGCATCTCGCGGATGATGGCTTCAGAAGCATCCGGTGAACCATCATTGATACAAATTATTTCAATATTCTTTAATGATTGATTACAAATGCTGGAGAGGCACTGCCTGATATAACGTTCTGTATTATATACGGGGACAATGACAGAAATGTCTGGGCGGGAATCTTGCTGCTTCATAATATAAATAAGGATAAATTTTTTAGTTATTTTATGATGTAACGCCGAAATTTTTGCAATTTCCCCCAAAGAGCCTTACCGCCTTCAGACAAATAGAATTTATTTTTTAATTCCATTTTGATGTTGAAAAAATAGACGTCCACAAGGATAACAACATATCGAAGGCCGTGTTTCCAGTCAAATGGAAGATTTTTTTTGATTGCTCTGCATTTTTCTGACTGACACTTTTTTTTAGTTTGCGATGAGCTGGATATTCCGCCAATCGCCATTTTAGTAACTGTGATATTGAGCGGATATACTTGTTCTGGAGATTTCCATGTACGCAAAATGAAATCGTAATCACCAGCTATTTTGAAGCTGATATCAAAATTACTTTGCTTGAATATGCTCTTTTTGTTGAAAAGAGCTGGATGCTGAAACGGCATTCCAAAGAAACGTCGCTCAAAGTTTATTGCGGAATATTGTTGGGGAGAGTGTTCTACAAAACCAAGATCAGGGTCAAAAAGAATCAGCTCTCCTGCTCCGAAGATAATTTTTTCAGAACAATCTTGGAGTAAGTTCTTAGCTTGGTTCAGTACGTGATTATCCGCAAGCATATCGTCCGCCCCCATGAAGAGCACCCATTCCCCCAGCTTGTCTCGCCAGTGGTTCAGGGCCGTATTCCATGCATCGTAGATGCCGCTGTCCTTACCGCTATCCGCCAAAATTTCCGGTAGACGGTCACGATACCGCTCCACTATGCGCATGGTGTCATCTGTAGAGGCGCCGTCCTGCACAATCCAGTTAAAGTCCTTGCAAGTCTGGAGCGTCAAGGAATCTAGCAACCTGGGCAGGGTAGACGCGGCATTATAGGTGGATGTGATGATGGTGAAGAAAGGAGCCATTATGACTCCTCTATCTGATGCAAAATATGTATAAAACGTTTTTCAAAATCTACTTGTCTCCAAGCTGCTATATGCTTTTCTCCAAGTTTTCTTAATTTCAGGCACAGGGCATCGTCTGTCCAGAGTTTTCGTATAGTGTTGGCTATATCTGGAGCGCTTTTGGGGTCAAAGTAAAGGGCTGCGTCTCCATAGCGTTCACGCATGGCATAGATATTGGATACGCCGACAGGACAACCCGCCAGCATAGCTTCAAGCGGAGGTATGTTTGTCGGACCAAAGAAGGTGGGCATAATCATGCATCGGGCATTTTCATACAACCATCGCATTTCATTGTCGCTGACATAGCCGAGATGGTGAACTCGTTGCGCAAGATCCAGGTCATCTACAAGGCGATCATATAATGCAGCCCCATTTTTATCTTTTGCGCCGGTAAAGATGCAGTGAATATCAAGCTCGGGAAGCAGGCTGTGCACGGCTCTCAGCAGGTTTGCATGATTTTTATGCAGCCACATCTGTGCCGGGTAAAAAAGGAAGGGAGTGTCGTCGGTGAGGGGAAAATGTGAGGGCTTCTCAGCATGTTCTGCCAGAGGCGAAGGCACGAAAGGGAGGACAAATATTTTTTGGGGATCAGGATGATATATCTCCACTACCTGTTCTTTACCGATGTGCGAGTCAACGAGAATGGCATCAGCATTGGCACAATGGCTGGCGAAGAGCTTTTCTCTGCTGCAGTATACGCTTTCCTCTCCCACTTCAGGGAAGCGTGCTTCGTAACGATGCATTAGATCATGGATAGGACCGATTATCTTACAATTAACAAGCGGAGTGAAAGCTTGATTAAGGCATACACATATATGAGGATGCCATCGCTGGATAGGAAGAAAGAAAGGAGTAAACTGTTGGGCAGGCAAATCACATACTTTTCTCAGCTCTCGAACTCCACGCAAAACGATTCGCTGTAGCAGGGGGGAGTGAGCGGGGAACAGCGTCCCGGGAATATGAAATTGTGCGGCGATGGGGAGCCATGCAGGATCACGGCACCAGAATCGGGATTGATAGTTCCTGGCATCCAGTTGGCTGAGCGCGGAGAGGATCGATGCCCCATACTGAAAGCTCCCTCCCCCTTCGGGAGAAATCGTGGTATAGATAGCTATCCGCTTTAACATTTTTTCAATGCCATCCAGGCGTTCCAGGTATTGCAAGTAGGCGCATCAAAGGAAAGCCATGCCCCTTCTGCTGCAACAGTGAAGCCGCTTTGGAAAGCCAAGTAGCGTAATTCGGGAAGGAACCAGTAGCGCATACTGTGCATTTCAGTCAAATGAGAGCACTTGCCGCTGCTCTTGTCTGTGAGGTCTATGCTGTAGTGTACCTCGACGATGTTATCGTTGAACCTGTGTACAGGATGAGCATGTCGTTGCACGAGTGTCTGCTCATCTTCCATCTGACGATCACGCTCTGTGGGGGGATCGGTCAAAACTCCTGGGCCGTACCAGAAATCAAAAAGAAAAACCCCTCCTGTTTTTAAATGATTCTTGGCTGTCTCCAATTCGGCGAGAGCGTCTTCTTCCGAATTCTGATAACTCATGACATGGAATAGGCTGGTAACTGCATCGAAGGTCTCATGTAACCGTACGTTGCGGGCATCACCTTCAAGCAGCCGGGGAAGAGGTTTCCCGTTGTACGGGGGGATCATACTGGCGTACAGAGATCGCCCCATTCTCAACATGGTGGTGGACATGTCTATACCGGTAACTGTGAGGCCCCGATGCGCCATTTCCAAGGCATGCCGCCCAGTGCCACAACCCAGATCCAGAAGCGTTGCGGGCCAGCATCCCTGTTGTTGAAGGCAGTCTAGAATGAAAGACGTTTCGCCAGCAGAATCCTTGTTCTGATAGAGGACGTTATAATAATATGAATATTCGTTGAAAGGTTTCATTATTGGTGCTTATCTTTTTTGTATAAAATTATATTTATTAATAACATTGTCGATAAACGGTATGTCATTTTCTTGACAGGCTAAAATATCATAATAGGGAATATTGCTGTGTTTCATTATCGTTAATGATTCTTGATAATAGCTTAAAAAGTATATAATGTCGCTTCCTAGGGTTGAAACCATAAAATTACCATAGTTGTCGAATATATAAAATTTTTTATAACCACATTTGATGAGGAGGTTAACTGCTTCAGAATAATTTTTTAGAGAATCTTCATTTACAAAATCATTTTCCCAAAAAACAAGTGCTGAAGTTTTAGAAAAAAATTTTTTCCCAGAGAGTATACAATCATAATCAAACCCGTCGGTATCAATTTTGATAAGACGGCATTGTTCAGGTAGCCGAGGTATCTCTTCCGCCATATCATCAAGAGACTTTGCAGGAATGGCACCTTGAACAGAATCGATTTGGCTGGCAGTGCCATGTTGTGCACTAAATGAAAGTTTTTCTTTTTTAGAACTTATTGCAACATTAAATGCAACGACATTTGCTTCCAGCCTTTTCCCTAATCGTTGAATATTTTTTTGCAGAAACGAAAAAAAACGAGGCTCTGGTTCAATGCATATAAATTTAGTATTATTGTCTTGGATCATTCCATACAATGTATCACCAACATTTGCACCAATGTCAATAATAAAACCTTCGTTTATATATTTTGTAAGATGTGGCAAAAACATATCATATCTATTATAAATTGACTGATAAATATCAAGACGGTGATCACAAGGAAGAATTATCTTTCTACCTTGAATCCTGTAAACTCTCTCTCTCTCTCTCTCTCTCTCTCTCTCTCTCTCTTAACTATATAAAATTTCATTTTCTGAAACAATAAAATTGCAATAGGAGGAATGAAAAGTTTACATATTTCTTTATAGCTTCGTTCCATATGAACCTCCTTTTATCTTCTTCGAGAAAATTTTAACGGCGAAATGCGGCCAAAATAGAGCATATTCTGTCGATATCCGCTTCCTGCAGGCCACTGCCGCTGGGCAGATAGAAACCGTTATCGGCCAGCATGTCAGAAATAGGATAGCTGTCGTCACATGCGCAGCCATAGTTCTTCAGTGCAGGTTGACGATGCATGCCATTAAAAAACAACCGACTATCAATATTGTTTTCCCTCAAATGGGCAATGACTTCGCCCCTACTGCGGCCGTATTCAGGCGTGAGTGCCAAGCCATTCATCCAGTTGACGGATTCGCCGCAAGGCATGTCCTGCTGCAGCAATATTCCGGGGATGGCGGAAAGGCGCTGGCGGTAAAGACGCCCATGCGACTGACGCAGAGCTTTGTAAACATCGGCGCGTTCGGTCTGGGCCAAGCCTATGGCTGCATGAAGATTACTCATACGGTAGTTGTAGCCGATATCCGCGTGCAGATAGGCGCGTGGCGCATCCAGCGGAAAACACATGTTCTTGAAATAGCGGCAGGCGTGAGCCAAGTTGTCGTCATTTGTGACTACCATACCACCTTCACCGGTGGTAATATTTTTGTTGGCAAAAAAGCTGAAACCTGCAATGCGGGACAGGTTGCCCACTCTACGCCCTTGGAAAAGCGCGCCATGAGCTTCCGCAGCGTCTTCCATCAGCCAGAGTCCGTGACGGTCAGCAATGTGCTGTAACGCAGCCATGTCACAGGGGTTTCCGAAAATATGCACGGCCATGATACCCTTTGTGGCCGGGTTGATTTTCTGCTCTATTGCAGCCGCATCTATATTCCAGGTAATCGCGTCGGCATCCACAAAGACGGGCTTGGCGCCGCAGTAGCAGATCGCCAATGCCGAGGCAATCATGGTAAAGTCCGGAATGATAACTTCATCCCCTGGGCCGACGCCCAGTGCCCGCAGGGCCAAATGGAGAGCCACTGTGCCGTTGCAGACGGCAATAGCGTGTCTTGCGCCGCAGTATTCGGCAAAGGCTTTTTCAAAAGCCGCCACATAGCCGCCAGATGAGGATATCCAGCCGGTCGCCACGGCATCAGCAACGTATTCAAGTTCGTTACCAGCGAGCATAGGCTCGCAGACAGGAATAAAGTAGGACACAACAGCCTCACGATGATTATTTTTTTATTTTGATCATGCGCAAAAATTTTTTTAAAAAATATAGTATGCTAACTTTTTTCTCTTCATTGATTTTTGCTTGAACTAAAGTCGTCGCATTAAAAATATCATTATTTTTCAAACATAATATAAATGTTGGTATCCAATAGTCTATATTTTGTTTATGAAGAGAGATGGTAACCATTTTGTTGCATATGGGATTGTTTACTAATGAGTTAATAAATAACTTTATAACTTCCTGTTGTTCTTCTTTATTAAAATGTTTTATATATAATTGTATGTCAGTATATAAGAATTCACTAATTCTATAAAAGAAACGATTTGATGCATATTCTATATGCCTTGATGATTTTATATTTTTTGCTAAGTGTCCCCATGCATATATGTCATCTCTATAATATTGCAGGGAACGTCTTTTTGATGCCGATCCTGGATTATTAAAGTAGTTATATACAGTATCTTTTATTAATGTGACATGATTTAAATTTTGAACAAGATTGAATAAAAATACACCATCGGCGGAGGTCGAAAGGTGTTCACCATATATAATATTATGTTTTGTTAATATTTCCTTTTTGATTACCATAGAGACATGATAGCCAGAAGTGAATATAGAAAGTTCAGGAAAATCTAGCGGAGAAATATTATAGTAGTTTTTAGAAGAAGAGAACAAGGAAAGGTGTTTTCCATTTTGGGATACATGTTCAACGGCACCAATAACTGTTTCAGAATCATGTCTTTCAAGTGCGTCTATGAATATTTCGAGGGCATTGCTCGGTATCGTGTCGTCACTATCAATTGCCCATACATAATCTCCGGTTGCTATTTTTATTGCAGTATTACGAGCTACTCCTTCACCACTATTTTGCGGTAATTTTTTTATACATAGCTGTTGTAGCTTTTTTTTATACTTTTCTACCTTCCGATAAGTATCATCTGAAGACCCATCGTCAACAAAAATTATCTCGTATGGCAAGATTGTCTGCTTGATGATGCTATCAAGGCATCTATCTACAAATTGGCTCACATTAAATCCAATAATACAAAGTGAAATTTTTTTCATAGCTATTTTTGCTTAAGATTATATTGGAAGTCCAAAGAAAGCAATTCTATTTTTATCTAACTGTAGTTCTTTTATTTTTGTAAAATATTTTGAAAAATGTCGCTCAAACCAAGCTTTGGTATACCATGTTGGTATTGGTTTTGACTGGTGCCCATCATATAGGCCTAAAGGCATGAATTCAATAATCGCAACTTTTCCAGTATACTTTTTCACCTCAGAGAAAAAATAGTCGCAATTGATATGTTGGGTTAAAAAGAGATGGTGTGTTACAGCTAATACACATACAATATCACTTTTTAAACGTAAATAGTGATCATCATTAAACATAATGGCTGGAAATATGATATTCATAAGGATGGGAGTAATATTTTTAAATTCAGAGTTTCTTTTTATGAAATTATATAGGCTATTAACAGCATTGTGATCACAGTCGCAACAATATATGTGTTCAAGTTCTTGAAGGCGCTTGGAACACACAAGGGAAAAATATCCCGCATTTCCAGCCAAATCGAGTATCGTTTTAGGTCTGAATTGGGCAATTTCATTGATAAGCATCGTGAATCTTTCTTCAGGAAATTCAAAGTGTTCCATAAAATTGCAATGATAGCCTCCCCATGGTGATGGAACCTCTGGCGCAACTAGTTTTTTTATAAACTTTTTGTATATAGTAGGTTCATTTTTTATATGAAAAAAATTCTTCTTCATTTTTTTGTTTATAACCAATTTTATTTTAGTAAAAAATTTATATACTTTTATATATAATGGTAGGCATAGATTTGTGTGAATTCCAAAGAATCTGTTATTGTGAATCTCATCTGAAAGATATCGATGAGCAAGATATCCATTTCCTTTGGACCATAGTAATAGTGGATAATATATATATTGTAAAAATTCGTCAAAATATGTACAGGGAGGAAATGTGTTGGTTACTTCTATAATACTTCCAAAGTCAATAAAAAAAATATTTCCATTAGAAAAACAAATATTATCAAAATGAAAATCTTTAAGTGTGTAACCAAAACGCTGAAGTATTATGTCGACATCCAGCATCGTTAAAATAACATCTTTAAGCATGTCAAAAGACCATTCTGCCGGGATACTAAAATACTTTATCTTTGTATGATAAAGAAAGATATTTTCATGTTTTTTATGAATATTTGTTTTAGGAAACAAATTTAGATCAATCAGTGTGTCAAGAGCGCCTGATTTTATAATTTGTAATGTATGGTTATTGTACTGGTGATTAATTTTTCTGACATAAAAATCATCAAGCTTTTTTACATAGCCTACTGGATCAATCGACTGATAAATTGAGGGCATAATATTTTCCTAGTGGCAAATTAGTTGTGGCAGAATGACGTAATCGGAAAGTAGTTTTTCTGAAAAGAAGTAGTTTTCTATTTCGAAGTGTGAAATTCCTTGTGCATAATTTACTAATTTCATATCGTTGAAGTAAGCAATATTTATATAGTACATTCCCGCTGTGAGAATCATGTCTTGATAGAATATCATCTCGATCATATCCGTTGAGATTCCTTGAAACCCGACATCCCTAGTATCGATAATGCCAACACGTTTATCATCTTTATTGATACTTAATAGTAGATATGAATATTTATCAAAAATGAGACTTTTTTTAAATTCTATATAAAGGCTTTTGGGGAATTTTTTAAATTTATTTTCTTTATTTTGATATTCATCAAAAAAATTTATATTTTTGATGAAATTAGTATGCTTTGTTTCTGTTTTTTCTGAAGATTTGTAAAGATCGATTGCCCTGGCAACAGTGCCATTAAAGATGCATTTTCCATGCTGTATTAAGAAAGCTGAATTACATAATGTTTGTATTGCTGATAAATTATGGCTTACAAAAAGTACAGTTCTACCTCCTTTACCTACTTCCTCCATTTTGCCAAGGCATTTTTTTTGAAACTCTACATCCCCCACAGCCAGCACCTCGTCCACGATGAGAATTTCCGGTTCAAGGTGGGCGGCCACGGCGAAGGCAAGGCGCACATACATACCGGAGGAGTAGCGCTTGACCGGAGTATCCAGAAATTTCTCCACTCCAGCGAAATCCACAATTTCATCAAATTTGCGCCGCACTTCGGAGCGAGTCATGCCAAGAATGGCGCCGTTTAGATATATATTCTCACGGCCCGTCAGCTCCGGATGAAAACCTGTGCCTACTTCCAATAGACTGGCCACGCGGCCGCGTAAGGTAATACGCCCGGTGGTGGGCTCGGTAATGCGCGAGAGCAATTTGAGCAGTGTGGACTTGCCCGCGCCATTGCGACCGATGATGCCCACGCGGTCGCCGGGCATAATGTCGAAGCTCACATCCTTTAGCGCCCAGAATTCTTCTCGGCTCTGGCCGCCACGCTGCAGCAGGCGCAAGGGCAATTTGAATATTTCTTCCCTCAGAGATTTATAATTCGTCTGTCCTTCGTGACAGATGGTATAACTCTTGCCGAGCCCTTCAACGGAAATGATTGGTTTCATATACAAGCCTCTAAATCACATCCGCAAAGGTGCGTTCCGTTCTGCGAAAAACCTTTATGCCCAGCAACATAAGCAGGCAGGCGCAAAGTAGACTGATACAAAACGCTCGCTCAGGAAATTTAATGGTCCCTAGTATGGCCCAGCGAAAACTGTCGATAACGCCGACCATAGGATTACACTCGTACAGTAGTTTCCATTTTTCCGGTATGATGCTTGAGGAAAAGCCCACCGGTGAAATGTACAGACCGAACTGGGTAATGAAAGGCACGATGATACGGAAATCCCGGTAGGTCACATTCAGAGAGCAGAGGATAAGTCCCGGCCCCAACGCCACCACAGCCGCCAGTAGAGTCAGCGGAATGACCGCCAGTACTTGCATTGGCGGTAGATACTGGTACCAGACCATCATGCCGCCCAACAACACAAATGAAATGGCGAAATCCACCACCGCCACGCCAATGGTCGCTGTTGGGACGATAATCCTGGGAAAATACACTTTGGACACCAGATTGCTATTGGTGATCAGGCTATTGGCGGAAGCAGCGATGGCGGTGGCAAAAAACTGCCATGGCAACATGGCGACAAAAACCATCAGCGGATACGGCGCAACGCCTTCCGAAGGAAGTTTGGCCACCTTGCCGAACACAAAGGTAAAGGCCGCCATGGTCAGCAAAGGGCGCAGCACGGCCCAGAGAATACCTACCACGGTCTGCTTGTACTGTACGGCCACATCGCGCCAAGTCAGAATGAGAAAAAGCTCCCGGTAACGCCATAAATCTTTCCAATACTGGCGTTCCGTACGCCCGGCTTCAATAATCAGTTCTTGCGACATGAAAAGAGCTATCCGGGTAGAGAGTTTTGAAAATCCGCATATGCGTCGCGCAGCCCGTCTTCCAGACTAAATTTAGGTTTCCAGCCCATGTCGAATAATTTGCCGGAATCCATGAGTTTGCGTGGAGTTCCGTCGGGACGACTGGGGTCCGTAAGAATCTCGCCTTCATAACCGACCACGCGGGCTACAAGGCGGGCAACGTCCATGATGGTCATTTCCTGCTGACTGCCCACGTTGATGTGCTCGAAGTCGGAATAGTTATTCAGCAGAAAGACACAGGCCTCAGCCATATCGTCAGCATGCAAAAATTCACGTAACGGGGTGCCTGTGCCCCAGATGCGCACCTGCAGGGCACCAGCCGTTTTGGCTTCATGAAAACGGCGGATCATGGCCGGGATCACATGGCTGTTTCCCGGATGATAATTGTCGCCCGTGCCGTAGAGATTGGTGGGCATGGCGCAGATGGCGTCAAAACCGTATTGTCTGCGGTATGCCTGACACATTCTGATACCTGCAATTTTGGCCAGCGCGTAGGCATCGTTGGTGGGTTCAAGGGGGCCTGTCAAGAGATATTCCTCTTTGATGGGCTGTGGGCACAGCTTTGGATAGATACAGGAAGATCCCAGAAAGAGAAATTTTTTCACGCCGTTCTGCCATGCGCTGTGAATGACGTTGTTCTGGATCTGCAGGTTTTCGTATATGAACTTGGCCGGATAGGTGGCATTGGCATGGATACCGCCCACCCTGGCCGCCGCCAGTACCACATAATCGGGCCTCTCGCTGGCTAAAAAATCACGTACAGCCTGCTGTTCGGTCAGATCCAGTTCTGCGTGGCTGCGGAGCAGCAGATTCTCATAGCCCGCGCGACGTAAGGCACGACAAATGGCGCTGCCCACAAGACCGCGATGACCAGCCACAAAGAATTTCCCATCTTTTAGCAACATAGGTTCTCTCATATGATGGGACGGTGATATTGCGTCATCCCGCCCCATGAATCAAAAACAGGCCAGACAGGTCTTATTCCTCGTGCTTGAAACTGGTGAAGCCGGCGCCCTCCACCACAGCGTCACGCAGAGCCAACTCAAGGTCATGGCGGGCCATTTCTTCAACCATTTCCTCAAAAGAGATGTGTGGCTTCCATCCCAGTTTTGTTTGGGCTTTGACAGGATCGCCCAGCAGTGTTTCCACTTCAGTGGGTCGGAAATAGCGCGGATCTACACGCACGATGATGTCGCCCTCATTGACTTGGATGCGCAGATTCTTACCTCTGGCGGCCTGGGCTGCCTTGGTCGCATCAATGGCCGCTACAGTGGCGATCTCATCTACGCCTGTCCCCTTCCATTCCAACGTCAGGCCTAGCTCCGCGGCCGCAGCATTGACAAAATCCCGCACCGAAAACTGGCGGCCTGTGGCGATAACAAAATCATCAGGCTGCTCCTGTTGCAGCATGATCCACTGCATTTCCACATAATCGCGGGCATGGCCCCAGTCGCGTTTGGCATTCATGTTGCCCAGATACAGACAGGACGCAAGACCCAGCAGGATACGGGCCAAGGCACGGGTGATCTTGCGGGTTACAAAAGTTTCGCCACGCACGGGGGATTCATGATTGAAAAGAATGCCGTTGCAGGCGTACATGCCGTAGGCTTCGCGGTAGTTGACCGTGATCCAGTAAGAATAGAGCTTCGCACAGGCGTAGGGTGAACGCGGATAGAAAGGGGTCTTTTCCGTCTGGGGTATCTCCTGCACCTTGCCGAAAAGCTCCGAAGTGGAGGCCTGATAGAAGCGGGTCTTTTTTGTTAAGCCCAGCATCCGGATGGCTTCCAGCAGGCGCAGAGTACCCAGGGCATCCACATTGGCCGTGTATTCGGGGGATTCAAAGGACACCTGCACATGACTCTGGGCCGCCAGATTATAGACCTCGTCGGGCTGCACTTCCTGCATGATGCTGATCAGGTTACCGGCGTCGGAAAGGTCACCGTAATGCAGCATGAACTTACGGCCTTGCTGATGGGGGCCTTGATACAGATGATCGATGCGGTCGGTATTAAACAGCGAGGCACGTCGTTTGATACCATGTACCTCGTACCCTTTGTTCAGAAGAAATTCAGCCAGATAGGAGCCGTCCTGGCCGGTGATGCCGGTGATCAGAGCTTTTTTCATGTGCTGTATGTGGTTGGGGTGATGTGCGGGAAAACGCGCATAGAAGCGGCTCAGTCCCTGATGATGATACAGTTTTCGGATACGGAGGAGAAGCGTTCCTTGTCCTGCTCGGCGGCATATGGGCCCTGCTTGACCTCGATCATTTCTGAAGGTTCAAGCATAACAAAACCATGACCGCCATGGGCCAGAAGAACAATATCTCCTGGCAGGAGCTTCCGACTTTCAAGATAAACCCGGCTGCCAGGAGCGTAAATATCCATACGAACTTTTCCTGATCGGACAAAAAGTACTTCCTGCGTCCATTCAACAGTACGAGGCACAGGATTGTGATCATGCGGCAGAATTTCATAACCTGCAGGATGGCTCATGTAGCCCAACTGCTGGGAAAATGTCCCGGGGGTAAAAAACTGTATGCCATCAGCATGATATGCTGCTGGAATAATGATAGCCAGCAATTCGTCGCCATGCCGGATGGAAACAATATCTGTCATGTTGGTTTCCTGAGTGCTGTGTCTTAAAAAGGATCGAAAAAGATTGCCTGTCTTAGAGGCGTCATGTCTGCTGGCGAAAATCGAGACAGGCACTTCGTCTTTTTCAGATAGCATATATCAAAACAAAGAAAAAGAGGCACGGCCCCAGCTGGCAGGGCGCTTATATATTTTTATAATACGCTGAAAATACAAATATATTTATTCGCTACCAGGATTTTGGCTGATACTTCTTAAAAGGAAAGTTCTCCTGAGGCTGCATGGTGTAAATGCCAATTCCTCCATTTTATAGTAATGTCACAAATCCATGTCCAAGCAAGCGTGTCGGAATTTTCTATTTTAAGGATGAGCATCTTTAACAAGATCGTAAGTACCGAAAATGACGGATCTGCAGGGGCCAGCCGAATGCCGGTGGGCGATGTTCCGGGCACGTCTTCGCGCTTTTTTCGTACAACGGGCAACAGAACGCCGACGTGGATGACCCGCGTCGGCGCTGCTTCCCCTGAAGAAGAGATTTTCCGGCCCCAGGCACCCGCCGGGGGCCGGAAAATCGTGTGGGGAGGGGAGTATCTACTGGCTGCGCGCAAGGCCGGGCGTGTTCTCGCCCGGCTTTGGCTTACGCGGCCATGGTGTCGAAAAGTTCCTTGGCGTTGTTATTGGACGGATTGGCGCCCAGCACGGTTTCCAGGTGCTGGCGGGCTTCGTCGCTGCGGCCCAGGTAGATCAGGCAGCCGGCCAGGGTCACGCGCACGGCCTCGGCTTCTTCGCTGCAGGCCAGAGCGGCTTCCAGGTAGGGCAGAACCTGTTCCACGCAGCCCAGCTGATAGGCTTCGCGCACCAGGCAGTTCAATGCCACAATGTTGGCGGCGGATTTGTCCAGCGCGCGGGCAAAGTGGCTGAAGGCGTCTTCGTGTTTGCCTTGTTCCATGTAGACCAGCCCGATACCGCAGAGGGCCTTGTCGGTTTCTTCCACGGCGGCGGCTTTCTGATAGAGCACCAGGGCTTTTTCCAGTTCGGAACGCTGCACGGCCACGGTGGCCAGCCCCATGTAGGGCGCGGCGCTCTGGGCATTGTTGCTGGCGGCCTTGCGGTAGTATTCCTCGGCCTTGTCAAAATCGCCCATGAAAAGATAGCACTCGCCCAATTCCTTATTGATTTCGTAATCCAGTTGGTTGTCCATGTTGTCCTCCCCATGAGGCTGTTTCCCACACCGGCGCCGTATGCGCCTGTGGCTTGTGTCCTTCTGTATGCACTGCTTGTGCCATTCAAAATAAAAGGTAATAAAATCAGCGGAATTTTTTCTAAAAAATATCTCACGAGCGGGATGCATACGCCGTAATGGCATGGACGCGCCAAAGACTTGCCGCGCTGGGGGAGGGCCGTCGGCAATTTCTGCCGTGAACAGGCAATTTCTGCCGAGGTCATGGCGAACTGGGGTTTGGGAAATACGGCGAGGGAAAGAGGGGATATGGCGGGACAGAAAGCGTCGTCACGTCAGAAGTCAACCAACAGGACATTTCAACAGGAAAAGGAGAAAAAAAGATTGGGGGATTGTGCCTACGATGCTGCCGGAAACGCAACATCTGCACGCGGTCGTCCAAGGTAACGCCCCGAGTCATAGAAATGGGCCAAAGATGGCTCCAGGGCCAAGCCTTTATAGGAAACGGCGACGAAGAAGGGGAAACAGCGGAAAGGAAATCTTCATTTCAACTGTTGCGCTGGAGTCCCGAAATCTTACCATTCGCCGGATAGTAATAATTAATGGAAACCGCAGAGGTGCCGTCGAGGTCCGCCTGGACGGCGACAGCAGAACAAGGGATAAAACGCCTTTCCCTATTTCGCCTGTGAGGATAAGGCCTGCATGCCGCCGTGCACATTGATATAGTGCAGCATCACGCCCAAAACGCCTTCAATATCCAGCTGGGATGTGTCCACAATCAAGGCATCCGTAGCCGGACGCAGAGGGGCCACAGTTCGATTGCGGTCCAGGGCGTCGCGCTGCCGGATCTGTTCGGTCAGGGCGGTCAGTTCCGCATGCTCGCCCCGGTTTTCCAGGTCGCGCAGGCGGCGCATGGCGCGCACTTCGGGGGCGGCGTCCAGAAAAAACTTGAAGCGCGCATCCGGAAAGACCACAGTGCCCATATCCCGGCCCTCCGCCACCAAGGGCGAGTGTTCGCCCATGGCCCGCTGCGCCCGACGCAGCACGTCGCGCACCACCGGCACTGTGCCGATGCGCGCGGCCAACATGCCCACTTCTTCAGTGCGCACTTCGCCGCGCACGGCCTGGCCGTTGCAGAACAGCGTGGCGCTCTGGCCCCTGCCCGCGATGCTGAAAGTCCACTGGCCGCAACGCTCGCGCAGTTCGTCCTCGGGCAGATGCTCCGCGCCGGGGCCCAGTTTGAGGGCCAGGCAACGGAACATGGCCCCGGTATCCAGATAGGCCAGGCCTAGGCTTTCGGCCATGCGTCGGGCCAGGGTGGTCTTGCCTACGCCCGCGGGGCCGTCCAGCGTCACCACCGGCAGACGTCCGCTCATGCGCGCCTCCCTTCGGACCCGGTCAGAATGTCGCGCATGGCGGCAAGAAAGGTCGCGTTTTCTTTGGCGTCGCCCACGCTGACGCGCAAGTGCTCCGGCAGATGATAACTGTTCAGCGGGCGGATGATGATGCCGCGCCGGAGCAGGGCCTCAAAGCAGTCCCTGGCCGTACCCGCGCCCGGAGGCAGTTGGAAAAGCAGAAAATTGGCCGCGCTGGGCCAGACAGCGCAACCCAACTTCGTAAGGCCGTCGCGCAGCGTGGCACGTCCCTGGCGCACAGCGTCCAGAGTCGCCCGGCGGAAGGCCGTGTCCGACAGGGCGGCCAGCGCCGCCTCTTCCGCCAGGATGTTGACGGAGAAGGGCAGGCGCGCCCGCCAGAAATATTCGGCCAGAGCGGGCGGCAGCACCCCGTAGCCCAGGCGCAGCCCGGCCAGGCCCCAGCTTTTGGAGAAGGTGCGCAGAACGGCCGTGTTGTCCGGCAGCATGTCCGAGGCCAAGAGGGATGCGCTTGCCTCGTCCCCGGCAAAATCCATATAGGCCTCGTCCACTACCAGCAGGCAGTCCGGCGCGAGCCCGGCCAAACGCCGGGCCAGGTCCGCCACAGCCTCGCGCGGCGGGCAGTAACCTGAGGGATTGTCCGGGGTGGTCACGAAAACCAGGCGGGTGCTCTGGTCCACCAGGTCGAGCAGCGCGTCGAAATTGAAGGAAAAATCCTTTTCCAGCGGGCAGCGGCGGACCTCCACGCCGGAAATCCGGCCCTGAATGGGGTAAATGCTGAAGCAGGGTTCAAAGCAGGCCAGGGAATGTTTGCCCGGTTCGGCCAGGATGCGGATCAGCAGATCAATGATTTCATCGGAGCCGTTGCCCACGGCCACCCGGCACGGGTCCACCCCGTGCAGTCCGGCCAGGGCCTGAACCAGACGCGGATTGCCGCCCTGGGGATAGCGGAACAGAAACGGCGCGTGGCGGCGCACGGCTTCCTGGGCCAGAGGCGAAGCCCCCAACGGGTTTTCATTGCTGGCCATTTTGATGACCTGGGAAAGGCTGTATTTCTGCTGTATTTCCGCAATGGAAAGCCCCGGCACGTAGGCGTCGAGCTCCCGGATGTGTGGGCGCACGCTGATCTCGGACATGGTCACCCCAAAAAAAGCCGCCGCTGGCGCGGCGGCTGGCAGGCGTTGCGTGGCGGCGGGAAATGGTCCCCGTCGCCGTCACGGCGGATTATTCCCCGATGGGTTCTGCGGGACGGATGGTCAGCACGGGCATGTCGGCATTCTTGACCACCTTTTCGGCGACAGAACCGAAAAGGATGCGGTCAATGCCCTTGCGGCCGTGGGTACCCATGACAATGATGTCCACCTTTTCCTCATGGGCGCGGTTCAGAATTTCCTCGGCCGCGTAGCCGATGAGCACCTGGCCCTTGGCTTCCACGCCGGCGAAGTTCTCGGCCACGAAGGCCTCCATGGACTTTTCCGCGCCGGTGACAATTTCACCCACGAAGTTCTCAATGGTATTGGGCGGTACATGAAAACCCACATATTGGCTCAGCGAGGGAGCCGTATACACGACGAGGACGCTGGCCCCCAAGCCCTTGGCAAGCAGGACCGCGTATTCGGCCACGGCCTTGCTGTGCTCGGAGAGGTCCACAGCGCAAAGAATCTTCTTGATTTCCTTCATGGCAAGCTCCATTTCCCCTGCGGGCTGCTAGTGTGACTGGGGAGCTCCCGGCAGGGGCGGAAAATTTCCCCCGCCCTAGCCGAAGGCGCGCCCGGCTTGAAACCGGACGCTTTAACCCTGTAACTTGTATAAAAGCATAGAGTTTTTTTGAATAATAGACAAGGGCTTTTACAAAGCATATGCTTCGGACACGGGAAATTTTTTCCTTCTTTATAGGGACGAAGGCTGAAAAAACAACATGTTAGCTGTCTATCCTCCTGTGGCAGAGATCTTGCATGTGCGGAATGAACGCCAACCCTGGAGGCGATTATGGAAATTAATACCGAACAATTGGAAGCCTTGCTGCGCCAACAGGAGCAGCAGGCAACGACGGCTCGCAGGCAGACCGGCCAGAGCGGCGGTTTTGACGCCATTCTGGCCCAGCAGCTGGGAACCGGCGCGGAACAGGCCAATGCCGCTGCCAGCCCGCTCTCACCCGGAGCGGCGCAGGCCGGAATGATCAGCCAAATGCTGTTGAACGGCGCGGGACAGAGCCAGGCTGCCAATCCCGACGCGGAGATTTTGCAGGAAGCCTTCAATCAGGCCTCCGGCACGCTGGATCTCTGGGATTCCTATGCCAAAACCCTGGGCTCGTCCTCTGGCGCGGGTTCCCTGCGCGACGCCTATGCCCTGTTGCAGGGCATCGACAGCCAGGTGGCCCAACTCAAGCAGGGCACAGCCGACGTGCGCGGCCAAAACCCCGGTTTCGATTCGTTGCTGAACGAGCTGGAAGTGATGACCGCCACGGAAAAATTCAAATTCAACCGGGGCGATTACAACGTGTAAGCGCCTTGCATAGCTTGTTATGTTAAGAGCCGCGGATTTCAGGGGATCCGCGGCTCTTTTTTTATATAAGCGCCTACGTGTGCCGTCGGAATGCGCAAAATCCATACGAAAAGGGGAGCCTTGTGGGCTCCCCTTTGTCTGTTTGAAGATGTTGTTGCGTCCCTGAAGGTTAGAAAGCGTACACGAAGCTCAGGTTGACGTTCCAGGGATCGCGCTCCTGGTCGCTGCCGCCCTTGCCGTTCATCTTGCTGTTGCCCCACACCGATCTGGAGTGATCGAGCCATGTGGCCAGATAGTTGGCGTCCAGATAAACAGTGAAGTTTTCGTACATCTGGTAGCTGTTGCTCAAGCCGATTTCCAGGGCGCTGTCTTCGGTGGTCATATACAGCGGATCCATGCCCACAGCCTGCATGTTCGGGCCGGTGATATTGCCGCCGAGGCCGGGATAGCCGCGGTCAACATTACCCACAATGTACTTGGCCATCTTGGGAGCGTTGGTGCCGCCGATGTAGTTCACGCGCAAGGTGTGCTTGAGGTCTTCCACAAAGCTCACGTCCTTGACGCGCGCGCCGATGCCCCAGGTGCCGGCCATGCTGTAACCCAGCACGCCTTCACGGTTGGTCCAGTAGGGGTTGCCGTTGAAGGCGAAGTTGGAGAAGCCGTTGTTGCCGTTGTTCACGCTCATGCTGGGCATGCGCTCGGAACCGTTGGCCGGGTTGTCGTCGTCGCCGGAAGCGTACCAGCCGTACAGGCCCGGAATGCCCCAATCCATTTTGTATTCGAAGAGCAGGGAAGCCAGCCAGCCGGAGCGGTTCAGGCGGCTTTCGTCATAGTTCACAGCGCCGTAGTTGAAATCCCAGGCGATGCGGAAGGGATCCCACATGGTCACTTCACCGGTCAGGCCAGCCCACCATGCGGTACCGTACTCATGCAGGCGCATGTTCTTGACAGGCGTGCCATCTTTGTGCATGGCGCCGCCTACCGGAAGCATGCCGGCGGCCGGGTACTTGTTGGAAGTGCCGGGGACGTTGAAGTAGTCACGGCCGTTGGTCCCCTTGGTCGGATCGTCATCCACATACTTCTGCGCGCCAAAGGCATTGGGACCGATGGCGGCCATCATGCCCCACGGGGTCACTTTTACGCCGTCAAAGGACAGGGGCACAAGCAAGCCGAACATGTCCACATTGTCCATGTAATTCTGTTCGTAGTTTTTGCCGTGGCCAGCGTCATCCCAGCCGGTGAAATTGTCGTTGAAAGGACGTGCCCAGAATGCGGTGAGGCCCACATTTTCATTAAACTGGTAGCTGGCCACCACGGCGGCCACATCGTCATTGTACACATTGGTGCCGGTGGTAAAGCTGGGCAGAGCCAAACCCTGAATGCCCATGCGCACCTTCAGGTCGGTCTGGGGTACCATCCAGTCGATATAGGCGTTCTTCACCTTTACAACGTTGTTGCCGTCAGCGCCCAGCGCACCGCCGTTCGAGGCATTGCCCCAGCTCTGACCGCCGATTTCAAAGAAGACTGTGCCGGACAGGGATTCAGAAGCCACGGCATCCAACTGCAAGCGCACGCGCTGCATGGCATTGAACTCGTCTTCATTCTTGCCCTGCTTGGTGGCCTTATTGTAACCGGTCATGCCGTTGCCGCCGGTGAACCCTCCGTTCTGGCCAAAAGCATATGTCTCAGTTAATCATTTGAAATAAAATGATTAAAATAAAAATAAAGTAAAAATACCCGCAATTCTACCAACAGCGTTTCTGAAAAAAGGCCGGTCCGCATTATGGCGCACCGGCCCCGCGCGTCCTGGTTATTTCGGGCAGAGAGCCGCACGTCGATGTTCGGCTATCCGCCGATTATCCCGCATTTTTCTTTTGTGAAGCGCCAAACACATGTCTTCAAGGTAGGCGGCGTGGTGCCGTTCTTTATAGGACACGCGCAGGTGGTCGAGATAATCCGCCCATTCCTGCATCATTTTTTTGCGCTCCGGCAGATAACGGGCATGGTTATAGGAGGCGCGCACGCTGTTTTTCTCGCAATGGGCCAACTGGCGTTCGATCCAGTCACTGTTGTAGCCCCGCTCGTTGAGCAGGGTGGAGGCCATGGAGCGGAAACCGTGGAATGACATCCTCTCCCTGTCATAGCCCAACCTGCGGATCGCGCTCACCAGCGTGATGTTGCAGATTCTGTCCTGTCCGCCGTGCAGGCCGGAAAAGAGAAAACGGCTGTTGCCGTCGTAGGTTCGCAATTGCTCCAGAAGAGCCACGACCTGCCGGGCCAGAGGCACGATATGCGCCACGCGGGTTTTCATCCGTTCGGCGGGGATGCGCCATTCCGCTCCGGGCAGGTCGAACTCCCGCCACTGGGCCCCAGCCAGTTCGTTGGCTCGGACAAAGACATAGGGAGCCATTTGCAACGCGCATTTAACGGGAAAGGTGCCCCAGTAGGCGTCAATGGCGCAGAGCAGCCGTCCGATTTCACCGGGTTCTGCCAGGGCGGCGAGGTGCCGGGTGCGCATGGGGCGCAGCGCGCCGCGCAGATCGGCGGCCACATCACGCTCGGCCCGGCCTGTGGCAACGGCATAGCGGAAAATGCGTCCGCATTCGGACAACAGCCTGTGCGCCGTGACCACGGAGCGGCGCTCCACGCCGCGCAACATGTCCAGCAATTCCGGAGGGCTGATGTGCTTGATGGGACGCGCGCCCAAGGCGGGGATCAGAACCTGCGTGACGTGCCCCACAATGGCGGCGGCGGTACGCGGAGCCCATTGGCCGGAAAATTTGTCCAGCCAGTCGCGCGCCACGGCTTCCAGCGTATTGCGGGAAACGGCCAGGGCTTCGGCTTTGGCCGCCCGCTTCGCCGCGCTGGGATCAATATGTTCCAGCAACAGTTTTTTGGCCGCTTCCCGGCGTTCCCGGGCGTCCCGCAGACTGAGTTCGGGCCAGGGGCCGATGACCAGCAGTTTCTGGCGGCCCAGATAGCGGTAGGCCAGCCGCCAGGATTTCCCGCCCTTGGGCGAGACGTACAAAAAAAGCCCGCCCCCGTCAGCGAGCTTTTGGGCCTTGCCGTTGCCGGTGACGGCGCGGACGGCTTTTTCCGTGAGTTTCATGCTTCCTCCTTGGCGGCTGGATGCCGCCAAAGAGGAAATCGGCAAAAAACGGGGAGGTACGGGGCGGCTCGATGCGAAAACAGGTTCCCGGGAGATACCAACGCCCGTACCAACAGCCGCGCGCGGCGGCGAAAAAGCCGTCAGTCCCGGCGGCGCAACGACAGCAAACCGTCCAGAATGCTCCAGGGATTGGGCGGGCAGCCGGGCACAAAGACATCCACGGGCGGCAGGCGGCCGCCTCCATCCAGACCCCCATGACATTGTGGGCTTTCCCGGAACAGGCCGCCGGAAATGGCGCAGGCCCCCACGGCCACCAGCAGACGCGGCTCCGGCATGGCGGCCCACGTGTCCAGCAGAGCCCGACGCATGTTTTCCGTCACCGGGCCGGTGACCACCAGACCGTCGGCATGGCGCGGCGAGGCCGTAAATTCGATGCCAAAACGACCCAGATCATACACCAGGGTGCCCAGCACATTGCAGTCGGCCTCGCAGGCGTTGCAGCCCCCGGCGCTGACCTGGCGCAACTTGAGGGAGCGGCGGAACAGGCTGTAATCGCGGGGCGGGCACGGCGACGCGGATGCCGGAGCGGACACGCCGGACGGCAGGGGCGCGATGCGCAGAGCCTCCCGCCGGAAGGCGGCCAGACGGTGCTCCCCGCTGAAGTGGAAGGCCCCTTTGGGGCAGGCCGCGCGGCAGGCGCCGCAAAAAATACAGCGGCCCATGTCCAGCAGCGGGGTGCGCGCGCCGCAGGACTGACCGGATGGGCCGGATGCAGCGGAGGGGGACGGCAACAGCGCGCCTGCGGGGCAGGCCGTGAAACAGGCCCGGCAGTCGCCGCAGTCCACATCCGTAAGCGTGGGACGCCCCAGATAGCGCGGCGAAAGCGCGGGCTCCCGCCGGGGATAGTCCAGCGTACGGTATTTCTGGTGCAAGCGTTCCTTGATGATGCGCAGCATGGGCAAGCCTCACAGATCGTGGCCGCAATATGAAAGATTGAAGCTCTTGTTGCAGAGGGGAAAATCCGAGATCTGGCCGCCGCGCATGGCTAGCGCCAAGCCGGGCCAGTTGTGGAAGGACGGGTCCACGATTTTGCAGACCAGCGGTTCCCCGTTCGTGCCGGTGACGGCCAGATGGCAGATTTCGCCGCGCCACCCCTCCACCTGGGCCACGGCCAGCTTGCGGGCCGGAAGACGCGGCGGCCACGAAAGCGCGGACACGGCGGGCGTTTCCGGACAGGCGGCCAGACGGGCCAGATCATCCCGCAGCAACGCCAGGGAATCGTCCAGTTCATGGCTGCGCACCAAGGCGCGGGCCAGCACGTCGCCGCCGCGTTCCCGGCGCGGACCGTGATCGCCCACGGGCAGCTCCGACAGAGGGGCATGAAAGCGCGCGTCCAGATCAAGGCCGCAGGCCCG
>ERZ857998.932-NODE-932-length-37520-cov-11.051194_pt1 | contig 37520 bp, 33 predicted proteins | sample MGYA00519954_ERZ857998 | MGnify/ENA primary metagenome ERZ857998 (study PRJEB31778, sample SAMEA3449424) | human gut metagenome | biome: human gut; feature: human-associated habitat; material: faeces | place: United Kingdom | collected 2010/2012 ...
TCATGAAGCCGATGCACCCGGCCGTGGCGGCGTACACCTTGGCGTAGTGGAACCAGCTGTTCATGTCGGTGTGGGTCGGGTTGTTCAGTGCCCATTCGGCACCCATCGCAGCGCCGACCTCGACGGCGATGCAGTAGACGGTCATTGCGGCGCACACGCCGAAGAACATGAAGCAGCCGCCGAATTTCGAGCGTCGGGCGAACTCGTTGCAGATGATGAGGGCCGCCAGCACCATGATGAGCCCCATCCATTGAAATGGGGCGTTTGCCCCGTATACGTCAAACAGCATTTCTCATCCTCCTTGTCTATGGCCTATCCATGTGGAGTGTCTGCGCAATTACGTCGGCGATGACGGCATCGTCGGCATCCGGATGCTTGCGTAGATATCCGATGACACCCAATATGAGCACGTAGAACGTCTCGTACAGGTGGTCAATCCGCACGTCGTGCAAGTCCGCGTAATCACGGACGGTCGTGTCTATGATGTAGCGCGTCGTCTCGTCCGCGACGCGGTTCACGAACTCGAGGTAGAGCGCGGCGTTTTCGCGCGAGGAAAGGGCGATATGGAAGGTGTCGTCTTCGAACAGGCCGATACGCAGCAGCCTGACGATAGTGCTGAGCGCGTGGTCTATGTCGCCCTCGATGCGTTCCTCGTTCCAGTGCGCGAGCGCCTCGATGTAATCTTGGGTGTAGTCGTCTATGACGGCAGACGTGACGGCGTCCTTGTCGGGAAAGTAGTGGTAGAAGAGCGTCCGCGTGACGCCCACGCGCTCGGTGATGTCCTTCACGGTCGTATGGGAGAGACCGCGCTCCTCGTAGAGGTCGCGGGCTGCTGCGATGATCTGCGCCCTACGGGCGTCACTGCGATTGGCCGCTGTGTCGTCTGGATTCATCGCATGTCTCCCCATCTTCCGATTCGCGTATTAGGCTATCGCTCTGGTCGACATGGGGTCAATGAACAGAATTGACGAAACGTCAATAACGGAGGAAGCGAGCGAGAGGATGACAGGGGACGGGGATAATGTCATCTGTTTTTGATGACATTATCCCCGTCCCCTGTCATCAAGCAGGGAAGCCGCCCATGGGCGGCTTCCCTCGTCATGTTCTCATTGTGAATACGGAGCTATGGTGTGGCTGGCGTCTCGCCCCCGCCGGTATCGCCGCCTGTGTCACCGCCGGGGTTATCGCCACCAGGGGTGTCGGGGGTGGAAGGTTCGGAGGGATTAGGCGATACCGCAATAATGATCGTGATGCTCGATCCCTTTGTTACCTCGGTGCCTGGGGAAATGCTTTGGCGGATAACCTCCCCTTGGCTTGCGCTGGTGGACGACTCGTAATCGATGGAAACGGATAGCCCGCGATTCTGGAGGGCGGCCGCGGCTTTGCTCTCGCCCATTCCCCTGACATTCGGGACCGATACGATTTCCGTCTTCTTGCCGGTCGATACCGTGTAGGTGACTGTGGAGCCCACCGCGACCTGGGAGTTGACGGCGGGATCCTGGTCGCAGACCTTGCCGGCCTCGACGGTGTCGCTGCTATCTTGCTTCGACACGCCCACGAGTCCCAGAGCCGCCAGCTGCTGCTCGGCCCCGGCGGCCGTGAGACCCTTGAGGTTGGGGACGTTGACCGTATCTGCCTTCGAGGAGATGGTGAGATTGACCACGGAACCCGGCTGCACCTGGGTATCGGCCTTGGGATCCTGGCTGATGATCATGCCCTCCGGCACCGTGTTGCTCTTTTCGAGCTTGATGCGACCGACCTTGAGCCCCGCTTGACGCAGGGAGTCTCGGGCATCCTGCTCCGTGTAGCCCACGACATCGGGAACCGTCACCGAACCGCCAAAGAGACCGGCGGCGTTGGCGACGAAGAAGCCGATGCCCGCGATGAGGACGACGGCGATCACGGCGAGGATGACGTTGCGCTTCGTGTTGTTGCGTTTGGGCGGTACGGTACCTCGCCCGGCACCCGGCATCACGGTGGTCTGGCCCGGATTGGGCATCACGGTGGTCTGGTCGACGCCGTATGGGACGGTGGTCCCGGCAACAGCCGCATAGCCGCGGTTGAGCACCTGGGTTTCGGCGGTGGCACGACCCGTCAGATAGTCGTCGATGGCACGCTGCATTTCCTTGGCGGTCGCAAAGCGGTCGTCGGGGTTCTTCTGCAACGCCGTCATGATGATGGCCTCGAACTGCGGGTCGATGTTGGGATTGATCTGGCGCGGCGGGACGGGAAGGTCGCTCACCTGCTTCATGGCGACCGATACCACATCCGGGCCATCAAAGGGCAGCTGGCCCGTCGCAGCCTCGTAGAGCACGATGCCGAGCGAGTAGAGGTCACTTGCCGGCGTGAGCTTCTTGCCCTGTGCTTGCTCCGGACTCACGTAGTGCGCGGTGCCCAGAACCGAGGAGTCCTGGGTCATGCCGGGGTGTCCGGCCTGGGCGATGCCGAAGTCCATGACCTTCACGTTACCGTCGCCCTGCACCATGATGTTCGCTGACTTGATGTCGCGATGGATGATGTCGTAGCCGTGCGCGACGGAGAGCGCGGAGCATACCTGCGAGCCGATCTCCGCTACCTTGCGCGGATGGATGCTGCCACGTTGCTGGATGGCGGTCTTGAGGTCGGTGCCGCGCACGTACTCCATGACGATGTAATACGAATCGCCGTCGCGACTCCAATCGTAGATGTTGACGATGTACGGGCTGCTCAGGTTTGCGTCCGCCTGGGCCTCCTGTCTGAACCGCGCGGCGAAGTTGGGATCGGATGCGTATTGCGGGAGCATCACCTTGACGGCGACAGTCCTGCCAAGTGTCGAATCGGTGGCCTTGTAAACCTCAGCCATGCCGCCCATGCCGATTTTCTCGGTGATCTGATAGCGGTTGCCCAGTGTCCGATTAACCACGTTTATACTCCCTGTCGCTTGTGATGCGAATGCGAGCGTTCGCATACCATCAGGCATTCTACCAATGAAGCAGATACCGTAATTGCATAATGTCGAAAAAAGCACTTTGCCTGCATATCTAGAGCGCCCCCAGTTCCCTCAGCGCTGCCAGGAACACGGTCGCGGCCTTGGGGGCGGCGACATCTCCGCCGCTGTCACCTTCCTCGATGACGATGGCGACGGTCACGCTACGCCCGTTTGCCTGGGCCGTACCGACGAACCAGGCATCGGACTTCTCCTTGCCCGTCTCGGCCGTACCGGTCTTGCCGATGACATCGGCGCCCTCGACGCGGGCCTGCGTGCCCGTACCACTGTCCACGACGCCCGCGAGGATTTCCTGCTCGGTCCTGGCGGTTGCCTCCGAGATTGCCTGGCCCATGATCTGCGGCTTGGTCTCGAAGGTCGTTGCACCGGAGGCGGAGACCACCTTGGAGATGACGTAGGGATGGAGCACGACGCCGTTGTTCGCGATCGCCGCCATGCAGACGGCCATCTCCATGACGGTCGCCTGGGGCCCCGCCGGACTCTCGTGCTCGCCCACGGGCTGTCCGTCACCGGCCCATGCGGTTTCCCAACGGGTCATCTCGTTGGGATCGGGCATGAGCGAGGTGGCGAGGCCGAAGTCGAGCGCCACCGAGGCGTCGTTGAAACCGAACCTCTCGGCATACGATACGAGGTTCTTGGCGCCCAGCTCGTCGGCGATCTGCGCAAAGGCGGTGTTGGCCGAGAGCGCCGTCGCCTCGGCGACGGTGACGCGTCCGTACGAGTGGCCCTTGTAGTTGGTAATGGGGGCGTTTCCGATATCGATGGAGCTCGGCGCGCTGAAGACCGTGTCAGGTGTGACCGTGCCCGTGTCGAGCGCGGCACCAAGCGTCACGATCTTGAAGGTCGAGCCCGGCGCGTAGAGGGTCTGCGTGGCGCGGTTGACGAGCGCACCGTCGGAGCTCGACGAGCTCGCGCCCGTCAGGATGCTTTCGACGTTATTGTTGTCATAGGTGGGCGTGGAAGCCTCGGCAAGCACTGCGCCCGTTGCGGTGTCGAGCACGACGCAGGCGCCTTTCTGCCCGCTCAGCACGCCTTCTGCCGCCCGCTGGATCTTCGAGTTGATGGTGAGTACGACGTCGTTGCCCTGGGGCTTCTCGCCTGCGTAGGCGCGGATGGCATCGCCGATCGTCTCGAAGTGCTCCTCGCCCACGAGCGTGGAGCCCATGGTGTTCTCGACGCCCGTGCTACCGAAGCGCTGCGAGGTGTAGCCGATGACGTGGGACGCGAGCGTTCCCTGCGGATAGACGCGCTCGTAGGTGCCGTCGGACCGCGGGATGGATTCGGCGAGCACGACGTTGTCTGAGGTGACGATGGCACCGCGCTGCTGCTCGGCGATGCGCTGGAGCGTGTGGTTGTTGCCGCTGCGGTTTTGCAGGTCGTCCGCCTGCACGACCTGCACGTAGGTGAGGTTGGCGATAAGGGCGGCAAAGAGCAGCGCGAAAACGGTGATGAGCCTGGTGAGGCGCTTGCCCAGGGCGGTGCGGCCCAGGACGCCCGTCTCGCCCGGCGTCTTGATTGTCGTGGTGCTCGTCATCTCGGTTTGCAGGCCGGTTCCCTCGTTGCCGGCGCAGAGCAGCAAGCCGACGATGATGAAGCTCGAGAGCAACGAGGAGCCGCCCTGGCTCATGAAGGGGAGCGTCAGGCCGGTGAGCGGGATGAAGCCCGTGACGCCGCCGATGATGATGAAGGCCTGCAGGCAGATGGACGTGGTGAGGCCGACGGCCGTGAAGGCGGCCATGTCGGACTTGGCACGCGCCGCCGTGAGAAAGCCGCGGACGGCGAAGAGCATGAACAGGAATATGACGCCCGACGCGCCGAGCAGGCCCATCTCCTCGGCGATGGCCGAGAAGATGAAGTCACTTTGCACCTCGGGAATGAAAGTGGGCATGCCGCGACCGATGCCACAACCAAAGAGCCCGCCGTCTGCCAGCGAGTACAGCGACTGCACGAGCTGGTAGCCCGAGCCGCTCGCATCGGCGAAGGGATCGAGCCAAATCGCGATGCGCGTCTGCACGTGGGGGAACAGCATGTAGAGGCCCACGCCGCCGATGGCGACGAGCAGAATGCCGATGAGCACATAGGAGAGCCTACCGGTGCAGACGTAGATCATCACGAGGAAGATGCCGAAGAACAACAAGGCGCTTCCCAGGTCGCGCTCGAGGATGACGATGAGCATGGCGATGATCCACATGGCAAGCAGCGGTACGAGCGCGCGGAAGTCAGGATACTTGAGGCCCGAACGGCTGCGCCGCATGACGCTCAGCAGCTCGCGGTTATCGGCAAGGTATGCGGCGAGGAACAAGACGATGAGGATCTTGGCGATTTCTCCCGGCTGGAACGAAAGACCGAAAATCGACAGCCAGATGCGCGAGCCGTTGTACTCTGCGCCGATGAACGGGACAACCGGCAACAGCAGCAATACGAGGCCGAAGAGCAGGCAGGTGTACTTGTAGCGCCCCAGGCGCTCGACGCTGGGCACGAGGATGATGGTCGCGACCATGAGCGCGATACCGGCGAAGAGCCACACGATCTGGCGACCGGCGGTATCCGGTGCCAGGCGCAACACGAAGCAGATGCCAATGCCGCAGAGCAGAAACGCGATGGGAAGGATCGCCGGGTCGGCGTTGGGGGCAAATCGTCGCAGCGCCAGGTGCGCGACGAAGAAGCTCACGACCAAGGCGATGGGTACGGCAAAGGAGTTGAACGTCAACGGCGTGTTGGCGTTGACGAGCAGCATCAGGAACAGCAGCAACAATACGGGCGTTGCCGCTATGAGAAGCCATAGCTCTGTCGTCCGGCGCGAACGCACGGCTAGCCCTTCGTGCTTTGCTGACGGTATTGGGAGATAAGCTCGTCTGCCTGATCGAGGGATTCGACCGATATGCCGGTCTTGAGGCTGTTCTGCACCATGGGCGTGAGCTTGGTCACGTCGATGTCCGGGGCCTGCGATTCGAGCCACGAGACCGATATGCCGGCCACCTCGCCAGGCAGGCCGCGATAGACGCTCACGATGCCGTTTTCGGCGATGATGTAGTAGGAGTTCTGCGCGAAGGCGTAGAAGCCGAAGCCCGCGGCGGCGAGTATGAGGATGAAGGCGAGCGCCCAGATGAACGGCGCCATCCTTCCCTTCTGCTTGGACCTGTGATGCTTGCCGCCCCTATCCTTCGCGGGCGTGGCGGATGCGATTGGGGCGGACGTGGTGTCGGGGACTTCCGCTTCCGCATCCTCGGGAACGCCGACGACGCGCTCCTCGACGTAGGTGACCTCCTCGTCGTCCGACGGAGGATCGCCAAGGGGGTCGATGACGATGACGGTGACGTTGTCGAGGCCGCCGGCGATGAGGGCCTCCTCGACCAGGGCATCGCATGCCTGGGCGGGAGTGGGGTTGTCAAGCAGGATCTCCTCGATTTCGCCATCCGAAATCATCGAGCACAGGCCATCCGAGCACAGCACCAGACGGTCGCCTTCCTCGACGTGCAGGGTGTAGAGGTCTGGCTGCATGTTGGGGTCGCTGCCCAACGCGCGCGTGATGACGGAACGCTGCGGATGGAAGCGGGCCTCGGCCTCGGTCAGGCGACCCTGCTCGATGAGGTCGGCAACGAGGGAGTGATCGCGCGTGATGCGCTGGAGCTGGTCGTTGTGAAGGAGATACGCACGTGAATCTCCCACCTGTGCGATGACGGCCTCGTCTTCGTAGACAAAGGCGGCGGTGAGGGTCGTTCCCATGCCGGGTTTGCCCGTACCGTCCTTGGCACCGCGCAAGACGGCCTCGTTTGCCTTGACAACGGCTGCGCCAAGTGCCTCGGGGCTCGTGCTCTTGGGAGCATGGGCTTCCATGGTGGTCACGGCGATCTTGCTCGCGACCTCGCCGGCCTCGTGTCCGCCCATGCCGTCTGCGACGACGAAGAGCGGGCTTTTTACCAGGTAGCTGTCCTCATTGTGCTCGCGTACGCTCCCGACATCCGAGCGTGCGGCGAACGATCGGGGCGTGTTGGGCTTGGTGAAGTTGAAACTCATTGACGGCCAATCTTTATGTCGACGTTTCCGATGGTGACGATGTCGCCCTCAGAGCAGGCGACGGGGCTGGTAACGGGATGTCCGTTGAGCAGGGTTCCGTTGGTGGAGTTGAGGTCTTCGACCGAAAGGCTCGTGCCCGAAAGCGAGAAGCGCGCATGACGTGCCGAGACGTAATCGGTGGGGATGACGATATCGGCACCGGGGGCCCGGCCGATGACGACGGGGCCGGCGATGGTCAGCCGTACGCCCTTGAGGGTGCGTGGGCCCTTCTCGACGTTGAGCGTCCAGGACTTGGCTTTCTTGTTTTGACCCCGGACGAGCCCGACGCCCGCTTTGACGACGAAGAACAGGAAGAGGTAGAGCAGGGCGACGAGTAGGAGGCGGCCAGCCAGGAGAAGAAGATCGACCATGCGTTAGCCTAACCCTTCCTGGAGCTCGAGCTGCGTGGTGCCGAGGTCGATGATATCGCCATCGTAGATGCGCGATTGCGTCGTCGCGACCCCGTTGACGATTATCCCGTTGGTGGAACCCGTATCGCGAATGAGCCAGCCGGATTCATTGTGCAGGATCTCGGCATGATGGCGCGAGACGCTCGGATCGCCAATGATGACGTCGCAGTTGGTGTCGCGACCGATGACCGTGCGGTCGTCACGCAGCTGGTACACGCGTTGCGTCTTGAGGTTGTAGAGGACGGCCTGCGGCTGCTGCGCCATGGGCTCGTCGAGGATGATCGTGCGCTGGTCGGCGGGCGCGTCATCAACGGGAAGACCCTCGTCTTCGGGACCGGGGACTGGTGCCGGAGCCGCCGCCTGCTCCGGCATGCCGAAGGCCGGATCGTCAAAGTCGTCCATGGGCTGCTCGTCCGTGAAACCACCGTCATCGGGGAAGTCGGGCTCGCTGTGCGGACGCGGGCGCGGAGGATGCGCCTGGGAGCGCTCGAAATCGAAGTCATCCAGATTGTCGTAATCGGGCTCGATGCCGTAGCGCACCATTTCCTCGTGACGTAGCTCGGCGATGATGGCAGGGCTCACGCTTTCGGCGATGATGTCGAACTTGCCGCGCCTCAGGCCATCGTCGACGATGAAGCGTGCGAGGGGCGGACAATCGAAGACCAGGCCGCGCTGTGCGCCCTGACCGGTCAGGTACGTCTCAATCTCGCCGGCAAGAGAGGGGTAGTAACCGCTCATCGCGGCATCGTCCTCGGGTGATACGAGGATGTTATAGAGCGTGGGAGCATACTCGTGACCGACGCCGATCATCTTTTCGTGCTCCATCTCCTTGCAAGCACGCTTCGCGAGTTTGACGGGCTCGATGCCACCGCGTCCGCGACCGCCAGATCCCTCTATGACGTCCTCGGCCTTGTTCTCGAACCTCGAAAAGATGCCCATTGTTACTCTCCTTTATGACGTACCGACGACCTTAGGACGCCGACGACACACATGGCAACGCACGCAAGGACCGTCGTGATGGTCCATGTTCCACTTGGACCGGTGAAGATGCCGGTCAAAACCCACATACCGATGCCCTGAGCCACGAGCAGAACGCACGCCGCGCAAACCGCACCGAGTATCGACAGTATACGTGTCTCACGTGAGCATAGCAGCGACATGAGCACTGCGGAGACAATCCAAGCACATATCATAATCCAGGTCGGTATGCTCGTGATGCTGCCGAACAGCAATTCCGGTCCCGTGTTTCTGCCCACGGTGAGCATGAGGATGACCTGGATGACGGCGGCTCCCAGTGCACGTACGGGTGGCAGGCAGTAGCCGGCGATCATGGGGGCCAACGGGGCGAACCCCACGAGGCCGAGCGGCGAGATGATGAGCGCGCAGTTCGTGTCGGCCACGCCCTCGCGACCAAAGAGGATGACCCAGCCCGCAGCTGCCGCTATTGCGGCAATGCCGAGCGCCGGCATGGGAACGGAGCATAGGAAAAGGGAGGCGCCGTTGACGAGCATGGCGAGCAGGGCACCAAAGGGGGGTTTGACTACCGCGGCGACTGCCGGAAGCAACGCGACGAGCATGGCGACGTTGGTATCGAGCATCGTGACGTTGAATAGGGCCGAAGTGCTGAGCCACCAGCAGAGCGCGGCGGCGATGACGCGACCGAGGACAAGGTTGAGACGCGGCGAGACGTGATCGAGGATGCTTCGTTTGGGAGGGGCGTAGCTTTCCTCCTCCACGACCTCGTCGTCCACCTGGACGATTTCCCGCAGGCGGCGGCTGCCGCGCGCGGGATTGCCCAAATAGGGCATGAGGGCGGCGAGAAACTCCTCCACGCTGTCGTACCGATCATCGGGATCGGGCGAAAGTGCCGTGAACAGCACGCTGTCAATGCCGGGATCGAGGTCCGTGCGCAGCGAGGAGGCGGGTGCGATATCGAACTTCTGGATGAGCTTGGCGCTCGCATCGAGGCTGCGCGCGGCAAATGGGCGCTTGCCCGTGAGGATCTCGTAGGTCACGGCGGCCAAGGCAAATTCGTCGGTGCGCTCGTCGAGCTCGTGACCGTTCATCTGCTCGGGAGGCATGTAGCCGATAGTGCCGCCACTTGCCTTGCGGAAGCCCTGCGCGTCGGCGAGCTCGGAGACGCCGAAGTCGCTGACCTTGCAGGCCCCGTTGCGGTTCACGAGAATGTTGTCGGGTTTGATGTCGAGATGCAGGACCTGGTTCTCATGTGCGAATTCGATGGCATCGCCGACGGCGAGGACGATTGCCGCGGCGATGTCGAGATCGAAGGTCGCGGGCGGCGTGTCGTCGATGATCTGCGCGAGGGAAGGCCCTTCGATGGCCTCCATGATGAGGAAGGCTTCGTTGTCGACGGTGTCGAAGTCGTAGACGCTCACGATGGACGGACGGCTGAGCATTGCACCCGTCCGCGCCTCGGCAAGACCGGGGATGCTCCCATTGGCCCACTCGCTGGAAATGGGCATGCGTTTGATTGCGACACGACGTTGTATGCGCGTGTCCCAGCAGATCTCTACTTTGCCGCTGCCACCTTCGCCTTTGACTTCTATGGGGCGATATCGGTCCAGGATCAATGGGCCCTGCATCTAGCCTCTCCTCGTTTTCTGCTCATTTTGACAGATGCATTAGCACATTATAGGTAAATGGCAGGTGAAACTGCTGAAGTTCACATAAAAGGCCGACCACGTGGGCCGGCCTCTCTCATGTGCTGGTGCGGGCGAAAGGAGTTGAACCTTCACGGGCCGAAGCCCACTGGCACCTGAAGCCAGCGCGTCTGCCATTCCGCCACGCCCGCATGCTGCGCGTTTGCGCGAATCCGTATACTAGCACAAATCTGCGCGCAGGCAAGACGGTTTGTGGTCCCGCCCTATTCCGAAATCACGAAGAAGGGGAGAGGCAGTTGCCCCTCCCCTTCCGTGTCGTCTGTCTGGCGTTACCGGGCGGACTAGTTGTTCTGGGCTGCCTCTTCGAACGTCGCGGCGGTCTCGGCGGCGGCAACGGCTGCCTCCTCCTCGTCCATTGCGTCGTAATCCTCGACCGCGGCGGCTGCCTCGGCAGCTGCCTCTTCCTCGATGCGCTCGAGATCCTTGCGGGCATCCTCGTCTAGTGTATCGACCATTGTGACCACCATCCTCTATTAGCCTAACCTAGATATATTCTAGACCCGAAAGAGTACATATACAAGATTTCGGATGAGTCCAAGCGGGGCGTTTTACGGGCAGGTCGTCGACGTGAGCGCACCTAGATTCGACGTATGAGCTCCCAACCTGCCATACTGATGCAGTTGGGGACGATTTTTCCGATGATGCGCAAGGCGCATGATTGCGGGCTTGCCGTTGCGACTGCTAGGTGCAGCTTGTTTGCGGTGAGGGCACGGGACACGACGGTCGAGGCCTTCTGGGCGCCCAGAAGATGACGTACGTCCTGCGCGCCTCCGGATTCGCGGGCGACCTTCTCGAAGCCTGTCTTTACCCATGTGGGGCAAAGGGCGGTCGCCGTGATGCCTGTGCCGTGCAACTCCCAGCGCAGCGCGCGTGTGTAACGCAGCACAAACGCTTTAGTGGCTGCATATACGTTCATATGAGGAAGCGGGACGAACGCCGCGGCAGACGCGACCTGCACGATATGCGCTCCGCGCCCCATGTATGGCAGCACCGCATGCGACATGTCGACGAGTCCGCGGCAGTTGAGGTCGATCATGGAGTCGATATCCTCATCGGAGATGGACTGCCAATCGCCGAACTTGCCGAAGCCGGCGGCGTTCACGAGATAGCGGACGTCGGGGTTGAAATCCGCGAGGCGTTGCCTGATTGCGGCGATGTCCGCCTTGCTCCCGAGGTTGGCCACTACCGGAACTGCGGGCGAGCTCAACTGGTCGGCGACCTCTTGCAGAGCATCATGATTGCGGGCGACGAGCCATAGCTCATCAACTTGCTGAAGAAGGTCGATTTGCCGGGCGAATTCGCGGCCGAGGCCCGATGAGGCTCCCGTGATGATCGCAACGCGCTTTCCCCGTGGCTTGGTTTCGCTTTCGGTCATGTCAAACCTCCCAGCCAGATCGATATCCGATGGCGCATACTGGCATTATAGTCTCGCGAGGCGCAAATCAGGGCAAACACATGGGATATTTGCCGCATCGACACGTCCGCATTCCCCGCGTTTCGCTATGATGGGAGCCTGTGACGAGGAGACATCATGGCAAACAAGAGCGATAACATCATCAGGGAAGAGGCTCGCGCGATCGAGGTCGGCGAGGAGACGGGCGGCACGCCGCAGCAACGACGCCAACGCGATTCCTGGGCATCGCGCACGGGCTTCATCCTTGCCTGCGTGGGAAGCGCTGTCGGCATGGCCAATATCTGGCTCTTCCCCTACCGCGTCGCTCAGCTCGGCGGTGCGGCGTTTCTCATCCCGTACCTCATCTTCGTGGCGCTGCTTGGGTTCACGGGCGTGATTGGCGAGATGTCGTTTGGGCGTGCCATGGGAACCGGCCCCATGGGCGCGTTTGGCAAGGCCATGGAGATGCGCGGCATCAGGAAGGGTGGCCTCATCGGCAAGATCGTCGGTCTCGTTCCGACGCTGGGCTCGCTTGCGTTGGCCATCGGCTATGCGGTGGTGCTCGGCTGGGCGTGTCACTATCTGTTCTCCTCGCTTACCGGCGAGCTCATGGCGCAGTCCGACATGGGTGCGTTCTTTGGCGGCATCGCCTCGGACTTTGGCAATGTGGGCTTTCATGTCGCCGGTCTCGTCATCACCTTCGTCATCATGATTCTGGGTGTGTCGCGTGGTATCGAGCGGGTTAACAAGGTGCTCATGCCGTTGCTCTTCATTCTCTTCATCGTCATTGCCATTCGCGTGGCCATGCTGTCAGGTGCCTCCGAGGGCTACCTATACCTGCTCGTGCCGCGCTGGGAGGCGCTGCTCAATCCGACCACCTGGGTGTACGCGCTTGGCCAAGCGTTCTTCAGCCTCTCGCTTGCCGGTTGCGGCACGCTCGTCTATGGCAGCTATCTCAAGAAGGATGTTGACGTGGTGTCCGCTGCGCGCAACGTCGCCATTTTCGACACGATTGCGAGTCTCGTGGCCGCATGCGTTGTCGTCCCCGCCGTATTTGCCTTCGGGCTCGATGTCTCCTCCGGTCCGCCGCTGCTCTTCATCACGCTTGCGCAAGTGTTCCAGCAAATGCCCTTCGGCGACATCTTCGCCGTCATTCTCTTCGTCGCGGTCGTGTTCGCGGCCATCACCAGCCTCATGAACCTTTTCGAGGCGCCCGTCGAAGCGCTCCAGGAGCAACTCGGGCTCTCGCGTACGGTCTCGGTGCTCATCATCGCTGTGATTGCGGTGGGCGTGGGTTTGTTCATCGAGGGCGGAAGCACCGTAAGTGACTGGATGGACGTCATCTCCATCTACGTCATCCCGGTGGGCGCGTTTCTCGCCGCCATCATGTTCTTCTGGGTGTGCCCGCGCGGATTTGCGAAGAGGCAGGCCGAACTTGGGCGCAAGAGGCCGCTGGGCAGGTGGTTCGACTTCTTCACGCGCTACGTGTTCGTCTTCGTGACCGCGCTCGTCATCATCCTGGGCATTTTCTACGGCGGTATCGGCTAGAGTCTCAGCTGCTCCACCAGGTCATCGGTCTCGCGGGCAATGCGCATCTCCTCGTCGGTGGTCACGACGCAGATCTTGATGGGACTGTCGTCGATCGAGATGATGCGGTTGACGCCAATTTGGCCGGTCACGTCGTTGCGCTCCTTGTCGAGAATCATGCCCATGTGCGCCAGGCCATCGAAGATGCGCTCGCGCAACTCGGCCGAGTTCTCGCCGATGCCCGCCGTCATGACGACGGCATCCGTGCGTGTCATCGCGGCGTAGAAACCGCCGATGGCCTTCTGGATGCGATACACGTACATGTCGATGGCAAGCTCGGCATGCTCATTGCCGTCACGCGCGGCATCGAGCACGTCGCGCATGTCGGCCGAGATGCCAGACACGCCGAGCACGCCGCTTTCGCGGTTGAGGATGGAGTCCATCTCGTCGAAACTGATGCCCTCGCGACGCATGATGTAGGTGATAATGGCCGGATCGATGGAGCCGGAACGCGTACCCATCATCAGGCCCTCGAGCGGCGTGAAGCCCATCGTCGTGTCGATGGACTTGCCGTGGTTCACGGCCGTGATGGATCCGCCGTTGCCCAGATGACAGGTGATGAGGCCGAGGTCCCTGAGCGGGCGTCCGAGCAGGTTCGCGGCCTGCTGGGCCGCGTAGCGGTGGCTCGTGCCGTGCGCACCATAGCGGCGAATGCGATAGTCCTCGTAATAGCGCATGGGAAGTGGGTACATGTACGCCTTGGGCGGCATCGTCGTGTGAAATGCGGTGTCGAAGACGGCGACCTCTGGTGTGTCGGGCATGAGCTTGCGCATCATGTCGATGCAGGCATCGGCAGGTGGGTTGTGCAGCGGCGCCAGCTCCTCGATGCTCGCGAGCTTTTCGCGCACGTCATCATCGATGAGCGTCGCCTTGCTGAAGTACTCGCCTCCGGCTACGACGCGGTTGCCGATCGCATCTATCTGGTCGAGACCGCTGATGGGACTGTCGGGGTTCTCGACGAGGATGTCGAGCAGCTTGGCGAGGCATTGGGGAACGGTAAGCTTGGCGACGTTATAGGTGGTCTTGTCGAAGTCAGGGGCAAACGAGACGTTCATGAACGCCTCGGGCGTGCCTACCTTCTCGGCAAGACACCTCATGAGCGAAATCTTGCCGTCCGTTTCGATGAGCTGGCATTTCAGGCTGGAGCTTCCGGCATTCACGACCAATACGCGCATCGTCATCCTCCTTGGATTTGGATGAGGCAAGTGTATGTGTCGCGTCGAGTTCCGGCAAGACGAGACAACGTCTCAGAGCAACTGTCTCATTATCCGCGGGGACCGGCGAATGGTGAGACAAATGCCACCGGGTTGATATTTGTCCCATTTGATGAGGGCTACTTCTCACCCCCTCCTCTCACCCCCAAGTCCATGCCCGCGGGGGCATGACCACCTCATGAGCGCTTTCTAGACTCTCTGTGTCGGCGGGCACTCGTCAGTCTGCCGGTCCCAAATCAACTGAGAGAAGGAGAAAGGCGGTCATTCATGGAAGAGATGAAAGCTGCCCCAGTCGTGAAACTGGACACGCTCTCCGACGTCAACGACATCGGAAAGCCCTGGCGCTTTGAGGAGGACGGGCTTACCGTCACTCGTCTGTCCCCGTGGTCTGCTCCGGGATGTCATCCCACGGGCTGCGGACTGAAGGTCTACACCGATGGCGAGGATCGTGTCGTCAAGGTCGAGGGCGATGAGAACCATCCGGTTACGCAAGGACGCCTCTGCGTGCGCTGCCTCACGCTCATGGACTACATGTACAACCCCTCCCGCATCATCTACCCGATGAAGCGTGATCCCGAGAAGCGCGGCGATGCCGATGCGTGGGAGCGCTGCACCTGGGATGAGGCTGTGGCCATCATCAAGGAGAACTACGATCGCCTCACCAAGCAGTACGGGCGCGAGACCTGCGTGTGCTTCACGGGTACCGGCCGCGAGGGCGGCACTTTCAATCCGTATGGTTCGGTCATGCTCGGCACGCCCAACTACTGCTATACGCAATCGGGCTATGCTTGCTACATTCCGCGCCTAGCTGCCTCCAGCTACATTATCGGTTCGGCTTACCCCGAGATCGACTACGCATGCGCCCTTCCCGGGCGCTACGATGACCCTGCTTACGAGCTGCCCGAGTGCCTCATCATGTGGGGCAAGATGCCGCTGTCGTCCAATGGCGATGGTCTCTTTGGCCATGCCGTCATCGACATGATGCGTCGCGGCACGCGCCTCATCATGGTCGATCCGCGCATGAACTGGCTCGCCAGCCGCGCCGATATCCATCTGCGCCTACGCGCCGGTACCGACACCGCGCTCGCCATGGGTCTACTCTCGGTCATCATCAACGAGGAGCTCTACGACAAGGAGTACATCGACTACTGGTGCTACGGTTTTGACGAGCTACGCGAGCGCATCAACGATCCGGAAAAGGGCATGACTTCCGCCAAGGCTGCCGAAATCACCGGCATTCCCGAGGAGAAGATCGTCGAGGCAGCACGCATGTACGCTCAGGCAAAGCCCGCTTCCATTTCATGGGGTCTTGCCATCGACCAGAAGGCTAACGGCATGCAGGCTGGTCAGTGCGTCCTCGACCTCATGGCCATCACTGGCAACGTCGATGTTCCCGGCGGCAACGTCCTCGGTGATGTGACCTCCGGACTCAACGAAGTCGGCTTTGGTTTCGAGAAGGGCGTGGGCGACCTCGTGGGCGAGATGATTGGCCTGGCCGAATATCCCGCCTATTGCAACCTCATCATGAACGCGCATGCCGACATGATGCTCCAGACGCTCGAGACGGGCGAGCCGTACCCCATCAAGTTTGGCATGTATTGCGGCAATAACCTGATGTCCTGCACCTCGGCAGAGCCCAAGCGTTGGCACGATGCCATCCTCAAGTCGCTCGAGTTCTGCTTCACCATCGACACCTTCATGACGCCGTCGGCTCAGGCATCGTGTGACGTGTTCCTGCCGCTGGCCGCTTCGGCCGAGCGCGAGGGCACGACCTTCACGCATTACGGCGCCTCTATGGGTATCAAGGGCTTCTCGCAGGCTGCGACTCGCACGGGCGAGGCCCTGACCGATGCCGAGGCTTGCTTCAAGCTCGGCAAGGCACTCAATCCGCAATGGTGGGTTGACTACGACACTGTCGAGGACTTCATCAACCACCTGCGCCTTTCCAACAAGTTCAAGTTCCGTGACGTGGCTCCCGCAGTCTATGTCCAGGACGAGGTGACCTACCGCAAGAACGAGTGTGGCAAGCTGCGCAGCGACGGCAAGGTGGGCTTCAACACCCCGACGGGCCGCATCGAGCTCTATTCCACCATTTTCCAGCAGTTCGACGACGATCCGCTGCCCTACTACGACGAGCCGCAGTACAGCCCCGTCAACACGCCGGAGCTCCTGGAGGAGTATCCCTATGTGCTCACGACCGGCGCTCGTCCCTATGCCTTCTTCCATTCCGAGAACCGTCAGATTCCCTTCTGCCGCGAGCTCAATCCCGACCCCATCGTCGAGGTGAACCCCAAGACGGCCAAGAAGCTTGGTATTGCGGATGGCCAGTGGTGCGAGATCTGGAACCAGTTTGGAAGCTGCAAGCAAAAGGCCAAGGTCACCGAGACGGTCGACGAGAAGACCATCCATTGCCAGCATGCTTGGTGGTTCCCCGAGGAAGAGGGCAGCGAGCCTAATCTCTATGGCAACTGGCGCAGTAATGTCAACAATCTCGTTCCCAACTTCCACTTTGGCAAGCTCGGCTTTGGCGCACCGTTCAAGTGCCTGCTGTGCAATATCAAGCCGATAGAAGAGTGCCTGGATACTGATATGAACGAGGTCTGGACGAAGTTCAAGAGGGAGGACCAATAATGAGCAAGGAAGCGTACGGACTCCTCATCGATTACGAGTATTGCTCTGGCTGCCAGAGCTGCGAGGTGACCTGCAAGGAGACCCACAACTACCCTGTGGGCAAATGGGGCATCCGCGTGCTCGAGGAAGGACCGTGGGAGATCGAGGACGGAAGCGGCGTGTTCGACTATAACTACGTCCCCGTGCCCACCGACCTGTGCGACCTGTGCGCCGAGCGCACCTCCAAGGGCCGCGAGCCCGCCTGCGTGCATCACTGCCTCGCCAACGTCATCACCTACGGCCCCATTACGGAGCTTGCCGAGAAGATGTGCGAGAAGAGCAAGCAGGTGCTGTGGTTCCCGCAGTACAAGCCGCTGACGGCCAAGGGCAAGTTCGTGCCCACGAAGAAGAGCAACTCCGAGGGCAGCGGCGTCAAGGTCGAGGTCGAGGCAAACGAAAGTTGGTCGACTGCCGCGCATCGCCGAAGCGACGACGATCATTTCGAGATGGGCCTTGTGGAATAGCCCTGCACGTGTGTTACCTCCTAGACGGGCGATTCGATAGCGTTTCGCCCGTCCATCCCCCAAAAAGGGCGGCCTTCCAGCCATGGCCGCCCACTCCTTTTGTCCATGAAGCGAGGAAAGGGCCAGATCATGAAGAACAACAGCCGATTCGGACAAGCCGCCTTCGTCCATTACCGTGGTGGTGTCGAGGGCGAGGAGCCATTCGATGACCATTCCACGGGCAATCCAGTCAAGATTATTCTGGGTGCAGGCGCGGTCATTCCGGGCGTCGAAGACGTTCTGAGCGAGATGGAGGTGGGCGAGGAGCGTACGGTCACGATACCTCCCGAGGAGGCATACGGGCGCCGTGATCCCGATGGCGTGCAGACGTACCCGCGAACGATGTTCGCCTTTGGTGACGAGCTCGAGGAGGGAAGCGTCTTCAAATGGACCAATCCCGCTTCTGGCATGCCGATTCCCGTGCGTGTGATCGAGGCAACCGAAGCCGCCGTGAAAGTGGACTTCAATCATCCCCTTGCCGAGAAGACCCTTGTATACTGGCTGAAACTAGAGGAGCTGGTCGGGTAAAGAGGGCAGCAGAATCATGAACTGCTTTCCGTGTCGTGGCCCTGCCTGCAACGCTTGTGGCAAGTTCGACAAGACCGCGGCCCTGGTGCGCAGGGGACACCAGCTGCGATGTGCCGCATGCGGGCAGCGTATCGACATTGAAACCGGACGTTGCGAGTCTTGCGGAATCGTTGCGCTTCCACAGCCAGGACGTTCTCTTGAAAAGGAGGGAACGGGCGTCGTTGCTTGCGACGATTAGGAGGAGCCATGCAGACCACTGTCACAACACATGCGGATGCGGGTGCCCCGCGCTTTCTGCATCGTAAGTTCGAAGCACCGGTGTTGTCCGAGGTATTCGTTGTCGATGATAACTTGACATCGGCGCTTGAAGATCTCGACAGCTGGCAGATATGTCTGCTGAGTGCCCCATCGGGCAGTGGCAAGACGGCGCTTATGGCAACGTGGCACGATATCTTCGAAGCACGTGTCGGCACCGAAGCGTTCTGGCTATGCCTCGATGAACACGATGGCGATCCCGTGCGGTTCATGAGGGCGCTCATGCGGAGTCTGGCGCGCAAGGAGGGACGCTTCGATTCGCTCGCCGCTGACGAAGACGCCGGCTTCCCGGAAGACTGGGAGACGCTCGCCGTCGACTTTATCAACCTTTCGGACGAAGTGTTTGGGACTACGTTACAGGCGGTTATCTTCATCGATAATTACAGCCTTGCTACATGCGACTCGCTTGATGAGACCATTGCCTTTTTGAGCAAGAATCTTTCCCGTCACGTTCGCCTCGTCTTGGCAGGGAGCTATCTTCCCGATGCCATTTCCGATTTGACCATCGAATTGCCTGCGGTGGAAATCGAGGGCCAGGATATTGCTCTCTCATCTGATCGTCTGCGAGAACTTTGCCAGAAGCTTGACCTTGATTATGACGGACTCTTGTCACAGGGCCTTCTCACCGATGTGACATGGCCGATTTTTCCGGTCCTTCTCAAATACTCCTTTGCCAAGGCAAAGGAGGACGCGGATGTTGCGTGTCTGATGAGAGGATACTGTCGGCGCTTTTTCGAAAAGGAGGTCATGGCACACGTTTCCGAGGAGGAGCGCGTTTTTCTTATCCGGAGCGTGCTTCTCGAGACGCTCTCTTCCGATACTTGCGACTTTGTTCTGGGAATAACGAATTCTGCCCGTATCCTAGACGGCCTTTCTCGTCGCGGCCTATTCGTTTACTTCGATCGTAACGATCGTGCGTTTCATTGCGATTCCTATATGCGCCGCTATTTGCTTGATGAGCTTCTCGAGGGGCACCGCAACGAGATTTTCGAGCTCTCCGATCGGGCAAGTCGCTGGTTTGGTGCCCGGGGCTATCGTGAGGAGCAGGCGAAGTACATCATTGCCACATGCGACCCCCTTTACATCATGGGCACCGTCAGTGGTTCGGCAGGCTTGCAGATGGACGCCAAAGATGACGACTTGCTCGCCTATGTTCTCTCCAAGCAGGCCGATACTTTTACGGATGATGCGTTTCTGTGCTGGGCTGCCGTATGGGCATGCATTTCCACCGGCCTTGTGGATGAGGCGCGAGATTGGCTCAAGACGCTCTATGGCATGGAAGATGCGACGGGCGACCCCCGCGCCTTTGCCTTTGCCGATGCGCTGTGCCTTGCGCTCGAGGGCGATCGAACGGGTTCGTTGCGCGTTATCAAAGAGGTGCAGGAAGATGATTCCCGGCCGTTGAGCCGACCGTTTCAGTGTTTGCTCACCCACATGGAAGGCGAGAATGTCGAGCGGCTCGGCAATGTGAATGAGGGGAAGGAACTGTACCTGAGGGCCTATTCGCTTGCCGAACGTGTCGACGTGCCTTTCTACAAGCTCTTCGATCTGTATTTGCTCGCCCAGCATCATTTGTACATGGGTCAATATGAGGATGCATCGGCAATCACTCGCAAGGCCCTGACGATGTGCGCCGCGGGCACCTCACTGTATGGTGGATTTCTTTCCGTACTCGCTGCTATCCAGGTGGAGCGCTATGAGCTTGCCAAGGCAGACGAGACGCTTAACGATGCCCTTCTCTGTGTATCGGCAAGCGCCAATGCCGATATGTATTTGGACGTGCAGCTCACCGTAGCGCGTCTTGAGCGCGTGCGTGGTAACCGTATCGAGGCTTTCGAGACGGCTTGCGAGATGGTTGATTCCATCGAGGGCAAGCACATTCCTCGCAACATGGATCGACGTGCCTATGCGCTCAAGATGGCCCTCGGCGTGGAGCTCGATGAGATGTCGGCTATTCGCTCCTGCGAGCAGGCGATTGACGAATTTCTTGATGATTCTGATGTGTTCAGGCAGATGAGTTGCATTTTTGCCAAGGTACGCGAGCTCTGGCACCTTGGTTTTCATGACGAGTCCTTCGAACTTCTAGACAAGGCCGAAACCGTGATCGGAGCCTGCGGAAGCAGGTATTTCGCCGCCCAGCTTGCCGTTTTGCGCGCTTCATTCTACAGCGAGTCCGACAACGAAACACGTGCCATGGTCGAGCTTAACACGGCTCTTGACCTGGCGATACGCGGTGGGTATCGCTCCATTTTCCTGGAGGGTCGCACGTGCATACGAGAACTGCTTCTCAGGCTGGCCACTTCCCGTCAGGCATCGCTTGCCTTCCGCAATTACGCCAAGGAGGTGCTGGGGCTCTTTGACAGCTCGGCTGCAGTCGATGAGTCCATTGCGATTATCCAAGGCGGCGTGCAAGGGTATTACGCGCTCACGGAACGCGAGCGCGAGATACTCGCGAAACTCAACTCCGGCATGTCCCGAGGTGAGATAGCACTGTCGCTCTGCGTTTCCCAGAACACGGTCAAATCCCACCTGAAGAACATCTACTCGAAGCTGGGTGTGCATACACGGTCCGAGGCATACAAGGCGAGTGTTCAGGAACAACGCATCGCTTTCGACGATGAGGTGTCCTAATCCCATATCACCCTTGCTCACCCCATAAATCCCCCGCGCTGGGTCTTCTGCGTTTGAGCGGCGCTTTCTAGATTAGACGCAGGGTTCCGGACAACGGTTCGGAGATTCAAGATCGCCGCAATCGACAGGCGCAAAGGTGCCATGACGAGTGTCGGATGGCGTGCATCTTGACGAGCTTCCATCGTTTGTTTCATGAGGGGAGATACGGAATGGAAGAGGCTATTCAAGAGACCAAGAAGTCGAACATGCAGGGCGGTCGTGCCTGGGCCGTCGTGTTTGTCGTCTTCATGGCGGGCTTCTGCATGCCTGCCAACATGGGCGAGACCATGTGGGTCGCGCCACTTGTCATGCAGGCTTATGGTTTTGGCCCCGACGTGCTCGGTTGGGTCAACGGCGTGTTCTACATCCTAGGCGCGGTCATTGCGTTTCCGGCTGCGTCGTTTGTGCGCAGACTTGGCATCCGCTGGTCAGTGACCATTGCTCTTGCATGCGGCATTATTGGCAATATAATCGGCATTCTTGCCGGCGACGTTGCCGTGCTTATGGTGTCGCGCATTATCCAGGGTGCGGGCTTTGGCCTCATGGGCGTCATTGGCGTTACGGCCATTACGCCGTGGTTCCCCAAGGCGCGTCGCGGCTTGCCGCTGGGCATCTGGGGTGCGTGGGTTGCGACGGCAAACGCCGTCACGCCAATCATCGACGGTGCCGTAGCCGAGGCGACGGGCACCTTCATCAGCGTTTGGTGGATGCTCCTGGCACTCGACATCATCGTGCTCGTGACCTTCCTCATCGTGTATCGCGATCCGAGCGATCCCTATATCGACGAGGCGGGGAAGTCGGGCGAGGTATCGTTCAGCTACAAGGAGCTCTTCAGCAATAGGGTCGTCTGGGTGCTCGCCTTCGTGTTTTTCATCGAGGAAGGCGCATTCATTGCGAGTCAGGGCTTTCTGTCCGCGTACGTTATGGAGTATCTCGACGCACCGCTCATCGTTGGCACCGGTCTTGTGAGTGCGGGCGCGTTCTGGGGCATGTGCTTTAGCCCCATCGCCGGCAAGATTTCCGATGCCATCAAATCGCGTCGCAAGGTGCTCATTTTCTGCATGGTCAGTGCTGTCATCTTTGGCGCCAATGGTGTTCTCCATCACCGACCTGTACGTGTATATCATCGTCATCGTCCTGAATGGCTTTACCGGTGGCGGTGTCGCGGCCATGCTCTGGGCCTCGTGCTCCGAGGTCGTGCCCTCGCACCTCATCTCCGGTGCTACGGCGGCGCTTGCCTGCTCGCAGAGCGTTGGCATGTTCCTCGGTTCCATGTTCATGGGCAACGTCATTGCGGCTGTGGGTTATACGATGGCGGGCTGGTACGTACTCGTGCCGTGCTTCGGCCTTGGCCTGCTGGCCGTCATCTTCGGTCTGCGTGGCAAGCTGAAATAAGACAAAACTGCCCCGGCGACTTTTGTCTGGTTTTGGCGCCTCCGGATTACCGGAGGCGCCTTTTTCGCATCTGGTCTTAGTGAGTGTGCGCCGCGATATATTCGGGCGTGAGCTCGACGAGCGTGCCGTCGCCCTTGCATAGATGCGTGAAGCCTGCCTCGTAGAGCATGGTCCTGCAGTCCGTGAGGTCCATGCCACGATTTGCACTTGTGTCAGCAGCCGTGTCGCGTGGGTTGACGCCCGTTTCGGCGGTTATGAGGTTCGAGCCGGCTGCGTAGCAGAGGGGCGTCGGCTCGTGATGTCCAATCCACGGCAGCGGGCTCACATCTACATGGGCCAGGCACTGAACGGCGCAGATGAGCGAGAGGTCGTAGCTCGTGATCTCGCCGGTTCCCTCGAAGGGCGTGCCGGGAACGTTGATGCGCTTCATGACGCCCGTCTGGATGGGGCTCGTGGATTTCATGAGCTCGATTTGCTCGGCAAGCACGTCGGGCGAGTGTTCGGGGCCGATGGGTTCAACGGCGTTGAGGACCTCGAGACCGGCATCGATTGCGTTATGGATGGTTGCCATCCTCGTCTCGGGACTGAGTTTCGTGACCTCTCCCTCGCCGAGACGGCTGATATGGTAGACGCCCGAAATGCCGGCCTCCTTCATGCGCTCAAAGTCCGCACGCGACGTATCGCCGACGTTGCTGTAGATGTTGGTGCAGGCGGGGGCTGTCTCACGCACGAGCTTGATGACGCGCAGATAATCCTCGACGTCGTAATCGGCCATTGCCATAATCCACAAGCCGTAGAGGTCCCCATCCTGGGTGAAGCTCCTGGTGGCGGCGACAATCTCCTCGTCGCTCATCGTGAAGGCCTTCATCTGCGTATAGTCCTCGGCAAAGGAGCAGAAGCTGCAATTGGCGGGACAGGGATGGCACGAGTAGCCAATCTGCGCAAAGAGGACGGCAGCGTTGTTGGTGCGTTGACGCATGATGCCGTCTGCAGCCCCGCGTACGGCGCACGCCTCGGCAGAATAGGGCGGCAAGGCGAGGAGCTTTGCACACTCGTCCTGGGTGGGGGCGATGCCTTCCCACGCGCGATTGATGATATCGAGAACGGCAGCACCTGGCTTATTCATGGATATGCTCCTTTATTAGATAGATACCAATAATAGGAGTGTATCATATATCGAACTAAAAGAGGCGACGTCAAAAGCACGAAAATCCGTAGGCTCTGCTATCATGTGCTCGCTGTTTGGCTCGGTGGTGGTGGCGCGCCAAGATGCCGGGCCCTGACCAAAGGGGAACCGAACCTTGCGTTTCTAGTTGATGACCCATTTCGTTTCGTGGCCCGTCGCCTTCGGAGGCGATTGTGCCGCGCTGTCATCAAGCGAGGTTCCCATGCAGATAACCCTAAACGACGTCTCCTATTCGTATCCCAATTCGACCCAGACCGTCCTCGACGGCGTGCGTGCTGTTTTCCCGGCGGGATGGACGGGCATCATTGGCAACAACGGTTGTGGCAAGAGCACGCTTGCGCGCGTTGCGACGGGCATGCTGGTGCCTGATAGCGGCACGGTATCCCCGCGCGACCTGGTTGTCGCATATTGCGAGCAGGACACGACTGTTCCTCCCGGCCGGCTCGAGGACTTCGCGTGCTCGTGGGAGCAGAAGGCTGTGCGCCTGCGCGTCGATTTGGGCGTCGACGATGACTGGCCCTGGCGCTACGACACGCTTTCGAGTGGCCAGCAAAAGCGTCTGCAGGTTGCCGTGGCGCTTTGGGAGAATCCGGACGTGCTCGTTATGAACGAGCCGACCAACCACGTGGATGTCCTCACGCGCCGGGCCATTCTCAGGGCGCTTGCGGGCTATCGGGGTGTCGGGCTGCTCATTTCCCACGACCGCGAGCTTCTGGATGCCCTTGCGGGGCAGTGTCTGTGCTTCGAGGGCGTGCGTGTCGTGATGCGATCGGGTGGCTATGCGCAGGCAAGGGAGCAGGCCGCGTGCGATACGAAGACCGTGCAGCGCCAACGACGGGACGTCAAGCGCGAGGCAGCACGCATCCAGGCCGAAGCCGCGCGGCGGCGCAACGAGGCAAGCAAGTCGGACGCGAAGCGAAGCGCACGCCACCTCGATGCGAAGGATCATGACGGCAAGGGGCGCATCAAGCTGGCGGTCTACACCGGCAAGGACGGCGTTGCCGGCAAGCTCTCCTCGCGCATGGACGCACGTTTGGAGAAGGTGCGGCAAACGCTTGAGGAGGCACACGTGGATAAGCAGTACGCGGGCGATATATGGATGGACGCGGGGGCTAGCCCGCGCAAGGTGCTCGTGCGCATGGAGGCAGGCGATCTGGTGCAGGGGGAGCATTGTCTGCGCATACCGGACCTTGCGGTGGGTAACGCCGAGCACATCGGCATCGCGGGAGTCAACGGCAGCGGCAAGACCACATTGCTCACGGCGCTCATGCGAAGGGTGCCAGACGACCTGAGCACGCTCTTCATTCCGCAGGAAATCGGAAGCGAGCTCGCCGCGCGCATCATGGCCAGCCTGCATGAAGCGTCACCCGGCGAGCGCGGTCGCGTCCTCTCCATCGTTGCGCAGCTCAACTCCGATCCCGACCGTATCCTGGATGGTGACGAGCTCAGCCCCGGCGAGTTGCGCAAGCTCATGCTTGCCCAGGGCATTTTGTGCCATCCCGTGCTGATAGCAATGGACGAACCGACCAACCATTTGGATGTCGGCTCCATCGAGGCCCTGGAGCGCGTACTCGTCGCTTATCCGGGGGCGCTCGTGCTCGTGAGTCACGACGAGCGTCTGCTCGAAAAGACAACGGACTTTCGCTGGTGTCTGGAGAGCGGCGATGGGAGTGCATACGTGCTGCGCACGGCGTAAATTCAGGCGAACGTGTGGAGCGCCCGTCCAGGTTTGAGCGTATCCTAGAAGAAAATGTAGGCTTGTTTCCCGAAATGATGGGGAGAAGATGATGGGATTTCTTCTGACGCGCAAAGCGACGATGGCCGACATGGATGCCGTCATGGATTTCTACTACAACATGATCGAGGAGATGCAGGGAACGGATTTTGACATCCTCTGGCAGCATGACAAGCATCCGAGTGATGCCCATTTGCGTGAGTCGGTGGAGCGAGGATACATGTTCATTGGCATCGCCGAGGATGGCAACATTGCCACAGCGCTTGTCGTCAATCACGACAGAGCACCCGGCTACGAGGCCGTGCCCTGGAAGGTGGATGCGCCCCTTGACGAGCTCGGCATCGTGCATTCGGTTGCCACGCGGCCAGCATATCATGGTCGCGGTTACGCCTCCATGCTCATGGAATTTGCGATTGACGTGTCGCGCGGGGAGGGATTGCGCGCCTTGCAGCTCGACACCTTTGTCGACAACGTGCGCTCCCATGGGCTTTACGACAAGCTCGGCTTCGTCAATCACGGCGCACATTCAGTTTATTACGACGATTTGGGAACCGTCGACCTTGACATGTTCGAGTACGCGCTGTGATAGCGGCTGTGGCGTGAAGCCTCCGTACGGAACAACGGACAAGCGGCATAATCAAAGGGCTGACATCGATACAATGCTCCGTTTAATCTATCGCTTCTCTCGAGGGGCGGGCAAGATTCGTGTCTGACGTAGGGTTGGGTTTTACGCGTCGTACGTGGCGAAGGCGCGCGAGGCGAGCCTGGTTGCAAGCGCGCTGAGCGCGACGAAGAGCGCGACGCCCACGAATAGCACGATGAGCTGGACGCCAAGGTTCCCGAATCCCGGCGTGCTGATGAGTGCGCAGACCTCAACGGGGATGAACGGGACCGCCTCGAACGTAACGCCAAACACGGTCACGGGAATGCAAGCCAGGAGAAACGGCGCTCCGATCTTCGTCGGGTTCCTGAAATACAGCGCGAAGAAGACGAGATTGAAGATGCCGAAGGTCGCAAGCGTAAAACCCAGGAGCGCGACGTTGGCCGGCAAACCCACCATAGGCTGTGTTGCGGCGACTGCGTCAATGCCGAGAACGGGGCGCAGGCAGATGCACAGCGCCATGATCGCCGTCATCGCCAGCTCGATGATGATCATGACGAGCACGCGCGCTCGCACCATGTCGCGGCGTGATGCCGGCAGGGCAAACGAGTAGGAAAGGTCGCGCATCTCGCGAGCATTCTGGGCGTTGAAGAAAGCCACCAGGATGCCATAGAGGATGATGACCGCGTATGGCCAGCTCGGGATGAGCACAAGCGCCCCGAGCACGACGAGCATGTACGTGGCGGGATGCACCACCAGCCGGAACTCCTTTGCCAAAAGCGCATGCATTCAGGCCACCTCCTTGTGGGCGTGGGTCATGATGTCATCGAGGGTTGCCGCCATGCCGATGCCCGCCGAAGCAGGCACAAGCGCCGTGTCGCCCGAGACGGAATGGCGGATGCCGATGACCTGCGCACCTGCGGCTTTGGCCTCGGCAAGCGGCGCCACGCGATACGAGTCCTTGAAGTCCGTCAGCGCGCCCGAACCGATGATGCGGCCGTTTTCGATGTAGACGATATGATCGGCGCATTTGTCGAGATCGGACGTGATGTGTGTCGAGAACAGAATCCCCACTCCCTCGTCGCGTGCGAGCTGCAGGAAAACGTCGAGCACTTCCTCACGCGAAGCGGGATCCAATCCGCTCGTGGGTTCGTCGAGCACGAGCAACTTCGAGCGGTGCGATAACGCGAGGGCCACGGCGAACTTGACGCGCATGCCCTGCGACAGCTCCTTCACACGTTTGGCTTGATCGACGGAGAAAAGCCGGCAGTAGTTCTCGAAGGCACCCTGATCCCAGTTATCGTAGAAGCGACGGGTAACGGCGGCGATGGTGGACACGCGTTTGTTGCGGTAGAAGTCGGCACCACCCAGCTCGAAGCCGATGAGCCGTTTGGCTTGTTCCTCGTGTCCCGCAAAAGGTTGTCCGAAGTACATGACGCTTCCCGCATCGGGATGCACGGAGCCTTCCAGGCACTTCAGCGTGGTGGATTTGCCTGCGCCATTGCGCCCGATGAAACCCGTGATCGAACCGGCACCAACCGCGAAGGACACGTCCTCGAGCGTGAACGCAGGGTAGCGTTTAGCAAGCCCCCTGACTTCTACCAGGGGCGCAGAATCTTGAGCCATGATTTGCCTTTCCGCGTGTGCCGCTAGTGTCTCTCGTTAATTGCCCGGCCAAAGGATTCCATCATCGCGAGCGCATCCTCGACTTTCTGCAGGGCGAGCCCTTGCGATTCGTCCCCGAGCACGAGTAGTTCGCTACCAGGCGCAAGGTCGAACACCTCGCGTGCGCGTTTGGGAATAACCACCTGCCCCCGCTCGCCCACACGCACCACACCGAAGATATGCTTGCCGCGCGGGGGAATGGGGTAGCCGCTTGCCACCTCATCGTGATTGGCCAAATCGTCGATGGACACGCCGAAAAGCCTCGCGAGGGCGCGAACGTTCTCGAGGTCCGGTGTGGCCTCCCCGGACTCCCATTTGGCAACCGTCTGCCGCGCCACCCCCAGACGGCTCGCGAGCGCCTCTTGGGTAAACCCCTCGTGCTCACGCAGCGAGCGAATGTTCTGAGAAATCATACGTTTCGCACCTCCGCGAAAGAGTGTACGACAGCAAATACGCGCAATCCACCAGCTTGAAGTGGAGATAATCGGGCGAATATGTCATGTCTGGGTGACATGCGCAATGTACGAAGCCCCACTCGTCGAGATTATCTTTTGTCAAAATATATCTGGAGAAGTCGTATTGACGACATCATCGGTGTTGACTGGTGCTAGCATGGAAGTTAGCAGGCGCAGACAAGCGCCGCATCATCGGAAAGAGGCGATTCGCCATGCAAGATGTATTCGATAGCGATGTAATCATGGAGATAAAAGACGAGGAGACCTGGGAGCAAAAGGTCGACAATGCCCCCGGTCGCGTCATGGTCGAGTTCTTCGTAACCTGATGTCCCCACTGCCAGCGCGAAGCCCCGCTGCTTGACGAGATGGCACCTGCCATCAGGGAGCACGGTGTTGAGGTCTATCATGCGAATGCCGAAGTCATGTGGACCAAGGGTAATGTCTACGGCATCTCTGAGACCCCCTCGTTCATTCTCGTCGACAATGGAGAACTCGTTGCCAAGCACGAGGGATTCCTCACAAAAGATGAGCTCTTGGCGTTTGCCGAAGGCAAGGTTGACGAGCTCACGCCAAGCGTGGAGCAATCACTCAGCAGCATCGCGTTCCAGTAAGGCGGGCGAAAGTACCCGGCCATTTATAAGCCAAGCAGTTCGACCGCGCGTTTGAGATCGGCCACGATGGGGATTCGCTGCGGGCACACCTTCTCGCAGGCACCGCATTGCAGGCACTCGCTCGGCTTGCGCTTGTTTTTGCGCTCGCCACCGACGATCCACTCGTTCTTGTAGCTACCGAACATCGTGTGCGCATTGAGCGCAAGCAGTGCGCCCGAGATGCCGATGTTGGCCGGGCATGCCTTCGCGCAGTAATCGCATCCGGTGCAGGGGATGAGGTCGAACTTCGCGAACTCGTCCTGCGCACGCGCAATCACCGCCTCCTCCTCGGCACCCATGCATTCGAAATCCTGCATGGTGCGGATGTTGGCTTCCATTTGCGCAAGGTCGCTCATGCCCGAAAGCACGACGGCCACATCGGGCTGACTGGCGGCAAAGCGCAGGGCCCACGACGCACATGAACTCGTCAGGTCGGCTTGCTCAAAAACATGGCGCACGGATTCAGGAGGGTTTGCCAGCAATCCGCCACGCAGCGGTTCCATGACCACGATGGGTTTGCCATGCTTGCGCGCGACCTCGAGGCATGCATGGCTCTGATGCACCGGGTTATCCCAGTCGAGATAGTTCACCTGGAGCTGCACGAACTCGACTTCGGGATGCTCGCTCAACACGGTGTCGAGCGCATCGGCGTTGTCGTGGATGGAAAGCCCGAGATGGCGAATGACGCCCTCCTCGCGCTTGCGCCGCGCGAACTCCCACATGTCGAAGCGGTCAAACGCCTCGGTGCGCACGCTTCCCAGGTTGTGCATGAGGTAGTAGTCGATGTAGCCGGCGCCTGTGCGCTCGAGTGAGGTCTCGAGCTGGGCGTACGCCTCCTGGGCGTTATTGCATTTGAACCAGGGGGCGGCTTTGGTGGCGAGCAGGAACGCATCGCGCGGATAGCGCTCGACCAGCGCCTTGCGCGTGGCCTCCTCGCTTCCCGGATAGGCCCAGGCCGTGTCGAAGTAGTTGAAGCCGGCACCGAGGAAGGCGTCGACCATGTCGCCGAATTGCGGGATGTCGATCTCGCCATCGATCTTCGGCAGGCGCATGAGGCCAAAGCCCAGCTTACCGTGGACGTCGTCAAAGCAGGTCATCAAAATACTCCTCAATCAAGATGAGCGGGGCAAGCAGAAGCGTGCCCACGTATGGACGCGCTTGCGATTCCAGAAGCCCGGTCTTGGGCACGATCATCGTAACGGTCTCGTCGGCCGCGATGCATTCGCTGGCGGTTGCGCCGGTTTGGGCACTGAGTCCGCTGGGGCAATCGGCTGCGACGATGCGCACGCCGTGCTTGCGATGCGCCCCGTTCGCTTGGCGAATCCACGTTGCGTAGGGCTCGCGTACCTGATCGTGGACAAAGCCGGTGCCAAGTATCGCGTCGACAATGACATCGGCGTTGTCGAGCAACCGTGCCAGTTCCGCATCTGACGGGGCGATGGCAAGGTCAAAGCTACCGGTAGATGCAGACTCGAGCGCAGCCGTGCGGGCTGGCTCCGCCGTTAGCTCTTCGGGGACGACCTTACTGACGAGCGTGACGTTGCGATCTGCCGCGGCAAGTGCACGCGCGGCCACCCATCCGTCGCCACCGTTGTTGCCCGAGCCCGCGAGGATGACAATCGTGGCGCCGGGCACAGCGTGCGCTTCGACCGCGCGAGCAAGAGCGGTTCCCGCGCGTGTCATGAGATCGAACAACGAGGTGCCATCCCGTGCGACGCGCTGCTCGAGCGCGACGACATCCGCCACATCGAGCACTGGGGCCTGGGCGATATCGCCGTCCACGCACTGTATGTCGATGGTTCGTTGCATACGGGACCCTTCAAAATCGGATGCCGGACTTGCGTCATTATCCCACAGGACGGATTCCGCTAAGATGCAAGCAGTCAAGTTGCGGAGGTATCATGGACGCACGTGAAATATACCTTGCCGGCGGGTGCTTCTGGGGCACCGAGGCGTATCTGAAGAAGCTCCCCGGAATCATCGATACCGAGGTCGGCTACGTAAACGCGAACATCGAGAATCCAAGCTACGAGGACGTATGCACGGGCGCGACAAACGCGGCCGAAGCCGTGAAGGTTACGTATGACGCTGATGTAATCTCGCCGTCGCTGCTCTTGCAGGCCTACTTGCGCACCATCAATCCCTTCTCACTCAACCGCCAGGGCAATGACGTGGGCACGCAGTATCGCACCGGAATCTACTGGACGGACCCGACGGATGCCCATGCGGCAGAATCATTGCTCATGGAGCTTGCGCGCAAAGCCGGAAAACAGCCACGTGTGGAAGCTGCACCGCTCGCAAACTTCTACCCTGCCGAGAACTATCATCAGGACTATCTTGGCAAAAACCCTTTTGGCTACTGCCATGTGAATCTCGCGGATGCCAACGCGTTTATCGCCGAGCACGCGGCGGATTTCGGGGCTTGAAGGAGGGACAGCAATGTCATTTGTAGAAGTGTGCATATATCAGGTGAAACCACAGAAGGTCGAGGAATTCGAGACACTCATGTTGGAGGCAAAAGAGCTTCTCGAGCAACAGCCGGGCCTTTTGTCGCTGCGCTTCATCAAACGTGGATATCGTGTCGACATGGAGCAGATTCGCGATGGCCTGCCACCCATCGAACTCACACGTGTCGTGAGGAGCGTGAAGTATGTGCTCGTCTGGGAATTTGACTCGAAGGAAAACTACGGGCTAGCCCAGAAAGCCCTGTACAAAAGCTACTGGAAGCCCATTGAGCGCTGTCTCGTAATGCCCCATGACAAGTACCTCGGCGAGAGCTTGTTTTAGCAAGGAGAGCTGTCATGTCCAACGAAGTCCTGTTTCTGGAATACCCGAAGTGCTCCACCTGCAAGAAGGCCAAAAAATGGCTTGACGAGCATGGCGTGAGCTATACGGCGCGTCACATCGTGGAGGACAACCCCAGCGCCGACGAGCTTCGCGCATGGCACGAGCGAGGCGGGCTCCCCCTCAAGCGCTTCTTCAACACGAGCGGCATGCTCTACCGTGAGATGGAGCTGTCGAAGAGGCTACCCGACATGAACGAAGCCTCGCAATACGCCCTGTTGGCAAGCGATGGCATGCTCGTGAAACGCCCCCTGCTGGTGACCGCCGCGACGGCGATTCCTGGTTTCAAGGAAGATGCCTGGATGCAAGCATTGGGTCTATAGCTCCAGCTTGCCGGTTTGTAGTCCAGACGGTTGGGGCAACTTAATCACGCGCGCAGCTGCTTTTCCATGACCTCGTATACAAGCTTCACGTCGTTGCCGACGTCGAGCACGCCGTGCCCTGTCGTCTTGTAACCCCGGTGCTCGTACAGCATCACGGCGGGAAGCGATGCGTCCAGCACGGCGGTCTCGTGCTTCCGAGCGATGCGCGCTTCCAGGCAATCGAGGATATGCGAGCCGAAGCCCTGCCCCTGATATTCGGGGAGCACGTACACGCTCGTGATGTGGTTTCCGTCAGCGCAGCCCACGCCGACGACCTTGCCCTCGTCCAGGAGCACGTCCCTGTTGCCGGACTCGACACCCTCTTGCACATGCTCGCGACTGTGCAACTGGCAGAAGAAGTCGACGACTTCGGTTGGGTAATATTTGGGATACACCGCGCGGATCGTGGACTGCATGACGTGATGAATCCCGTCGATATGCTCTGGACCAGCGGTAACGTATTCCATGTTGCTCCTTCTCGCATGAGAAGCCAGACAGATACTCTATGCGATTGTACGGCACGGGGAGACGTGCGTGCGTCAAAGACTTAAGATGGGGGCACCATCCAACCGTTCGGGGGAGCATGCCATGTCGAAAATCGTCGTGTCAGATTTCGATCTCGGGGATACCGCGCTCGAGAGGCAAATGGTCGAGGCTGCCGGCATCGAGTTCGCCGCATTCGGAAACGAGGATGACCGTGCCCCCGAGGCGCTCATCGAACACTTGCAGGATGCCGATGGCGCCATCACCTCATATGGTGACTATACCGCCGCGGTGTTCCAGGCGTTACCAAAACTCAAGGTCGTGAGCAAGACGGGCACGGGTGTCGACAACATCGACGTGGCTGCGGCAACCAAGAACGGTACTGCGGTTTGCAATGTTCCCGGCTATGGTACGGAGGTCGTCTCCGATCACGCCATCGCGCTTGCGATGTGCGTGCTGCGTCGCATCAACGAGATGGATGCCGACATGCGGCAGGGCGTGTGGGACTTTCACAAACGCCGCCCGCTCGGGCAGGTGCAGGGGCGAAGCTTCGGCATTGTCGGGTACGGGCATATCGGACGGGCGACGGCACGCAAGGCCCGCGGGCTTGGCTTCGACGTCATGGTCTGGGATCGCAAGGGCGTGCCGGGGCGTTTCACGCCGGAAGACTTCCCGTACGTGAGCCTGGACGATCTGTTTGCACGGGCTGATATCGTGAGCTTTCACACGGCGCTGACGCCCGAGACGCATCATCTGCTTGATGCGGAGCGCATCGCCACCATGAAGCCCGACGCTATCGTCGTCAACACCTCGCGTGGCGCCATCGTGGATACCGATGCGCTGGCCCAGGCGCTTGTCGCGGGCAAGCTCTGGGGTGCCGGTATCGACGTGTTCGAGGAGGAACCCGTTTCGCTCGATGCGCCCATTTGCAAGGCGCCGCATACGGTGCTCACGCCGCATGTCGCCTACTGGTCCGAGGAGACAGCCGTCCAGCTTCGCACGCGCTGCACGCAAAACGCCATCGACGTGGTGCTCGGCAAGAAGCCCGAAAGCTGCGTGAATGCCGAGGTGCTCGCGCGCTGACGGAGCGGTTTGTCGCGTCACAGCAGCGGCTTGAGGTACTTTCCCGTCACGCTTTCCGCACATGTGACGATGTGTTCGGGCGTGCCGGCACAGACGATGGTGCCGCCTGCCTCACCGCCGCCTGGGCCCATGTCGATCACGTAGTCGGAGTTCGCGATGAGGTCGAGGTCATGTTCGATGACAATGACCGTCGCGCCCTTGTCCACCAGCCTTTGCAAGACGCGTAGCAATACCTCCACGTCTGCCGGATGCAGCCCGATGGTGGGCTCGTCGAAGACAAAGAGGGCATCTTGCTGCTTCTTGTGCATCTCACCGGCGAGCTTGAGGCGCTGGGCTTCGCCACCCGAGAGCGCAGGCGTCGACTCGCCGAGGGTGAGGTATCCCAGGCCCAGGTCGGAGAGCGTCTGCAACTTGGCCTCTGCCTTGGGGATGCTCGTGGATGCCATGCAAAGCAGCTCGTCCACCGTGAGCGCGAGGACGTCGGGCAGGGAAAGCTCCTCGGTCGGATTGTCGTCTGCGCCCGCTGGCTCTTCCGCTTCGTCGCGACATCCGTCGATATCCTCAAATGGCAGGCGTATGTCATAGGCGTCCTGGCCGTAGCGCGAGCCGTGACAGTCGGGACACATGATGTCGACATCGGGGAGGAACTGGACGTCGAGCGATATCTGGCCCGTGCCGTCGCAGGTAGGGCAGCGCAAGCTCCCCGTGTTATACGAGAAGGCGCCGGCCTTGAGCTTGCGATCCTTGGCGGCAGGCGTCGCGGCGAATGCTCGGCGTAAGTCGTCCATGATGCCGGAATAGGTAGCTACCGTCGACCGAACGTTTGCTCCGATGGGCGTCGCGTCGATGAGATGGACGCGCTTGATGCCCGGCGCGTCGATGCTGCGCACATGTGCGGGCAGCTTTCTGCCGTCAAGCGCCGCTTGCAGTGCAGGGATGAGGCTCTCGAGGATGAGGGTGGTCTTTCCCGATCCCGAGACGCCGGTGATGGCTGTCATACGTCCCAGGGGAATCTTCACGGAAAGCGACTTCACGGTATGCAGGGGCAACGTCTCGAGCTCGATGGCGGCTTTCTCGAACATAACCTCGTCATTTGCACGTTCGCGCACATGTACGTGTTTTGCGCCCGAGAGATAGGGCCCGATGCGGGAAGCCGGGTCTGCCTCGATCTGTCCGACAGTGCCCTGAGCGATGACACGACCGCCGCCTGAGCCCGATCCGGGGCCGATCTCCACGATGTAGTCGGTGGCCCTGAGCACGCTGAGATCATGATCCACCACGACAACCGAGTTGCCATCGCCCATGAGGTCGTCGATGACGCCGAGCAGTCCCTCGACGTTGGAGGGGTGCAGACCGATGGAGGGCTCGTCGAGCACGTAGAGCACGCCGGTAGTGCGCGTGCGCACGGCGCGGGCCAACTGGACGCGCTGTAGCTCGCCGTTGGAAAGCGTAGAGCCGGCCCGGTCCAGGCTTAGATAGCCGAGGCCAAGCTGCTGCAGGCGATGCATCGGCTCGTTCATTTCCGCGACAATCGCCTTTGCCATGGGGCGCATTTCTCCGGGCAGCTTGTCCGGAAGCGTCGGGGCCCATTGTGCCAGCTCGTCGAGGGTCTGGGCCGTGGCTTGCGCCAGGTTCATATCGTCCAGAAGGCTCGAGCGCGCCCTGGCCGAGAGGCGGGTTCCATGGCAATCCGGGCAGGTTCCCTGCTTGAGGAAGCGCGCGACGCGGGCAAGTCCCTTTTCGTCCTTCACCTTGGCAAGGGCGTTCTTCACCGTGTTGACCGCGCTGTAGTACGTGAAGTCAAGCTCGGTGGCGTGGCTCTTGTTCTTGGGCACGTAGAGGATATGGCGCTTCTCCATGGGCCCGCGCAGCACGGTTTCCTTCTCGTGATCGGTGAGGTCGCGATAGGGCACGTCGATGCGCACGCCCATTTCCTGGGCGACCTGCGGCATGAGCGACCACATGAGCTGGCGCCAGGGAGCGACCGCGCCCTCTTCGAGCGTGAGCGAGTCATCGGCGATGAGCGTCGACTCGTCGATTTCGCGCACGACGCCCGTGCCCCCGCAGGTGGGGCAGGCGCCCGCGCTGTTGAAGGCGAGGTCCTCGGCGCTCGGACCATAGAACGTCTCGTGGCAGACCAGGCACTCGAGTGGCTTTTCGGCAGCCACGTTGAGGCTGGGCGGCACGTGATGGCCGTTAGGACATTCATGGCTGCCCAGACGCGAGAACATGAGGCGCAGGTAGTTGAGCAGCTCGGTGGAGGTGCCGAAGGTGGAATGCACCCCGGGCGTGGAAGGGCGCTGGCGCAGCGCGAGGGCGGCCGGCACGTGCAAGACCTCATCTACCTGCGCACGCGTGGTCTGGCTGATGCGGCGGCGCGTGTAGGTGGAAAGCGCCTCGAGATAGCGACGACTGCCCTCCGCGTACAGCACACCCAGGGCAAGCGAGCTCTTTCCCGATCCGGACACGCCGGCGATGCCGACCATCTGGTGCAACGGGATGTCGACGTCGATGTCCTTCAGGTTGTGGACGCGCGCACCGCGCACCTCGATGGCGGCCGGCTCGCGAAAGACGATGTCACCGATGCTGCAGGAAGCGTCATTGTGTTTGTCTGGCATATCAGCTCTCCATCGGGAATGAGACACTTGCTCAGAGCAATTGTCTCATTCTAATATGTCGGTGACGCGAAGGAGGTGAGGCTGATGTCCAAGAAGAAACGCGCGAAGAAGCACAACGTGCCAAAGACCGGTGCGGTGTGGCGGCAGACGTCCGAAGAGGCGACGCTCGCGAAGATGCCGCGATACGATGCGTTTGCCGGTGGCTATGGTCCCCATGGCAGCAAGAAGCACGATCGCGCAAAGGTAAAGCAGGACTGGCGACGCCAGATTGGACAAGAAGGAGCCTCTCGGGGCTCCTTTCCTTTATGCGCAAAGGCGCCGGGGACGTCGGGCGCGGACATTGCGCAAAGGCGCCGGGGACGTCGGGCGCGGACATTGCGCAAAGGCGCCGGGGGCGTCGGGCGCGGACATTGGGGACGTAGCATAGTGTCCCGATTCGCAAAAGAGTTTGGAATGCCGCTTGACCCTCTCGTCGCGTCAGGGCCCATGATGCCTCTCGAAGACACGTATGGAGCAATGGTTTAGGGAAGGATCGCGATCATGACGATGACCATTGGCCAAATGGCAACGCAAGCCGGTATAAGCCCACGGGCCTTGCGTTACTACGAGGAGCAAGGGCTCATCTCGCCCCACCGAAGCGACGGCGGCTATCGTGTGTATGACGAGGCGGACGCGAGGCGCCTCGCGCAGGTGCTAGCCCTGCGCTCGTGCCATCTGCCGTTAGCCACCATTCGCAGGCTCATGCAAGACGCAGGCACCGACCTTGCCAACACGCTCCGTGCGCATCTTCACGCTCTCGAATCGCAGGGAGCGTCATTGGATGCGGCAATCGAAAGGACGAGGGCCGCGCTGACAGCCATCGAGAGGATGAAGGACATGAGCACGAAAGACAGCTTCGAGATGATGAAGGAGCAGGGGCTGCGCGATTTCGAAAACGAGTACGGTGAGGAGGCGCGCAGGCTTTACGGCATTGGCGTCATCGAAGACGCCAATGCTCGCATGATGGCTCTCACCAAGGACGAGTGGGACGCCAAGGAGCTTCTGGAGGAGTCGATCAAGGTGCAATTGCGCCTTGCCATGGCTGCGGGCGATCCCGTGGGGAATGAGGCTCAGGAGCTGGTGCGCATGCACAGGCGGTGGATCGGTATCCACTGGGGCAAGGTTCCCGAGCCGGATCAGTATCTGGGCTTGGCGCAGGGCTACCTGGCCGATCCGCGCTTCGTGAGCTACTACGATTCGGCAGCCGGCGAAGGCGCTACCGAGTTTCTGGTGGAGGCGATACGCGCCTCGCAGGGCTAGGAAAGAGCCACGGGCAGTGGGACATTCGGACATTGGGACATTTTGGGACATTGGGACATTGGGACATTGGGACATTGGGACATTGGGGACGTAGCATAGTGTCCCGCAGCTGCGGGACACTATGCTACGTC